>Ga0222713_10000927_pt1 | contig 33598 bp, 24 predicted proteins | sample C33_649DmetaG_FD_165061 | JGI IMG/M metagenome (GOLD analysis project Ga0222713, IMG submission 165061) | Estuarine water microbial communities from San Francisco Bay, California, United States - C33_649D | ecosystem: Environmental > Aquatic > Marine > Unclassified | place: USA: California... | reverse complement strand
CGCGCCGATCGGCCACCGCACCGGTGAACGCCCCACGGGTGTGCCCGAACAGTTCCGATTCGATCAGTTCTTCGGGAATCGCCGCACAGTTCACCTCGATGAACGGCTTCTCCTGCCGCTGACTCAACAGATGGATGTGTCGCGCCACCAGTTCCTTGCCCGTGCCGTTTTCGCCCGAGATGAGCACACGGCCATTGGTCGGCGCCGCCATCGCAATCTGTTCCCGCAGCCTTCCAATCACGGAACTTCCGCCGATGATGACGAAGCGGCGGTCGACGCGGGCCCTCAGCGCCCGGTTCTCAGCCTCGAGTTGGTGCTGCCGGATGGCGTTCCGCACGACGAGCACGGTCTTCTCGAGCGAGAGGGGCTTTTCGATGAAGTCGAACGCGCCCAGTTTGGTGGCGCGCACCGCGTTTTCGATGTTGCCGTGGCCGGAGATCATGATGACCTCGGCTTCAAGGCCCCGTGCGCGCAACTGCTCCAGTGTGTCCAGTCCGTCGAGACCAGGCAGCCAGATGTCGAGCAGCAACACGTCGTACGCCTTGCGACGGACCTGGTCGAGGCATGCCTCGCCGCTGTCCACGGTATCCACCTGATACCCCTCGTCCCGAAGGACGCCGGCCAGCGACGACCGCACTCCAGCTTCGTCGTCAACGATGAGAATGACAGCCATGCCCGATTACTCTGCCGGCAACACGACCGTCACCACGGTCCCGGCGGGCGCGGCATCGCCCACCTCGATCCGGCCGCCATGCTCCGCGATGATCCGCTGCACGATGGCCAGGCCCAGGCCGCTCCCGCGGCCCTTTGTTGAATAGTACGGCATGAAGAGTTTGTCGCGATCGGCCGCCGGCACCCCGGGGCCGTTGTCGGTCACCGTCAACACCACCCCGGACGCGGCTGGGTCCAGGGCACTCGCGACCACAATGCGGGGCGCGGCGCCATCGGGTCGGGCCGGACCGGACGGCCCTCCCAGCGCCTCCATCGCATTGTCGATCAGGTTGATGATGACCTGACGCATCTGCTCGACATCGACGCGGATCAGCGGCAGCCCCGGGGCGAGTCGCGGCTCCACCTGCAGGGTGCCCTCCTGCAGCACCCCCGTGTATAACGAGAGCGTTTCGGCAATGATCGCGTTCAGGTCGGCGGGCGCCATGCGCGGTCCCCGCAGCCGCGCGAACTGCGCAAACTCATCCACCAGCCCCTTGAGCGCATCCACCTCGGTGATGATGGCCCCCGTGCACTCGTTCACCAGGGCACGCGCATTCGGAGGCGCACTCGCAAAATTGCGGCGGAGCCGTTCCGCGCTCAGCTGAATCGGCGTGAGGGGATTCTTGATTTCGTGCGCCAGCCGCCGGGCCACATCGCGCCAGGCCGCGACACGCTGCGTCCGGATCAGTGGTGTCACGTCGTCGAGCACCAGCACCATCCCTTCGGGTGTGCCGCCGGCGCCGACCAGGGTCGTGGCGGCCGCCGCCAGGTGGAGTTCCCCCTCCGGGCCGCTGATCGTGATCTCCTCAATGCCTCCCGCCGCGGACTTCGCCCCTGGCGCGGCCGACGGCTGGCGCAGCAGCGCGTGCAGCGCCTGGAGATCGTCACGCGACAACACGGACGCGGCGGGCGTGCCGATCACCGACGCGTCGAGCCCCAGCAACCGCATCGCGGCGCCGTTGATGGTCGACACCCGGCCGGCCGCATCCACCGAGATGACGCCCGTCGCGACGCGTTCGAGGACCGTCTCGATGTACCGGCGGCGTGTCTCGATTTCGACGTTTTTTTCGGTCAGGGCCAGCCGCGACTGCTCCAGCCGCTCCTGACTCGTGCCCAGTTCGGCCGCCATCGTGTTGAAGGCCTCCACCAGCGAGCCCAGTTCGTCGCCGGTTTCGGGCTCCAGCCGCAGGTCCAGCCGGCCTGCCCCGATCGCCCGCGCGCCTTCCGCGAGCATCTGCACCGGCCGCGTGATGCGTTTCGCGATGTAGAACCCGAGCCACGTCGCACTGATCAGAATCAGCAGCGTGATCATGACGAACACGCCGAGATACACCCCGCGGAGGGGCCCGCTCATCACCCGCAGCTGGCGCCACTGCGCGTAGGCATTCGTCGCGCGACGCGCTTCCGCGCTCAGGGCCTCGGTCACATGCAGCGACACGACGACGACGCCGCTGACGACGCCGTCGGCGTTCCTCACCGGCGCCCCCGATCGAATCAGGACGCCCCCGCTCGGCACGGCATCGTCGGCCGTGGCCGGCGTGCCGGTGGCGGCCACGCGGGCGGCCAGACGGTCGGCCGACGCGCGGACGGCATCCGGGGGGGGCGCGCCCGTCTGCTGCGCGAGCAGGAACACGGCATCGCGCTCCCCCGTGGCCGTCGGCACGGTCTGATAGACCTCGACGAGCCCGTCACGCATGGTTGACAGTTCACCCCGCACGAGGCCCGTGATCGCCGGCACGTCGCCGGCCTCGATCAACGGCGGCGGCAGAATGTCGGTGAGCCGCGCCGCACGAAGCGTGACGGCTTCCTGGCGCTCGCGGTAATACTGCGCGGCGATCGTGGCCGCGGAATCCAGCGCCTCGTCGACGGGCACGCTGAACCAGCGATCCGCGCTGCTCCGGAGAAACTCGTTGCCGATGATCAACACCAGTGACGCCGGCACGATCGTCAGCCCGATCATCGCGAGGACGAGCTTGGTTCGGAAGCGCGCAAAGGGTGTGCCCGCCTTCCGCTCGACAAACACCTTGATGATGTTGCGGACGAGCACGAACAACAACGCCAGCAGCATCGCGACGTCCACGGCTGCGACGGCGTACAGCACGACTTCGCTGATGAGGGATTCTTCGAGCCGATTGATGCGCGCGGGCACCCACATCACGCCGACCAGAATGGCGGCGAGCACCAGGACCAGCGTCAGCAGTACCCGGGGATTGTCGAGCGCGCGCCGGCGCGCGGTGGGCGCGGGCGGCGGCGCAGGCGGCGGCGCGTCGAGCAGCATCAGCGCCCCGGGGACAACTCAACGCGGCCCGACACGGCATCGCGCCCGAACGGCCACAGCGAAAACCCGCGCGGCAGGTTGTCGCGGGCCCGCACCCGGATGTAGTACTCGCTGCCGCCGTTGAGCAACGTCGCGTCGTCGAGCATCACCCGTTCAAACTCGGTCATCCACAGCCGCATTTCGTCTTCCTTCTGCGTCTGCTGGGACCAGTGCACGGTGTCACCACGCAGTTTGGACACCTGATAGATGCCCGTCAACATGTCGAACTTGACGGTCGATGATACGTCCGCCGACGCAATCGTCTTGTCGAACCACAACGTCGTGGTGCGGCGGAGTTCGGCGGTGAACATGAACGTCACCGACAGGCCGCTCAACACCGCGTCGCGCACCTCGGACGTGAACACCGACGGCGCGGCAAACGTCGCCATCACCTTGTCTTCCGCCAGCACGGGCGTAATCCGGATGGCCGACGCGACAAGGCAGGCCGACGCCAGCATTACGGCGACGAGCATCCACGGCGCAGGGGAATGACGCATCACGACTTGAACAAATCGTTGAGTTCGCTCTTGAATTCATCGATGTCGCGGAAATTGCGATACACCGAGGCGAACCGGACATAGGCGACTTTGTCGAGATGCCGCAACGCGTCCATCACCCGCGCGCCGATCTCCTCCGTCGACATCTCACGTTCGGGTTTGTCCTGCAGGGCTGACTCCACCTCATCCGCCACGTCGTCGAGCGCCGACACGCGCACGGGACGCTTCTCGCACGCCTTGAGCAGCCCGGCTACCAGCTTCTGCCGCTCGAACCGCTCGCGCCGGCCATCCTTCTTGACGACCATGTACGGGATTTCGTCGATGCGCTCGTAGGACGTGAACCGGCGGCCACACTCCAGACACTCGCGACGACGACGAATGACGTCGCCTTCCTTGCTTTCGCGCGAATCCACGACCTTGTCGCCCAGATGGGTGCAATAGGGACACTTCACGGCTGGCCTGTCTCTTCTGTATTCATGCGCTTCAGGCTTCCCAAGGTCAACCCCGCCCGCCACATGAAGACAAACCCGAGGACGGATACGGGGACAAACGACACCAGATGCAGCACGATCGCCGCCGCGGCCGCCGTGTCGGCGCCGGCGCCGAAGTACGTCATCACCGCAAACTGATAGGCGAGGTGAAACGCCCCGAACCCCCCGGGCGTGGGCGCCGCGACGCCTACCACCAGATACATCACCACAATGAACGACCCGACGAACGGCATCGTCAAACCAAACGCGTGCGTCACCAGCCAGATCCCCAGACAAATCGACGCCCAGAGGGCCAGTGACCAACCGAAGGTCCGGACCAACGCGGCAGGGTCACGCATGACCCCGAGACCCTCAGCAAACTTCCTCGCAAACCGGCCGATCGCCGCCGCGACACGGGCCGGCAGCCACCCGGTCAACCGGTCCACCAGCCGCCCCAGCCGCTCCGGGTGGCCCGCGCAGGCAAAGAGTACGCCCAGGGCCACGATGGCCGCAACCGCCGCCCCGGCTCCGGCGACCGTGGTTTCCGGACCGACATCCACGCTCTGGAACGGAAGCGCACACGCAAACAGCAACAGCACCGTGGTCAAATCGATCGCCCGCTCGACGATGACCGTGGCGAAGGTGGCCGAGACGCTCAGTCGCGCCTCTTTCGCCAGCAGATACGGGCGCAGGACCTCGCCAACCCTGGCGGGAAGCACAGACAGGGCCGTAAATCCGATGACCGTCGCCCGAAACGTCGGACCAAAAGCGACAGGCCCGATCGGACCGAGCAGGGTCTGCCAGCGCCAGGTCCGCAGCAGGTATGTCTGGAGCGTCACCAGAACCGCCCCCCCCACCAACCAGGGGTTGGCGGCCGCGAAGGCGCGCCCCATCTCCGCCCAGTCAAGATCCTTGACGAACCACCACAACAGCGCGGCGGTCAGCGCGGTGACCACAACGCCGGACCAGGGGAACTTCGACGACAAAGCCCCGGTATTCTATATGCGGAAGTAGCAGAACATGGGAAAACGAGAATTCGCCATCATCGCGGTCTTTGTGGTTGTGGGCGCCGTCATCTATCAGTTCACGGCCCCGCCCGCGACCGGCGGATCGGGGTTTTCGTTCGCGAACATCTTTGACGAGGCCCGACGCGAGATGCGCGGCAACCCCGGCCGCGCAGAAGTCACGCACACCACCACCATGCCCGTGCCGTCAGGCCTTCGCGAACTGCGCATCGTCGGCGTGGGCCGTGGCGGGGTGACGGTCATCGGCGAACGCCGCTCCGACATCGAGCACGCCCTCACCGTCAGTTCCACCGGGCCCGACGATGAAACGGCGAAGACGTATGCCAATCGCACCGTGTTCGTTCCGGATCAGGTGGCCGACACCCTCATCTTGCGGGCCGATTTCCCTGAAGAAGCGTCCCAGACGGCGTCGGCCACCATCAAGGTCCCCATGGGACTGGAGGTGCGGGTCGAAACCGCGACCGGTGTGATCATCAGTGAGGTGGCGGCCGCGCACGTCGAATCCGCGCGGGGCGCGATCAGAATCTCGAACGTCTCCGGCGCCGTGGGTGGCATCCACGTGGACGGCGCGGTGACGGTCACGGGCGCCGGGTCGGTCCGGATGCGGCTGTCTCGGCTCCGCAGTCAGTTTGAGAACGTCACCGGCGGCCTGAGTCTGGATGTGCGCGACGGCGAATGCACAGTGACGAATTCGGCCGGGCCGGTGGACATTGAAACGGCGCGGGCGGACATCTCGGTGGTGGGACAGAAGGGCCCGGTGGTCGTGCGTGGCGCGGATGGCCGCGTCGCGGTGGATAGTGCCGGCGGGGACAGTCGTATCGACGTTCGCCGCGCGGAAGTGGAAGTGACCGTTGCCGGGGCCGCGCCAATGACTGTTGTCACGACCGACCAGACGGCGCGTGTGATTGTGAAGCCGGACGCGTTTTTTGACCTGGATGCCATGAGCACCGAGGGCAAAATTCAGGCCAGCGACGTCAATCTGACGCCGGTCGTTTCCGGCAGCGACCAGAAATTAGTGCATACGTTCGGAAAGGCCGGCGGCGCGCGCGTGACAATCCGCAATACACGCGGCGATATTGTTGTGCGCAAGTAGATTTTGATCTAGGCTTCCCTTTCCTCCACGTCATGTCTTCACTCGTACTTGAAACACACCTGTCCGGTCTCACGCTGCAACGTCGCGGCAAAGTCCGTGACGTCTACGAGCTCGGCGACACGCTGCTGATCGTGGCGACCGACCGCATCTCGGCCTTTGACTACGTGCTGGGCTCGGGGATTCCCGACAAGGGCAAAGTCCTGACACAGTTGTCGGCGTTCTGGTTCTCGAAGATGGCCGACCTGGTGCCGCATCACCTGATCTCGGTCAACGTGGACGACTTCCCCGCTGCAGCGCGCGCGCACGCGGACGTGTTGCGTGGCCGGGCGATGCTCGTGCGCAAGACCACTCCCCTGCAGGTCGAGTGTGTGGCGCGTGGATTCCTGTCGGGTTCGGGCCTCAAGGACTACAACAAGACCGGTGCGGTGTGCGGCATCCCGCTGCCGCCGGGCCTGCGCGACTCGGCTCGGCTGCCCGAGCCCATCTTCACGCCGGCGACCAAGGCGGAATCGGGCCACGACGAAAACATCAGCGAGGCCGAGGCCGGCAAGATCGTCGGCGAAGCGCTGATTCAGCGTCTCAAGGCGCTGACGCTCGAAATTTATTCGCGCGGTGTCGCGCACGCCGAAACCTGCGGCGTGATCATCGCGGATACCAAGTTTGAATTCGGCATCGACGAGACCAGGAACAACGAGCTGGTGCTCATCGACGAGGTGCTGACGCCCGACTCGTCGCGGTTCTGGCCCAGGGACCAGTACGCGCCCGGCCGCAGCCAGCCCAGCTTCGACAAACAGTTCGTGCGGGATTACCTGGAAGAGATCGGCTGGAACAAACAGCCGCCGGTCCCCTCCCTGCCTGGCGAAGTCGTCGCGAAGACGCGCGCCAAGTACCTCGAGGCCTACCGGGTCATCACCGGGCACAACCTGGACGTCGCGTGATCAAGGACGACCTCGACACCCTCGTGCAGCACCTGCTCGACCGCGGCGTCTACTTCGAAGACGCCCAGCGCGAGTTCGAACGCCTGTTCATCGCCCGCGCCCTGGCCAAAACCAACGGCAACGTCTGCAAAGCCGCCAAGATCACCGGCCTGCATCGCAACACCCTCTCGCGCAAGATTTCGGCGTATCGCATCAAACGCGCGGGCTGAATCACGCCGAACCGACGGCGGATGGGCAGATTCCAGTGCTGCCCTCCGGCTCGATGACGCGGAAAAAGCGACGCTCCCTGGCGACGTCCCGTCGTCCAGCGCGTGGGGGCCCCAATCCCCACGCGGTGTCACCCCAGTCCGCGTCGCTTTTTGGACTTCGCCCTCGCGTCACTCGCAGTCGGGCACCACTGGAATCCGCCCATCCGCCGTCGGCCCCGTCCGCACGGGCCTGTCGCTGAGACACGGCGCGTCGTGGTCACAGGTGTGGCCTCCGCGCCGGCCCGGGTTCATGGCTCAGGGCGGGTTCATGGTTCATCGGTTCATGGTTCAGCGGTGCCGTTCCGGGTTCTTGGGTGCGGGGTTCTAGGTTCCAGGTGCGGGGAACCCAGCACCGACCCTGCACCCGGAACCCGATACCCGGAACCCGGGTTCCAGGAACGGCACCATGAACCATGAACCGATGAACCACAGGGCGAGCCCTTGACCGGCAGCAGGGGCTCGCCTACAATTAGCAGTCGGTCACGCGGAGTGCTAACACTCAGGGAACCTGAGTGCCAGCATTACCGCCCAATTGGACCGAATCAAACAGTCCACGGAGCATACACACATGAACGTCAGACCCCTTCACGACCGCGTCATCCTTCAGCGTATTGACGAAGGCGAACAGCGCGCGGGCAGCATCATCATCCCCGACAGCGCCAAGGAAAAGCCCCAGCACGGCAAGGTCATCGCCGTGGGCAAGGGCAAGATTGAAAAAGACGGCAAGGTCACGCCGCTCGACGTCAAGGCCGGCGACACGGTCCTGTTCGGCAAGTACGCCGGTCAGGAGATCAAGGTCGATGGCGAGGAATACCTGATCATGCGCGAGGAAGAAATCCTCGCCGTGGTTGAAGGCAAGAAGTAGTCGGGACGAGGAGAATCAGCACATCATGGCAAAACAGATTATTTACGGTGAAGACGCGCGTCAGGCGATTCTGCGCGGCGTCAACGGCCTGGCCGACGCGGTCAAGGTCACTCTCGGCCCCAAGGGCCGCAACGTCGTCATCGACAAGAAGTTCGGCTCCCCCACCATCACCAAGGACGGCGTGACGGTGGCGAAGGAAATCGACCTGAAGGACCCGCTCGAGAACATGGGCGCCCAGATGGTGCGTGAAGTCGCGAGCAAGACGTCCGACACGGCCGGCGACGGCACGACGACCGCCACGGTCCTCGCGCAGGCGATCTTCCGCGAAGGCATCAAGATGGTCGTCGCGGGTGCGAACCCGATGGAACTCAAGCGCGGCATCGAAAAGGCCGTTGAGGCCATCGTTGGTGAGCTCAAGAAGATGTCCAAGCCCGTGAGCGGCAACATGATCGGCCAGGTCGGCACGATCTCCGCGAACAGCGACGACACGATCGGCACGATCATCGCCCAGGCGATGGAAAAGGTCGGCAAGGACGGCGTGATCACGGTCGAAGAAGCGAAGTCGATGGAGACCTCGCTCGACGTGGTTGAGGGCATGCAGTTTGACCGCGGCTACCTCTCGCCCTACTTCGTGACCGACTCCGAGCGCATGGAAGCCGTGCTCGAGAACCCGGTCATCCTCATCCACGAAAAGAAGATCTCGTCGATGAAGGACCTGCTCCCCCTGCTCGAACAGGTCGCGCGCAGCGGACGTCCGCTCGTGATCATCGCGGAAGACGTGGACGGTGAAGCGCTGGCGACCCTCGTGGTCAACAAGCTGCGCGGCACGCTCCAGGTCGCGGCCGTCAAGGCTCCGGGCTTTGGTGATCGTCGCAAGGCCATGCTCGAGGACATCGCGATTCTCACGGGTGGCCGTGCGATCACGGAAGACCTCGGCATCAAGCTCGAGAACATCAAGCTCGAGGACCTCGGCAAGGCCAAGAAGGTCACGATCGACAAGGACAACACGACGATCGTTGAAGGCGACGGCACGCAGGGCGCCATCGAAGGTCGCGTGAAGCAGATTCGCACGCAGGTCGAGGAAACGTCCTCGGACTACGACCGCGAGAAGCTGCAGGAACGTCTCGCCAAGCTCGTCGGCGGCGTCGCGGTCATCAAGGTGGGCGCGGCCACCGAGACCGAGATGAAGGAAAAGAAGGCGCGCGTCGAAGACGCGATGCACGCGACCAAAGCGGCCGTCGAGGAAGGTATCGTCCCCGGCGGCGGCGTGGCGTTGCTCAAGTCGTCGAAGGCGATCGACGGTCTCAAACTCGAAGGGGACCAGAAGGTCGGCGCGGACATCGTCCGTCGCGCGGTCGAGGCTCCGATGCGCTGGATCGCGACCAACGCCGGCGTCGAAGGCTCGATCATCGTGCAGAAGGTGCGCGAGAACAAGGACGCCAACTACGGCTACAACGCCGCGACCGATGTCTACGAAGACATGGTCAAGGCCGGCGTCATCGACCCGACCAAGGTCGTCCGCAACGCGCTGCAGAACGCGGCCTCGATCTCGTCGCTGCTCCTGACGACCGAGGCCATGGTGGCCGACATCCCCGAGCCGAAGCAGGAAGCCCCCGCGGGCGGCCCCGGTGGCGGCATGGGCGGGATGTACTAACTGGCGCTCGTCGGTTCAGGGGTCCAGGAGTCCAGGGGCCGAACCGTCAGTAGCGCGGCCTAGGTTTGAAGGCCGCGATGATCGGAAAGACCAAGGGCCCGGTGGCGAAAGCTGCCGGGCCTTTTTTTCTTCTATACTCGCCCCGTGCGGTCCCATCAATGGATCGGGGCCACCAATGCTTATGTCAGGCTCCATCGGGCCCGACGGCTCCCGGGGGAGCGGCTCCGGGCGATTTGCCGTTTCTGTGCCGACAATGCCTGCTCGCACTGCCGGTGTAAGGGTTCGGAGCCCACTGCGTGATCGAGGGTAGGAGGACACAGTGACCAAGCCCGCCCAGACCCCGCCCGCCGGCTCCGCCGCGCCACACGTGGACCCCGTGTGCAGCATGACGGTTGACCCGGCGAAAGCCAAAGGGGGCTCTGCGGACTTCAATGGCCGGACCTATTGGTTCTGCAGCCCGGGCTGCAAGGCCAAGTTCGAGGCCGATCCAGCCGGGGTGCTCGAAAAGCGCCGGCAGAAGGACCAGCTCGCCCAGGCCTCCAAGCCGGCCAAGCCGGCCATGGCGCTGACACCGGCCGAGCCGGCCGGCCACAGCTGCTGCCGTACGCAGTCGCAGTGCCACAGCGACAAGACGCCGGCGGCCACGGCGGCGTCCGGTGCCGGAGCGGCTGCCGCCCCAGGCGCGACCGTCTGGATCTGCCCGATGGACCCCGAGGTGCGTGAATCGAAGCCTGGTGACTGCCCCATCTGCGGCATGGCGCTCGAACCGGAGTTGTCGGCGGTGCCGGCCCCGACCGTCGAGTGGACCTGTCCGATGCACCCCGAGGTCGTGCAGTCGGAACCCGGGTCGTGCCCGATCTGCGGCATGGCCCTCGAACCCAGAACCGTGACGCCCGAAGAGCCGGTCAACCATGAGTTGATCGACATGACGCGGCGCTTCTGGGCGTCGCTGGCGCTTGCCGTGCCGACCATGGGGGTCGCGATGGGCGAGATGTTCGGGTGGCTCCCGATCTCGATGCGGACGGCTGGATGGATTCAGATGGCCCTGGCGACGCCGGTGGCGACCTGGGCGGCCTGGCCGTTCTACGTCCGCGCCGTCAACTCGGTCCGCAACCGCAGCCTGAACATGTTCACGCTCATCGGGCTCGGCGTGAGCGTCGCCTATCTCTACAGCCTCGTCGCCCAGATCGTGCCCGGCGTGTTCCCGCACCAGTTCAGCCACGGCGGGGCGGTGGCCGTCTACTTCGAGGCCGCGGCAGTCATCGTCACTCTCATCCTGCTGGGACAGGTGCTGGAACTGCGCGCCCGCAGCGAGACGAGCGCGGCCATTCGCAAGTTGCTCAAGCTCGCGCCGGCGACCGCCCGCGTGATCGGCGACGACGGCGCCGAGCGTGAAGTGCCGCTGCCGCACGTGGTGGTGGGTAATCGGCTTCGCGTGCGGCCGGGCGAAAAGGTGCCGGTCGACGGCGTGGTGCTCGAGGGCGAGAGCCGGGTTGATGAATCCATGGTCTCCGGCGAGCCGGTGCCCGTGCATAAGACCGCCGGCGACCGTGTCGTCGGCGCCACGATCAACGGAACCGGCGCCTTCGTCATGCGGGCCGAGCGGGTCGGCAGCGAAACATTGCTTGCGCGCATCGTCGCGATGGTCGCGGAAGCCCAGCGGAGCCGGGCGCCGATTCAGCGCCTGGCCGACAAGGTATCGGCGATCTTCGTGCCGGTCGTGATCCTTGTGGCGGTCCTGACGTTCATCGGCTGGAGTGTGTGGGGCCCGGAGCCGCGCATGGCGCACGGCCTGATCAACGCCGTGGCAGTGCTCATCATCGCGTGTCCCTGTGCGCTCGGGCTCGCGACGCCCATGTCGATCATGGTCGCGACCGGTCGCGGCGCCTCGCTCGGGGTGCTCTTCCGCAACGCCGAGGCCATCGAAACCCTGCGCACCGTCGACACTCTGGTGTTTGACAAGACCGGCACGCTGACCGAGGGCAAGCCCTCGCTGGTGTCGGTCGAGCCGGTTCCGGGCGCCCCGGAGCACTGGCTGGCGCTCGCCGCGTCCGTCGAACTGGGGAGTGAACACCCGCTGGCGTCCGCGATCGTCAAGGGCGCCGAGTCGCGCGGCACCCTGCCGGCGCCGGTGGAGAGTTTCGAATCCGTGACCGGGTTCGGGGTGCGAGGCCTCGTGTCCGGCCGGTCCGTCCTGGTCGGCAGTCCGGAGTTCCTGGTGCGTGAGGGGATTGCCGTCGACCGACTCGGCGCCCAGTGCGAGACGCTGCGCGGCCAGGGCCAGACCGTGATGCTCGTGGCGGTCGACGGCCGGCTGGCCGGACTGCTGGGCGTGGCCGATCCCATCAAGGCGAGCACGCCGGAGGCCCTGGCCGCTCTCAGGCGCGACGGCTTGCGCCTGGTGATGCTCACCGGTGACAACGAGACGACCGCCAGGACGGTTGCCGCGCAGCTCGGCATCGATGACGTGCGCGCCGGGGTGAAACCCGACGGCAAGGCGGACGTCATCAAGGCGTTGCAGGCCGAGGGGCGGGTGGTGGCGATGGCGGGCGACGGCATCAACGACGCTCCGGCGCTGGCGCAGGCGGAGGTCGGCATTGCCATGGGCACGGGCACTGACGTCGCCATGGAGAGCGCCGGCGTGACCCTCGTCAAGGGTGATCTGCGCGGCGTCATCCGCGCGCGCGAACTGTCAGTGCGCACGATGGCCAACATCCGCCAGAACCTGTTTTTTGCGTTCGTCTACAACACACTCGGCGTGCCGGTGGCCGCGGGCGTGCTCTACCCGGTCTTCGGCCTGCTGCTCAGCCCGATGCTGGCCGCCGGGGCGATGAGCCTCAGCTCGGTGTCGGTCATAGGTAACGCCCTGCGATTACGGAAGTAGAAGTACCTCCGGCGACGGCGGCCTGGTGTCTGCATGGCAGGCGCCAGGCCGTCGATGAAGGACTGACCGTCACGCGAAAGGCCCGGTGGCGAAAGCTGCCGGGGTGCAGGCTATTACAATGACCAGCGACCGAGGGAGATGCCCGTGACACGACGACACCCATTGCTCTTCACACTCGTCGCTACATCGCTGGCTGTGGTCGCCTGCAGCGCAAGCCTCCCGACGAAACCAGAAGCGGCCGCGGCGTTGTCCACGGCCATCGAGTCCACGCTCACCAGGACGCTGCCGGCGGCGACGTATTGCTCGACGACGACTCCGGACTTTTCCTTCGCGAACATGAGCCAGATCGATTTCGTGGAGATGTTGCAGAACCTGAAAGACAAAGCGCCGCTGTACGACGCGACGACGGCCGGCGTCGTCCGGGTCGAGCTCAAGGAGTTTCCATTCAATCCAGCCGGGCGCTCGCCCGATCCGTCGTGTGACGCGGTACACGCACAGTCCAAGCAGGCCGGCTACTTGAGCACTCAGGTGCGCCTCGCCATGGTGCGCACCACGCTGACGCCAAAAGGCACGGCCGCGGGCATCGAATTCGACAAGCCGATCGACGTCGCGACGCGTGAGGTGGTGGACGTGACCGACGTTCGGACCGAACGCGGCGGGATCGTGGCTGTGGCATACACCTGGCAATGGAAAGCCACGACGATGGCCGAAGTGATTGGCTACACGCCCGCAGCGCCGAAGGAGGCCGTCGCACGCCTCCGCCGGTCAGACGACGGCTGGGTCGTCAGTGACGCGGGAGTGAAGTAGATTTGCGAGTGAAAGTGAAACCCAACGCCCATGCCTCGTCACTGACACTGGAGCCTGACGAGTCATCAAGAGCGGCGCGTCTGCCCGCCTCAAGGTACTGACAATCGCCGGACAATGACCTCCCGGTCTAATATCTCCACCATGCCGAAACATACCTCGTTCCTGTCCCGCACACTGCTTGTCGTCGTTGCAGGCCTGGCGCTGGCCCCTCTAGCCGTGCTGGCCCGGCAAGACAGCGCCGATGCCACGCTGGCGAAGATCCGCGCCGAAGGCATGGAGCGCTCGACGGCCATGTCGCTGTTTCTGACCCTGACCGACGGCTTCGGTGGGCGCCTGACGGGAGCGCCCTCGCACGTCCGGTCCGCGAACTGGGCCCGTGACCGCTTCGCGGAATGGGGCCTCACGAATGCGAGGCTGGAACCCTTCGAGTTCGGGGCTGGGTGGGAACTGCTCCATGTATCGGCGGCCATGACAGAGCCGCGGTATTTTCCGCTGATCGCCTATCCCGAAGCGTGGACATCATCGACCGCAGGCCCACTCAACGGCCGCGTCGTCTACCTCGGCGACAAAACGGCCGCGCAGGTCACGGCCATGGGCGAGTCGCTGAAAGGTGCGACCGTCCTCACCCACCCGCCGGTCACCACGTTCATTGATCGCGATCGCCCGCAGCCGGGCCTCGTGGACGCGCCAACCGCAACGGGCAACCCGTCGCTCCCGCAGGCGCGCTCACCGATCCCGGGGGCCACACTCGCGTCACTGCTCAAGCAGTTCGGTGCCGGCGTGGCGATTCGGCCAAGCGCCTACACTGACGGCACCGTCGGTGTGCTCGGCAACCGGAACACGCCTCGCGATGCCGTGCCGACGATCGTCATCGGCACCGAGCAATACAACATGATGGCGCGCCTTGCCGCGGCTGGGCAGCCGGTGTCGATGGCCGTTGAATCGCGCGTACGCCATCACGACACCGACCGCAACAGCTACAACGTCATTGCCGAGATCGCCGGCACCGACCCGGCCGTGCGCGACGAATACGTGCTCATCGGTGCGCACCTCGATTCCTGGCACTCGGCCAACGGCGCCACCGACAACGCTGACGGCGTGGCAGCCGTGATGGAGGCGATGCGCATTCTCCGCGCGATCGGCGCGGCGCCGCGACGGACGATCCGCGTGGCGCTGTGGAGCGGCGAAGAACAGGGGCTGCTTGGCGCCCGCGCCTACATCGCGCAGCACCTCGCCACGCCGGAACTGCAGGCGAAGCTGCAGGTGTATCTGAACGACGATCCAGGCAGCGGGCGCACACTGGGCTTCTACATGGAGAAAAACGAAGCGGCGAAGATGTTCTTCGACCGCTGGCTCACTCCCCTGCGCGATCTGGGCATGACGATGAACGTCATGGAAGGGATCGGATCGACCGACCACGTGCCGTTTGTGCAGGCGGGCATGCCGGCATTTAACGCCATCAAGGATTTTGACGCCTACGACGTGCGCACACGCCACACCAACGCGGATTTCCCGGAGCGCATGAGTGAAGCCGAGCTGAAACAGCAGGCCGTGGTGATGGCGACCTTCGCGTGGCAGGCCGCGATGATGAAGGAGCGTATGCCCCGATTGCCGCAGGTGCCTCGATGAAGAATCCGTTGACTCCGGGCAAGTCCGCTCCCGTCAGGACGTGGACCGACTTTGCCCTGCTCGCGCGGGATGCGCGGCACTTCGAGACCACCGTGATCGAGGTCGAGTCGTCGGCCCACCACGCGGCGGTCCTCAAGGCGCTCAACGATGCCACCCGGCCGTATGCCGTCTGCATCCTGAAGCCGAAGTAACGACGTGCCAGGCTGGCGTCTCGAACACACGTACGCGGCGCTGCCGCCGCTGTTCTTTTCCGACATTCGCCCGACGCCGGTGGCGGGCCCGACGATGGTCGCGTTCAACGCGCCACTCGCGGTGGAACTGGGCCTCGATTCTGGCGTGCTGAACGGCCGTGAAGCCGCAGACATTTTCGCCGGCAACGCCCTGCCTCCAGGCGCGCGTCCCATCGCGCAGGCGTATGCGGGTCACCAGTTCGGCCACTTCACCGCGCTCGGAGATGGCCGGGCGATTCTGCTGGGTGAGCAGGTCACGCCGTCCGGACATCGCCTAGATATCCAGTTGAAGGGCTCAGGCCCGACGCCATACGCGCGACGCGGAGACGGCCGTGCCGCGCTTGGACCGATGCTGCGGGAGTACATCATCAGCGAAGCCATGCACGCGCTCGGTATTTCGACGACGCGCAGCCTGGCCGTCGTGACGACGGGCGAAGCGGTCTATCGCGACTCGATACTGGATGGCGCCATCCTCACGCGTGTGGCCTCGAGCCACATTCGAGTAGGGACGATGCAGTGGGCGGCGGCGCACAGGGATCCGTCGGCGCTCGAAGCCCTGTCGAACTACACACGGAGGCGGCACTACCCCTCCATCCCTGACGGCGACGAGTCGCACCTGATGCTTCTTGACGCGATCGTCGAACGACAGGCGGCCCTCATTGCCCGCTGGCAGCTCGTGGGCTTTATCCACGGTGTGATGAACACCGACAACATGGCGCTTTCGGGCGAGACCATCGACTACGGGCCGTGTGCGTTCATGGACGCGTACGCCCCTGAGACGGTGTTCAGTTCCATCGACGCTGACGGCAGGTATGCGTACGGCAATCAGCCCCCGATCGCGTTGTGGAATCTGGCGCGGCTCGCCGAGGCGATGCTGCCCCTGTGCGATCCCGACCGCGAGCGGGCCGTGACACGCGCGACCGCGTCGCTGGACCGCTTCGAGACACTCTTCGCCCGCCACTGGCTGGACGGGATGCGGGCGAAGCTCGGACTCTTCACGCAGGAACCCGAGGATCTTCAGCTCGTTGAGGACCTGCTGACGTGGATGCACCAGCAATCCGCCGACTTCACCAATACCTTCCGGGCGCTGACGGCCGGCCACCTGCCCGATCGCGCAGATTCAGGCTTCGACGAGTGGCACTTGCGGGTGACGGCGAGACGGACACGTCAGCCGCAGTCGCAGGCCGAGGTACACGCGTTGATGCGGGGTGCCAACCCGGCCGTCATTCCACGCAATCATCTGGTGGAGGCTTCGCTTCACGCGGCCACGACCCTCGGCGACCTGTCGGTGATGACCGGCCTGCTCGACGCGCTCGGGACGCCCTACGATCACGACCGCGACGTGACCGCGTTCACGGCGCCGGCAGATACGGGTCGCCCCTATCAGACGTTTTGCGGCACCTGAGAGACTGCGCCAGAAACGCGCTGTTGAGGGAAGCCGATCCGGCCTCCGGCGCCCACGCTCACTTCAGATACCTGGCGATCCACTCGACCCACCTGCGGTCCACGTCCTTCTGATGGACCGGATCGGACGGGCTGTGCCCAGGCAGCGGGTACCCGATGAACTCGACCGTCACGCCGTTGTCGCGAAGCGCGTGGTAGTAGCGATACGACTGCGTGATCGGCACGCGGTAGTCGCCGGTGTTCGACATCAGCAGCGTCGGCGCCTTGACCTTCGTGGCGTACGCGATCGGCGACTGTTCGATGGCCGCCTGCATACGTTTGGGATCGGTATACGGCGATCCACCGAGCGCGTACCCACGACGCACATTGGCATCGCCGAGGTCGTACTGATCCATGTTGCTCGTCACCGCCGCGCCGGCCACACCGGCCTTCCACTGGTCCGGATAATTGCCCAGCAGCCACGTCGTCATGTACCCGCCGTATGACCAACCGGACACCGCCATCCGCGTCTCGTCGACGATGCCGCGGCGCTTGAGGTAGTCGACACCCGACATCACATCACGCCCTGGTCCTGCCCCTGCGTCGTTCCAAATCGCAGACATGAACCTGTTGCCGAGGTTGTCGCTGCCCCGGTAGTTGGGTTCAAAGACGAGCCAGCCCTGCGCGGCGAGCAGTTGCGAGCGCGCCGAGAACGAGACCTTGGATGACGCGCGCGGACCACCATGGATGTACAGCACGAGCGGGTACTTCCGTCCCTGCTCAAATCCGGGCGGGTACGTCACAACCCCATCCATCCGGAAGCCATCTGCACCATCCCACTCGATGGCCTCGGCCTTCCCGAGGTCCATGGCCGCGATGTGAGCGTTGAAGTCGGTAAGCCGCTCGGGCGCGGCGGTCTCCGAAGCGCGCCAGTAGAGCTCGCTCGGTCGATCGGCGGTGCTCGCGATAAACGCCATGCGGCCGTCGCGGCTCGTGCTGACCGACAAGCTGCCGAAGCCCGAGGCGACGACCAGAGGGCCAAAGTCGAGCTTGCGCGCGGCACCGTCGATCGGCTGCACCCACACGCCGGTCTTCGTGCCATCCGAGGCGCCGAGGAGCAGGGACTGACCGTCGCGCGTCCATGACGCGGTGAGGATGTGTCGATCGAGCATCGACGTCGCACTGCGCCCCTCGCCTCCGCTTGCCGGCGCAACGACGACCTCGTTGTTATTGCGCGTCTCGCCGCCCTTCGGGAACCAGTACAGGATCCGGGTGCCGTCTGGTGAAAACTGCGGCTGGGCTTCGTGATGAGTGCGGCTGGTGAGTGGGCGCATCCGGCCCGACTCGACATCAACGACGTGGATGGTGTTCTGATCGAAGTCACCGGAGTACGCATTGGGCCGTCGCTCGATCGCAATCGTCCGGCCGTCAGGCGACCAGGATGGCGGCGGCGGCGGCGCGCCAGGCGCGTAGGTGATGGGCAGGGACCAGGAGCCGGACGTCACGCGGCGAGCCGTGCCTGTGTCGAGCGGCACGACCCACAGGTGCGAAGGCACTGGCGCCTCAAGCTGGAGAAAGCTGTTGTGCTGAATCTCGAAGGCGCGGTTGAACCGGTCCTCCCCTTCCTTTTTTGCCGGCTCGTCGAGTGCCGCGTAGGCAAACCCGCGACCGTCGGGCCGCCAGGAGTACGTCTGCACGCCCGTTGGTGAGAACGTGACCTGCCGGGCCTCGCCGCCCGACATCGGCAGCACGAAGACCTGTGCGCGGCCCTCGACGCTGGCCAGAAACGCGAGCGCCGATCCGTCCGGCGACCAGATCGGCATAGTCACCCCGCGGCGGCTGCTCAGCACGCGTTGCGTCTTCGTCGCAATCTCCACGAGTACCAGCTCCGCATCGGAACGGTTCTCCGCCATGTTCGTCCGGCTGACAACGATGACCGCAGTCCTGCCGTCGGGCGCGATGGCTGGGTCACCCACGCGGACGACCGTGCGCGGCGTGTCGAGGTTGAAGCGGGCGGCGGGTTGCGCGGCAACAAGCAGCGCTGCAGCGACAAACAAATGGTGCACGGCTGGCATGGAGAGCCTCCTTCAGAGGGCACGAGAACTCCCGCGCAGTGTAGCCGAGGCGGGGACACGGGCAAAGCGCCGTCTGAAAGCACACCCAGCCGTGCGCGCGCAGATTCTCAAGGCGATTCAGCCGGTGGGCGGCTTCGGGCTCATGGTGCGACAAAACGATTCAGCAGACGATTCTTCACCACGTGCCACAACGCGGGGCCGGGAGGCCCTTCGACAAACTCGCCCAGAAAGAACGTCACGTCGTCGTGCACGAGGGCCTCGGCGTCTGCGTGGGTGTGCAGGGCGGCCAGCAGGCGACCGGCCACTTCCTCGCAGGTGCCGCCGCCGGCCTCAAGCAGGCGGTCGATGCCGTGACGATCAAACTGGTTGTCCTCAGGACAGGTGGTCTCAAGCACGCCGTCGGTAATGAGTAGAAGGCGATCCCCGGGGCCCACCGTGAAGCGGTGCCGCGTGAATTCGGGTGTGAAGCCGACCCCAATCGGAATGTCGATAAAGGCTGGGCGGCTCATCGGCACTGCGGCCTCTGATTGGAGCGCTCCCCACTGGCCCGTCCCGGCGCGATACAGCCAGCCCACCGGATGTCCCGCGTAACAGACCGTCAGGCGGCGCCGTGGCGGGTAGTAGGTGGCGAGCACGACGGTGGTCATCGCGCGCACGTCCTCCGCATTCAGGCGCGCGTTGAACCGCGCCAGCACCTTGCGTTCGTCGATCACGTCGACGCTGCGGCGCAGATGATCGTGGATGCCGCGCCCGATCGCCGACACGGCTTCGCCGTGGCCCGCGACATCAGCCAGGCACACGCGCGACATCAGCCCGGATCCACACTTCGACAGGTAGTGGATGTCGCCGCCGTGTGCGCCCTCGCACGGCCGGGAGTACATCACCCCGCGCAGGCCGGGCAGTTCGACGATGTGATGCGTGACGCCGTTGCCCCCGCGCACTTCCCCGCAGGTAAATCCTTGGCCAGGCTGCAGCGCTTCGTCCGCCATGCCTGTCCACGATATCCCACGCGCCGCGACGAATCCGCTATGCTCCTGTGCGTTGGAGGCATACATGACTCTCGGTCTCGGTCGTTCCCGTTCAGTGGTTGCCGGCGTGGCGCTGGCTCTGGTCTTTGCTGGTGTCTGGTCCTGGCCTGTGGCGGCAGGCCGCTCGGGTGACACGCAGGCGGCCACGGGCCTACCCCCGTACATGAATCTGTTCCAGTGGCGAAGCCTCGGCCCTGATCGTGGCGGTCGCTCGCTGGCCGTCTCCGGCGTGATTGGGCGGCCGGATGAGGCGTATTTCGGCGCCGTCGGCGGCGGGCTCTGGAAGACCTTCGACCGTGGTGAGACCTGGGCTCCGATCACCGACGGTCAGATCGGCAGTGCGTCGGTCGGCGCGATCGCCGTCTCCGAGACCAATCCCGACATCGTGTTCATCGGCATGGGCGAGACGTGCATCCGCGGGAACATCCAATCGGGTGACGGCGTGTACAAGTCCACCGACGCCGGCAAGACCTGGACCCACATCGGTTTCAGGGACGCAAAGAACATCTCCAAGATCCGCATCCACCCGAAGAACCCGGACATCGTCTACGTGGCGGCGTTCGGGCATCACGCCGCGCCGAATGAGGAGCGCGGGGTGTTCAAGAGCACCGACGGCGGCCGCACCTGGCGCCGCACCCTCTTCCGCGATGCCAAGACAGCGGCGATCGATCTGTCAATTGATCCCACCAACCCGGATGTCATCTACGCCGGGATGTGGGAGGCCTACCGGCTCGAGTATCAGATGTCGAGCGGCGGGCCCGGCAGCGGCCTGTTCAAGTCCACAGACGCCGGAGAGACCTGGACGGAGCTCACGCGTCGGCCCGGTCTGCCCTCCGGCATGATCGGTCGCGTCGGCGTCTCCGTGTCGCCCGCCAACTCCAACCGCGTGTACGCCATCATCGAAAACGACAACGGCGGGCTGTTCAGTTCGGACGATGCGGGCGCCACGTGGACGCTGGTCAACAGCGGCCGCAACATCCGTCAGCGCGCGTTCTACTACACACACGTGACGGCGGATCCGGTCGACGCCAACACCGTGTATGTGCTCAATGTCGGCACGTTCAAGTCGACCGATGGCGGCAGGACGCTCGCGAGCTTTACCGGCGGCGACTCGCATGATCTGTGGATCGACTCCAACGATCCGAAGCACATCGTCCACGCGAGCGACACCGGCGGTGCGGTGACCTACACCGGGGGCAACCCGTTCACCGCGCGCGATATCCCGACGCCGCAGTATTACCACGTGGTCACCACCAAGCACGTGCCGTATCACGTCTGCGGGGCGCAGCAGGACGGCAACACGGTCTGCCTCGACAACGAAACGGCGGGTCGCGGTACCGGAGCGGGGGCGATGTACAACCCCGGCGGCTTCGAGCCTGGCTACATCGCGCCGGACCCGAAGGACGTCGACGTGTTCTTTGCGGGCGCGGTCAACGGCGGCTGGCTCGAGTACACGAATCGGCGCACCGGCCAGTCGCGCGAAGTACATCCGTACCCGCGCATGTTCTCGGGCGAACCCTCGAGCGCGCTGGTCGAGCGCATCCAGTGGACGTTCCCGATCATCTTTTCGCCGGTCGACACGCGCGTGCTCTACACCGCGACGCAGCATGTGTGGCGGACCACGAACAACGGCCAGAGCTGGGATCGGATCAGCGGCGATCTGACGCGCCACGACCCCAAGACAATGGGTCACTCGGGCGGGCCGATCACCGGCGACATGAACGGCCCTGAGGTGTACGCGACGGTCTTTGCGCTGGCGCCCGGCAAAACGGACGCCAACGTCCTGTGGGCCGGGTCTGACGATGGACTCATCCATGTAACCCGCGACGGCGGCAAGACGTGGACGAACATCACGCCCCCCGACATGCCGGACTTCGGCCGCGTCAGCCTGATCGATGCCTCGTCGTTCGATGCCGCCACCGCGTATGTCGCCGTCAAGCGGCCGCTGCTCGACGACTTCTCCCCGTACATCTTCCGGACGCACGACTTCGGGCGCACATGGACGAAGATCGTCAACGGCTTCGATGCCGATGAATACGTCCATGCCGTGCGCGAGGATCCCAAACGCCGGGGGCTGCTCTACGCCGGCACGCAGGAAGGCGTGCGCATCTCGTACGACGATGGCGCCACGTGGTTGCCGCTGTCACTCAACCTGCCAAACACGCAGGTGTCGGATCTGATCGTGGAAGACCGCGACCTCGTGATCTCGACGCATGGCCGGGGCTTCTACGTCCTCGATGACATCGCGCCGATTCGGCAGTTTTCGCCTGCCGTGGCCGCGGCGACGCCGGCCTACCTGTTTGCGCCCGATACGGCCTATCGATCCACGACGGGTGCGAGCCTCCGGTACCTCGTGAACGGACCGGTGCAGAGCCTGACGATTGAGGTGCTCGACGCCACGGGCACGGTCGTGCAGACGTTTACCGGCGCTGCCGGTGGTCGCGGTGCGGCACCTGCGGCCGGACGCGCGGGCGGTGGACGCGGAGGGCGCGGGGGCGGCGGCACCACCGCCTCGATGGCAGAAGGCATGCAGACGGTGACGTGGAACCTGCGGTACCCGCCGGCGACCAGTTTCCCCGGGATGATTCTCTGGGGCGGAAACGTGCAGGGACCGTTCGCGCCTCCCGGGACGTATCAGGTGCGCATGACCGTGAACGGAGTCGCGCAGACACAGCCCGTCGAGGTGCGGAAACATCCGCTGCATACCGATGTGAGCAACGCGGACTTGCAGGAGCAGTTCGATCTGGTCATTCGCATCCGTGACAAGACGAGCGAAGCCAATCAAGCGGTGATCGACATCCGGCGCATCAAGGCGGACGTGGCGGAACGGCTGTCGAAGTCTGCTGATGGCCGTCTCAAGGCGGCGGGCGACCGTCTGGTCGGCGCACTGAGTGAAGTCGAGGGCGAGATCTATCAGGTGAAGAACCAGAGCGGTCAGGACCCCCTGAACTTCCCCATCAAGGTGAACAACCGGCTGGCGTCGCTGATGTCGATGATCAACAGCGGCGACGGCAAGCCCATCGGCAACGCGGAAGCCATTTTCACCGCGTTGTCCGGTGAGCTCAAGCTGTTGACCGACAACCTCGATCGCATCCTGGCCAGGGAACTCGCCGGCTTCAACACCGAAGCCGCCAGGCTCAAGCTGGACGCGGTCCGGGGGCGCTAGCCGGCGTCGGTTACAGTGGCGCAAACCCCGCCGTGAAGTGGCGCAACGCGGCGGGGGCTGTGACGATGCGGTAACCGCGAAGGGTGTCGCAGCGGGCGGCGACGGCGGCGACGACTTCACCGACGTAGTCGATGTGTGACTGCGTATAGACGCGGCGCGGAATGGCGAGCCGCACAAGATCCATCGCGCCCGGGTGTTCGGTGCCGTCCGGATGCAGGCCGAACATCACGGTCCCGATTTCCACGCCGCGTACGCCGCCTTCGAGGTACAGCGCGTTCACCAGCGCGATGCCCGGATACTCGAGCGGCGGAATCTGGGGCAGCATCGCGCGCGCGTCGATGTAGATCGCATGGCCGCCGGGCGGCTGGATGATCGGCACGCCGGCCGCGACCAGACGATCGCCCAGGTAGGCCGTGGACCGGATGCGATAGTGCAGGTACGACTCCTCGGTCACTTCCTCAAGGCCACGCGCGACCGCTTCGAGGTCATACCCGGCCAGGCCACCGTAGGTGGGAAACCCTTCTGTCAGAATCAACGCGTTCCGGCAGGCGTCGGCCCACTCCGGATTGTTCATCGCGAGAAAACCGCCGATGTTGGCCAGGCCGTCCTTCTTTGCCGACATCGTGCACCCGTCGGCCAGCGAAAACATCTCCTGCGCGATTTCCTTCGGCGTGCGGTCTGCCTGTCCTGCTTCGCGTGTCTTGATGAACCACGCGTTTTCGGCAAAGCGGCACGCATCGAGAAACAACGGCTTCCTGTAGCGATCACACAGCGCCCGCACACCGCGCAGATTCTCGAGCGACACCGGTTGCCCGCCGCCCGAGTTGTTCGTCACGGTGACCATCACGAGCGGCACGTGGGCACCGCGCGTGGCCAGCACCTGTTCGAGAGCCGCAAGATCCACATTCCCCTTGAACGGATGAAGCGTCGCCGGCTGTCGGCCTTCAGCGATCACCAGGTCAAGCGCCTCGGCGCCTTCGACTTCGATATTCGCGCGCGTCGTGTCGAAGTGGCTGTTGTTGGGGATCACGTCGCCGGCGTGCAGAATGGCGTGAAACAGAATGCGCTCCGCGGCGCGCCCCTGATGCGTCGGAATGATGTGTGCAAACCCCGTGAGGTCGGCCACCACGTCCCTGAACCGGTAGAAGGACCGGCTGCCCGCGTACGACTCATCCCCCTGGATCATCGCAGCCCACTGCGACGAGGACATCGCGCCGGTGCCGGAGTCGGTCAACAAATCGATCAGCACATCGTCTGCGTGCAGCTGGAAGACGTTGAAGCCGGCCTCGGCCAGCCGGGCCTTCCGTTCGTCGCGCGTGGTGAACTTCAGGGCTTCAACGGACTTGATGCGGAAGGGTTCGATCGTGGTGCGGAAGGGCACGGTCCCTATTGTACGCCTGCAGGTCTATACTCACCCCAGTGGAGGCCCGCACCACCGCGACCCACGAATGGCGTGATGGACGGGGTGGTTTCCGATGACCCGATGGCTTCTGATCGCCCATGCGGCGGCCACGCTTTACATGACGGGCCTTATCTGGTTCGTGCAGATCGTGCACTACCCGCTGTTTGCCCGCGTCGGCCAGCCCGGATTCGCTGAGTACGAACGCGAGCACGTGCGACGAACCGGGTGGGTCGTCGCCGGTCCGATGCTGGTCGAGCTGGCGTGCGCTGCGGCGATCGTGTGGGTGGTCGGAGGCCCGCTCGCCTGGACCGGCCTGATCCTGGCCGGCCTCATCTGGACGAGTACGTGGCTCTGGCAGGTGCCGGCGCATCGCCGGCTCGAAGCGGGATTTGATGCAGCCGTGCACGCACGGTTGACGCGCACGAACTGGGTGCGGACGGCGGCGTGGACGGCCCGGAGCGTCATTGCGCTCGCGCTGATCGCCTGACCTGACCGGCTTACCGCACCGGCGCCGCCAGGAAGGCCGGATCGGTCGGTGTGGAGAGCCCGACGTGCTCAAGCACAATCGTGCCGGCCTCGGTCCGATCGAAGACAAGACGGATGGCGGCGATTTGGCGCGGATCAAACGTGGATGAGGTGCGCGCGAAGTCCTCCACCGGCATCACAAACGTCTGCGGTATGAGTTCGTAAATGGCGCTGAACCGCTGGGTGTCCCGACCGGCGCGCCGATAAATTCTCGAATCGAGCGGCCGACGCGCGATACCAAACCGGCTCAGCGGAAGACGGGCGACATGCCCGGCCGTGTCCACCAACTCGACCGTCAGGTCGATCGGCGTCTGGTCCGGTTCCTCCCTGGGGCGTTTCGGCTCCTTCGGTTTCGGCGGCGTCTTCACAGCCGGCTTCTTTGGCTCGGGCTTTTTCGTTTCGTCCTCGACCTTGTCATCCTTCGCGTTCGGATCCTTCGGCCGCGCCCTCGGACCGGGCTTGGTATTGGTCGCCGCCAGCGAGAGATACACCGCACTGCGATCGCTGACACCCCAGGTGCTTCGCACACTGTCGGGCACCGACACCGAGAAGGACGCCGGTGGCGCAGGTTCCCCTTTGGCCTCGGTCCACGTCACCGGCGTCTTGGTCCTGCGCGATTCGGCCACCGCACGGATGTTGGCGAGGACGGCGGCGTCCTTCGTCTTTTCGTCTGCAGGGAAACGATTGTGCCACCCCAGCGTGACGGCATTGTGATTCTGGTTGTCGCCGCCGCGCCCGCGAAACGGCAGCGCCTCTTCCTTCCACGCCGACAGATGTTCGCCGGTCAGGACCACCCCTGGAACGGAACCGGTCGTCAGGTCCACATCCCGATCGAACGAGGCCAGGGATTTGAAGCCGTTCTCCTGGAACTTCGTCGTGTAGAGCGTTTTTGGCAGCCAGGCGCCGACGGTGCGATGGTCGCGGAACATCGGCACGTACTCGCGCTTCTGGTGCAGCGTGGCCTCGAGGAAGCCCGAGATGAACACCTTCCCCATCTGCCGCTGCGCCTCGCCATCAATGAGCGTCCGCAGATCGAGGGAGCGTCCGCTGCGTGGTCCGTTGTCCTTGTTCTGCCACACGGTGTTCCATTGCCCATGGTTCGCTCGGTACATGAACACCATCGACTTGAACCAGGGCTGGCCGTCGGTGAACTGCAGGCGCTCGTATTGCCGCGCGCCGACCGCGGTGGACACGTCCCCATCGTGGGACCCGTGAATGATGAGGTAGTTCACGTTCTCGAGCGGCGTGAACACACTGGACGGTTTGTACTGCCCGTCCACCGGCGCAATGGCCACGACGGCCCTGATGCCGAAGTTGAAGGCAAACTCCTGCTTGAAGTCGTCCGGGTAGTACTTGAGGCGATTAAACGCCGCGGCTGTCGCCGCCGCTTCCCCGCCCCGCGAGTGCCCCATCAGCGCGATGTTGGACATGTCCACACGACCGAAGAACGGACCGTCGGCAGTCGCGTTGAAGGTCTTCCACGTCTCGAGATGTTTGAGCAACAGCCACGCGCGGCCGTCGTTCTCGGCACTCAGTCCATTGATGAAATTTTCGTCCACCGACACCGTGATGATGCCGCGCGAGGCCAGCAGGTCTCCGAGGTACTCATAGCCAGGATCCGAGAACTCCCGATAGTTGTGATTGCCGTGGACAATCAGCGCGAGCGGAAACGGGCCTGGCCCCTCGGGATACCAGACGCGGCCGTTGAGCGGCGCCTTCTTCAAATCAAAGCCCCAGAAGTCCTTGCGTTGTTTGACGGCATCGCCGGTGATGCTGACAAACGGTGACACGTCGACGGTCTTCGTCGTGATCGTGACGCCGGTCCGGAATTCGACCCGCTGTTTGTCAGTGCCCGAGCCGTAGAACAACGTTTTGACCGTGTGGGGGCCGCGCTCGGCCGGATTCGGTGCGGTGATCGTCTGCCTCGACAGCACCTCGGCCGAGTCATCCTTCATGAACTTGAGGGCCTGGGAACACCCGGAAGCGGCGACGCCGGCGGCCAACACCACGACCGCAAGCGCGTACCCGCCGTGGCGCGCGGCACGAAGAGGGATCATCGCCATCGCAGGGTCACTCCACTGGCGGATCGGCCGCCATCAAACAGTCGCAGCGCATATTCCACCGTCAATCGATCCGCGGTCAGCGCCGCTCCCAGGGCAACCGGCTTTTCAGCGTGTGTCTCAGGCCGTCTGACACCTGCGCGCAGGGTCACCGTGTAGCCTTCAATCCAGCTGTAGCCGGCCTCGATGCCGGCCGCCGGTGCCATCCAGTCCCTGCGCGCGGTGACCTGCGTAAACACCGCAAGGTCCAGCGGCCCGGCCACCTTCGTGGTGGACCACCCGAGGGCGACTTGCCTGGGCACACGCAGCAGCCCCCCCGCATCACGTGAGTCTCGCCCGAGGTTCTGGAAGGCAATGGCCGCAGCGCCTCCAAACAGATTGCGCGCGACGCCGACATCGGCGAGCAGGAGGTGCTGATTGACACGGACCGGGAGCAGCACGGCGGGCGCGGTCGAGGCCATGTCGGACACGTACTTCACAGCGGCCCCCACGCGGAATTTCTTGAAGACCATCGCCGCGCCGGCAGTGAGCAAGGCGCTCGTCCCACTGCGTGAGCCGGACGCCAGGGTCACGTCAGGCGAAAAGGGATACCGGGCGGCGTCCGCGTTGACACCGACCATCTGGGCACCCCATCCCAGCGTCAACGACCACTTGCCGGCGGCATAAATCGACCCGGCCGACAGCATCGTGGAGGCCGGGCCGAGCCGGGCCACCGACAGGTCAATCGTCGACCGCGTGCCGATGATCTGCGCCGGGTTGTGAAAGATCACATCGAGATCACGACCGGCGACCCAGGCATTGCCCAGTGCCGCCGTGCGCGCACTGGTCGGAATGTGCAGCACCAGCGGCCCGGTCGGCGGCGCCTGCGCAAATGCCGGCGACGTCGTCAGCGGCCACCAGCCGATCGCGGCGAACAGAACGAGGGCAACACGTAAACCACGCATGACGCCGGAGTCTATCGCGACTTGCGTGTCCGGACGTCAGCAAATGATGTCGAAGGGCCGCGAGTACTTGATCACGAGTTGGCGCTGACGGGGGCCTGCGGCGCGCCCGGTCGTGGTGAGGCTTCCGGTGTGGCGGGTGTCGTTATACACGACGAACAGTCCGGAGCCGGCGGAATTGAACCAGCCCAGCCGCAGGTTGGTCGCGACGTCTTCCGCGTCGTCGTTGTACTGCACATTGGTCTCAAGAAACAGGCGAGGGCTGAACGCGTAGGAGGCGCGCACGCGAAGGATCGCCGTGTTGAACCGGCCTTCAGGCAGCCGCACACGGAACCAGTTGGCCGTGGCCGACGCCGTGAGGCGATCCCCGTGACGATACGCGACGGTGACGGTGGGACCGAATCGCGTGCCGGAGTAAAGTCCGCCCAGATTCCAGCCTCCGGAAACCGACAGCGGTTCGCTGCGATTGCTGTTCGCGCGGAACTCCCAATCGTGATTGTGATACATGCCGGCCGGGATCACGATGCCCCGGCGGATTTCAAACGGGCGGACGAGGCGTTCTCCCGTGAAGTTGAAGCCGGGCAGCTGGAAAAACGCTCCGTTGGCGAACGCAAAGTGGTTATCGACATGCACCAGGTACGATTCGGTCAGGCCGTCGAGCGACCAGTGCTGGCTCCAGGACACGTGCGGCCGGAATTCGCGGAACCACCCCACCGTCGGCGTCCTGATGTGCCGCAGCAGGCGCGCGTTGCCGTGGCGGTATCCGACACGGTCGACAAACCCGATTTCCGGATTAAACGCCGTCCCCACCTGCCGATAGCCCGCACTGACTTCCCAGTCCCGGTCGATGAATCGCCCACCCACGGCACCGGCGATCGCCGATCCCGCGCGGTGATCCGGCGTGCGCGTCGCGCCCACCCAGCCATCGACGGTAACGGTCTCCCCGAGACCAAGACTGCCGTCCACACCGTAGGCCAGGTTGTAGTTGCCTGTGTTGGTCGTGTCCAGCCGGCCGGCAAACATCGCACCGACGCGCGACCGGTTCGGAAATTCCTGATACGCACGTAAGACACCGAAATTGTTCGGATTCGCGAGACGCACCGCCACGCCCGTGACCGGATCCTCGCTGTCGAGGGCGCCGGTCTGAATGCTGAGCAGCCCTAACTGAACATTGCCCACCTTGCCGGTCAGGCGGGCACCGGCGCGAATCGGGACCTGCCGCCCCTGCACAAGACCGATGCGGCGGCTGAAGAACAACTCGGTGGCGCGACTGGTACCCAGCGCGAACGTGCCTGCATTCTCGAGAAAGAATGCGCGTTTCTCCGGATAGAACAGCGGAAACCGCGTGAGGTTGACCTGCTGATCGTCGACCTCGGCCTGCGCGAAGTCCGTGTTGACCGTCACGTCGAGCGACAGGTTCTGCCGGAGGGTCAACTTGGCATCGGCGCCCACACGCGGGGACACATCAGTGCCGGTGCGGACCGCGTTGTAGTCCCGGGACACGTCGGCCAGCACATACGGTGTCACCGAGATGGATCGCCTGACCGGCGCGTCCAGCCTGAGCCCGCCGGCCATCGAGAGCCGGTAGAGGTCGAACTGCCGTGGCAGGGCCGCCCAGGTCGCCTGTTCGTTGTTGCGCCGGATGCGACGTTCAATATTCAACCCCCAGGTCTGCGGACCGCTCCGCGGATACCGCAAGGTTGAAAACGGGATCCGCATTTCGACGTACCACCCTTCGGCGTCCCTCGTGGTGGCCACCTGCCACCGCCCATCCCAGTTCACGTTGAACCCGGCCCCCGAGGTCGCCTGCTGGCGCTGACCGCCGGCACCGCCGCCCTGGCCTTCGTTGGACACCTGCCCATCAAACTCGATGCCCGCCGGTGACGTGCCAAAGACAAACCCATTGACCGAATCGCGATAGGTGTCGAGCACCAGGATGAACGCGTCGGCGTCACCCAGACTGGCATCACGCAGCGTCTGTCCGGTCACGAGGCCTTCCGGCCGCCGATCAAAAAGCCAGGCCCCGACATACAGGGCATCGCCATCGTGAACAAACCGCACCTCAGTGCGCTCGGAGACCGCCGCGCCTTCCACGGGCTCCCGCTGCGTGAATCCGCTCAACGCCGTTGCCGACGCCCACACGGCATCACCCAGCCGGCCATCGATGACCGGCGGCGTCTCTATTCGAGCGGCGGCAGCCACCGGCCGCTCCTGCGCGGTCGCGGTCTCGTAGGAGAAGCACACGACGAGTGCCAATGAGATCGGAAGCACGAGCGGAGCCAGGCGACGCACGGTAGCTATCTTACCGATCGGACTCGTCGGGCGTTCATCACCCACATGCCGCGGCCGTAGGTGGAAATCACAATGAGGTGCTCGCGCGGGTGTACCTGCAGATCCGACACCTGCACCGAGGGCAGATTGCCGCCCAGCACCTGCCAGGTGGTCCCGCCATTGCTGGAGACGTACACCCCGAAGTCGTTGGCCGCATAAAGCAACCCCTTGATCACCGGATCCTCCCGGATCACGTTAATGGACCCCGCAGGGATATTCCCCACCACACTGGTCCAGGTCGCGCCGAAATCGGTGGACCGCCACAGATAGGGCGCAAAGTCATCGTCTTCGCGGCCGCGCTGCGCGACATAGACCGTCCCGGCGTCGTACTTCGACGGCACGATGCGCGAGATCCACTTCTTGAGCGCCATCGGCAGATTCGAGCCGATGGGCGTCCACGTCTGCCCGTCATCACGTGTGACGTGCAGATTGCCATCGTCAGTGCCCGCGTAGATCACGCCCTTCACCAGTGGCGACTCCGCGATGTGGGTCAGCGTCTGGTAGGGTACGGCCGAGGGGTTGATACCCATCTGCCGCGGATTGTTGTCGGTGAGATCGCCACTGATGCGGTCCCACGTGGTGCCGCGATCGCGTGAGCGATAGACGACCTGATACCCCGCGTAGACGATGTTGGCATCGTGTGGTGACAGGACGATGGGCGCCATCCACTGCGCCCGTTGCGGCGGTTCGCCGGGATTCGAGGGCGGGCGGATGTCCGTGCTGACCCGCGCAACCGGCGACACGTCGGTGCGCGTGAAGTTGCCGTAAAAGCCGTGCGAGTACACAAGATTGGGGTTGGACGGGTCGATCGCGTGCTGACTGCCCTCGCCGCCCGGCGCGCGGCGGTCCCAGGCGCGAGGCGGATACACGCCGGCGGTAGCCCCTGACGTCACTGCCACTCTGAAACTGCCGGCGTCCTGCACTGACCCATACGCGCGGAACGGCCTCGCCATGTCGAGTTCGACGTTGTAGAACTGCGTGGCTCGAATGCCCGTGGCCTCGCGCTTTGTGCGGCCTCCGTCGTGCGTCATGGTGAAGCCCTGATCGTGCGCGGTGTACACAATGCGTGGATTGACGGGATCGATCCACATGCGGTGGTTGTCGCCGCCGCCGGCCGCAAACGGTTTGAAGGTGGCACCGGCATCGTCTGACACCGAGACACTGAGCGCCAGCACGTAGACCTTGTTTTCGTTCCTGGTGTCCACACGAATCTGCGTAAATACCCAGTTGTAGGTGTTACCCAGATCCATCATCTGTGCCGCCGTCTCTGGTGTCTGGCCGCTGGTGCGACGCCACGTCACTCCACGATCATCACTCCGGTAGACCTCCATACCTTTGATGATGTTGCTGTTGGCGGGGAGTGGCCGGCCGTAGGCGTCGTTTTCGCCCGGCCGAGCGGGCCGGCCGGTGTCGTAGTTGTCGATGACCGCGTACACCACATTCGGGTTGGAGCGCGCGATATCGAGTCCGATGCGCCCGCGGAATCGCGGCTCAGGCAACCCGGTGTTTGCCGGTGTCCATGTGGCGCCACCATCGGTGGTCTTCCACACACCGCCCTCGGTGTAGTTGGGTTCGACCCTCGGATCACTCCACTTGCGTCGTACACGTTGCCACATACCGGCGTAGAGCGTGTCGGGGTCTGCCGGGTCCATCACCAAATCAACGGCCCCCGTATTCGGGCTGCGGTACAGCACTTTGGTCCACGACTTTCCACCGTCGGTGGTCTTGAACACGCCACGCATCTCGTTGGGCGTCCACTCGTGGCCGGAGGCGGCGACATACACGACGTTGGGCCGGGTCGGATGCACGATGACGCGGCCGATGGTCCCGGTGTCGGTGAGGCCCATGTGTTGCCACGTCCGGCCGGCATTGATCGACTTGTAGACGCCGGTGCCCGACATACTCGCGCGGAAGAGGTTGGACTCGCCCGTACCCACCCAGACGATCGTGGGGTTGGATGGCGCAACAGCCACGTCCCCAATGCTGGCCGTGGCCTCCCGTTCGAAGATCGGCCGCCAGGTGACGCCGCGATTCAGCGACTTCCACACGCCGCCGGTCGCTGTGCCCACATAGATGTGCCGTTGGCCCTGCACATCGGCCACCGCCACCGACGTGGTGCGCCCTGTGTGATTGGATGGACCGATCGACTGCCACGGGATCAGGCGGTAGGGTGACGCCGCCGTCATGGTTTTGTGTGTGCCGTACGCCGCGAGGTGTGAGGCCACATCGGCGGGCGTCGTGATGGCAAAGAGTTCGACGTCAAACACCAACATGCCGCGCGGCGCGCCCGGTCGCGGATTGTCACCGTAGGCGAGGGCGGCCGGAATCCAGAACCGGCGCTTTTCCCCTGTGACCATCATCTGGACCCCCTCGGTCCAGCCCCGAATCACCCGGCTCACGCCAAACGATGAGGGCTCTCCGCGGAGCACCGAGCTGTCGAACATAAGACCGTCGGTGGTCCAGCCCGAATAGTGCACCTTCACCGTGGAGGCGATGGTCGGCCGGGTGGTGCCCGTGCCCGGTGTCAGCACCTTGGAGGCCAGCCCCGAGGCCGTCACAACGGCATCAGGCGGCGGGGCGGCCACGTCGGCGGGCGGCGGCAACTGCGGGGGCTGTGGGGGCTGTGCCGCAACGGTGACCAGCGTGGCGGTCGCGATCAGCAGGCCCATCACGAGAACTCTGGCGCGCAATGACATGCGCAAGAGTATGCCTTGATCGAGCCAGTCCGCCCGTTTGGATCTACACTGGTGCGTCGGAGGTGACTATGCGTCGGCTTCTGGTTCCAGCCTGCCTTGTCTCGGTGCTGCTCCTGTCCACCTACCTGCCCGTCCACACCCAGTCCACCGCGCCGGTCGTCGTGGTGGAGACTCTCAAGGGAATGATTGAAATCACCACCGTGCCCGACGAAGCGCCCAGGTCGGTCGCGCACTTTGTCGCGTTGGCGAAGCGCGGGTTCTATCGCGGCCACCGGTTTCACTGGGTGCAACCTGGGGTGGTGCAGGCCGGCGACCCGCTGTCGCGAGACCTGACCAAACAGAAGGACTGGGGGACCGGCGGCAGCGGCCCCAGGCTCTCATCGAAGGGGCTGGGATTTTTTGAACCACCAAAGCGGACCTTTGACCGCGGTATCGTGGGCCTGGCCTACCGGCCGAACTACAAACCGGAGTCGGCCGACAGCATGTTCTTCATCCTCACCGCACCAAACCCGGCACTCAACGGCAAGTACGTCGTGCTGGGACGCGTCACCAAGGGCATGAACGTGGTCGACAAGATCGCCATTCAGGATTTGATCAAGAACGTGACGGTGCGCTGAGCCAGT
>Ga0222713_10000926_pt1 | contig 33640 bp, 36 predicted proteins | sample C33_649DmetaG_FD_165061 | JGI IMG/M metagenome (GOLD analysis project Ga0222713, IMG submission 165061) | Estuarine water microbial communities from San Francisco Bay, California, United States - C33_649D | ecosystem: Environmental > Aquatic > Marine > Unclassified | place: USA: California... | reverse complement strand
TGCTAAGACTAAGATGTCTAAGATAAAAGGATCCAAAAACTATACCAAGATTTCCCGAGGTCAAGGTTGATCAAAAAACCAAAGACCTTGGGGATTTTTTTTAGCAGAATTTTTCTCTTATAGTAGTTATATAATAATATATTTTTGTAGTACCCCAGAGTTGACCTCAATAGAATCATGAATAGTACCTGGAGAATTGTAGATCTTATGTATGCCGATGGTCCAATCAGGTCTGTCTTAAGAATGAAAGATAATAAAGTCTTCTCTATCGGCGACCGGACTGTTGACGGACCCATTGCCTCCTTCTCTGTTTCTAACGGTAGGATTGTCTGCGAGTGTGGTAAGGTTAGAATTAACGGGTATGATGGGGTCTCCAAGGCCTCATTAGTTTATCTTGATCATTTGGTGTCATTATAAAGGCCGGTTGTTAAAACAGCTTAGAACCTAAATTTTAATTTTATAACTTTCTTATATGTAATATATATTGATATAGGAGGATAGGCGAGCGAACGAGGGTCCTTTTCTAATTATAGCTGCTATTTATATAAAAGCGCTTTTTAAAATCATGAATAACGAATTCACACGCATGCAAAAACTTGCTGGTATTATTACCGAAGGGTATACTGATGCAAAGAGAGCAGACAATGCTCACGACCTTGGAAAATCTGGCGAAGAGAACCTTTACGGTGCCGGAGTTAAGAAAGGTGAAGAAATTGAAAAAAGAAAATTAACTAAAGAAGAAGCTAAAGAGATGATTAAAGATGCTATCTTAGCTGAGATGCATGGAGGTCCGCATCCGAATGAGCCTGATGAGATGGAGAGTGGTGCTTGGGATTTAGCTATGAGGGAAGAGGATACTATTGAAGAAGCTTCAACTGAGGCTTTGGATAGAATGGATGGTCTTGTAGATCAACGTGCTCTTGGTATGGCGCTTAAGGGCGTTGAGGGTATTATTGCATCTTTAAGAGCTGAGGATTTTGATGAAGAGGATATTCATGACTATTTAATTTACCTTGTAACTACTTTAGATGATTCTGCTCTTATGGAAGCTAAGAAGGATAAAGAGGAAGTTGAAGACGTTGAAATTGAGGATACTGAAACTGTTGAAGAGCCTGCTGAAGGTGAAGATATGGTCGATGTTGATATGGAAGGCGGTGAGGATATGGATGCTGGTTCGGATGAGGCTAAGACTGCTTTTGATGAATTGACTGATGCTTATCGTTCAGCTAAAGAGTTAGGCGACGAGAAACTAATCCGTCAGCTTGCAAACACAATCACTTACTTTAATAAAAATATTATCTTAAAATAACACTTAGGGGTTAGCGAGTATATTTGAGAGGGAGGCTAGTTGCTTCCCTTTCTTTTTTCCTTATATTTATATATGTGAGCATAGATCCTAGTAATATCTTTGGATTGTTTGATTCTGGATCTGATCATCCGGAACCTGGTCATAAGACCGGTTTGGAAAAATCTATTGAGATCTCAGATCATCCTTTAATATTAGTTGGTATGTTTACCCGTATGGTTTTAAGAGGTGAGGAAATCAACACAGATATTATGAAGTTCTTTCAAGAGATTGATAGACCTGTGACTAAATTAGAACAAGAGAACTTTAATAAGTTTATGATCTATACTCGTGCAATGCATTTCTTAACTCAGGTTGATCTTGAGAACGATCTACATGTTGAAGTGTTGCTTGAGAAAGCCGGTGATGATTTTCTAACTGCTTGTCAACAGGTAATCGACTTCTTTTCAGAACGGGAAGAGTATGAGAAATGTGCGTTTATAAAAAAATTCCAAGATTTTATAAAATTTTCTCAAAATAAGTTGCCTTTGTAATTTTTCGTGAGTATCTTTATATCACGGGGGTTTGATAAAACCTAAAGATAAATAAGTAAATAAAAACTATGAGATATAGAGATATTATAATTAACAATGTTGATGTCTTAGAAAGTCAATTAAAGACTTTAAGACGTATGGTTCAAAGAGGTGAGTCTATTAAAGAGTTTACGGCTACTTTAGATCAAGCCGACGAACGTTTGGAGAAAGTTAAATCTTATGTTCAATTGGAACCTAAAAGTCCAAACGAAATAGGTGGCAATTAATCCAAAAAATTCGTATCTTTATAACATGAACCTTACAGCAGAACAAATTCAAGAAAATTGGAATGAGTTTCTTTCTAATATTGAAACTTATATTTCCGAACCTCGCAAGCAGGTCCTTTTAGATTTCTATAAGGCTAATGAAGAACGTTTCGTTCTAATGCCTGCCGCCCATACTACAAAGTTTCACAACTGTTTTCCTGGAGGATATGTTGAGCATGTCAACCGTGTTGTACGTTGTGCTTTAGCTCAATGTGATCTCTGGGAGAGTATGGGTTGTGATATGACTACGTTTACTAAAGAGGAGCTTGTCTTCTCTGCTATTAACCATGATCTTGGAAAAGTCGGAGATTCAGAAAATAATCTCTATGTACCTTCTAAAGATGAATGGAGAAGAAAGAATTTAGGAGAACTCTATACGTTTAACGGGGAGGTAGGGTTCATGACTATCCCCGATCGTTCTCTTTTCCTACTCCAGGAAGCAGGTATTCGCTACACCCTTAACGAGATGCTTGCAATCAGAACTCATGACGGATTGTATGATGACGCTAATAAGCCTTATCTAATTTCCAGAATTCCAGAGAGTAAGCCTAGATCTGCCATTGTTTATATTCTACATCAGGCAGACTTGATGGCAGCCGTTATCGAGACCCAGAGAGGAAAAGAGGACGCTCCTAAATCTAAGAATTTTAATTTAGAGAAAAAACCTTCAAACCCGATCACACACCAGCAAAAAGCTAAAAATAAAGCTTTGAGTAATGTTAAATCGGAAGGTTTGAAGAATGTAATGGATAGCTTTTTTAACGACTAATGCTTATAACAGCAATTATATTATCAGTTACGACGTTGGTTCTAGGTTTCACGACTTGGAACCTTCTTCGTAAGAACGAAAGACAGGAAGACGTTCTAGTTAATTATTTAACATACATGGACGGTCTTTCTAAAATTATAGAACATTCAGCAGACAGACTTAAGAAGATTGACGAGAAAGGTACTTTCAAGTCTGATGATGAGATAGGGTGGTTCTTTGAAGAGGTTTTAACAATACAATCAAGGTTGAACAAATTTAAATTAGTTAACACCCAGGATGGAGCAACCAAGAAAAAGAAAACCGAAGAGTAAAAATTACTTCACTCAAGATACAGAAGACGCAATAATCAGATACAATAACGAACCAGATTCAGAAGTTCGTAGTAAGATTTATAGGGAAGAATTACACTACCCCTTTTTTAAATTAACACAAAATCTAATTCATACTTTTAAGTTTTATTACACAGAAGAATCTAACTTAGAAGATCTACAGCATGAGGTAATAACGTTCTTATTATCTAAATTACATTTATTTGATCCTACTAAAGGAGCTAAAGCATATTCTTATTTCGGAACTGTAGCCAAGCGTTATCTCATAGCTTCTAATGAAAAGAACTATAAAAAGAGAATGCAAATGCTTTCCCTAGATAGTATCTCAAGAGAAGAAGAAGGTGAATGGACTCACGGTGAACTACCTGATATGTCTCAAGAAGATCAAGGAGCTACAGCATCACACCACGTTGATGAATTATCAGATTTTTTAGATGTATATGTTAAGTTCTGTACAAAAAATATATTCACCATATTCCCTAAAGAAGAAGACGCTCAGATTGCTGATGCAATCCTTGAGTTATTTAGAAAAAGAGAGAGTATCTCAATCTTTAATAAGAAAGCTCTATATATCTACATCCGTGAAATGGTAGACGTTAAAACACCAAAAATCACTAAAGTAGCTAATGAATTAGGGGATATCTATAAAAAACACTATCTACATTACCTAGACCACGGTTATGTAGAATTCAGAATCTAAGTGGATTCTATTTATAAAAAATAGACCTTTATGAGCTTAGAAAAGATTATATTTAAAGAAAAACGATTCTCTGATCTTCTTGAAGAGATTTACGATAACCAAAAACGTAAAGAAAAACAGATCTCCGGGCTCATCGGAGAACTTAGACCTTTGATTCAAGATACCGGTGATGCAACCCTAGTTGTTCCTCTAATTAAGGAATATATGGAGATAGGAGTTAAGAATGATGAGCAGTTAGTTAAGATTGCAACCATCCTTCAAAGAATATTCCAGAACCAGGATTCAGGAGCTGAAGGCTTTGGTATCTCCGATGAAGAAAGAGAGCAGCTCTTAAAAGAGATTGAAAACATACAATCTAAACCAGAACCACCACAGTTACCTAAGGGAGAAGAAAAACAGTAATGGCAAGTGCTTTAAATTTAGAACCGGTTCGTGTATTAGCAGTTATTTTAGACGATAAGGAATACCCTGAATTATTTAAGCAACATGGAGAATGGGCTTCTATTGGGGGTATTGTTTTCGAATTTGTAAAAGATCCTACTAAAGATAAAAATCTACTTAATAAGCAATTCGCCCTACCATTATATTCAAACATTAAACATATGCCTGTTGAGCATGAAATTGTATTAGTAGTACAAAGCTCAGATTCCGGCATTTTAGATAACTTAAATTCCTTCAGTTATTACTATCTTCCCCCAACAAATGTATGGTCTAACAGCCATCATAACGCAGTACCGGATCAAATATTTGCTGTACCCGGTGAAGGGGACGGTCTACCGGATAAAAGTAGATCCGATTACCAATTAGTAGGTAATAAAGTAGTACGTCAAATAGGAGACGGAAGTACTGAAATTTTTAAACCTGGAGATCCTTTTGTAGAATATCCGTATATACCGACATTAACTCCATACCCTGGAGATTTAATACTAGAAGGTAGGTGGGGTAATAGTTTAAGATTCAGCAGTACGAATTCGAAATATGGACTAGATAGAAATTGGGGAAATTACCTAAGTACTAATCCACCTATTACAATTCTTCGAAACGGTAGAAAACCTAATTTTACAGGAGAACCAGCAGTATGGGAAACGATATCAGAAGATATTAACAAAGACTTCTCATCCCTATACTTAACATCGGAACAAAAAATACCTCTTAAAGCAGCTGCATTTAGAACAACTTCCTTTGAAACCAGTCAAGCACCAGAAGCAATCCCAGAATATAGAAAACCTCAAGTACTACTTTCATCCGGCCGATTAGTATTAAACGCTACTCAGGATTCAATCCTAAACTGCGCTAATAAAACATTTACTGTTACAAGTAACGACTCTATTAACCTTCAAACTAAAAAAACAGTTATAGAGAGTCAAGATATACTTCTCGGTTCAAAAGAAGCAAATGAAAGAGCTATTAAAGGAGATGCATTCGTAAAAGAATTATTATCTTTCTTAAACACTATGAAACAAGTACAGAGAGCTCTAGGTACAGCTTCTATACCGATGGTAGACCCTCTAACAGGTCTTCCTAAAAATATACCAATTCAATCTTTGATAGATGTAAGTACAATGTTAGGAGCTTCTATCGATAGATTTACAAGTGCATTAGGGACTATTAAAGGACCTATGACTGAGATATCTGATTCAACTGTATTATCTAACAATGTAAAATTACAGTAAATGGCAACCTTGGAAAAGCAATACCCCTTTAATACATCGTATCCGGCTGCTGCCGGACCGTTTAAGAAAGGGTCTAAAGGTAAAGATGTAAAACTTATACAAAGTCAACTTAAACTATACTATGCAGTACGAGGATTAGAACTACCACAAAAAGTATCTCTCTTACCTCAAGATGATAACCAGCCCGGGTATGGAGTTTTCGGAACTGCAACCGATACAGCAGTAAGGACATTTCAAACAACTGCTGAAATTAAAATTGACGGTCTAGTTGGTCCTAATACCTGGAAAGTTCTATTTTCACCCCCGCCTGAAGAAGAACCTGCACCGCCTGAAGAACCACCGGTAGGTGAAAAGGAGATCAAATACCTAGAATATGTTATATTAGAAGGTTTAGTAACTGACGATTTTGGTGACCCAATTGGAGGAGCTAAAGTACAGTATTCTGGTTTAGAAAAAGGTCCGGACGGGAAAGTAGTTGAAGAACCTGTACCTTCTGGAGACTTTACAGAAATACCTAGTCCTTTAGAAACTATTACAGTACCTAAGCAAATTCTTATAACCGGAAAGACCGCAACAGATCAAGCCAGTTTTGGAATATTTCAATTAATAATTCCTAAAGCTCAATTTGATACTACTTCCGGAAAAGTAACCATAATACCTCAAGATAAAGGAGCTAAGACAAAAGTATCCACCAAAACAATAGGTAAAATTAATACATCAAACCCGGTAGTTTTTTCTGTGGAGAATATCTTTATCAGCCAGAATACACTAAAAGCATTCGGATATGAAGACTATACAACAGTCTCAAAAGAAGGTCTACCAGTTTCAAATCAAAGCACCTTATACGATCTAGGGATTATAAAACTTTCAGCTCTTACAAGAGCTCTAAAAGAAATTCAAAGGTATACAATAGATCAAATAAACGACTATACAGGTAAGTTTAATGAATTTAAAGAATCTCTCAAATTACCGTCTAGTGTAAACCTACAAAAAAGATTTAATCAATTTATTGAAGAGAATAAAGAAAAACTACTACCTATAGTATTACAACTACTTCAAGAATTCGGCCCTCAGATATTACAATTAGTAATGACTAAAGCTGACCAAAAAGTAATTGATGCTAATAAAACTTGTCCTGATGAACAGAAAATTAAGGAGATTATAGCAAGAAGAAATAGATTAATTAGGGCATTAAATGCTATGTATAGTTTTGTATTGATAGGTCAAAGAGTTTCCACTGGACTCATTATTGCTGTAGAAGCAGCAAAGATAGGTCTAGCAGCATACAATGCAAACCCCTTCCCAGTCCCACCTGGTGCTGATTCAGCTAAGAATTCTCTAAAATTAAAATTAGAAATATACGGAGTTGCAGCAAACGGATTAAACCAGGTTTTCGCAATTTTAGGGTACGTACTCGGAATACTTTTAGATAATTTAAAAAACTTAGATTTTCTAATACAGGGCTGTAGTAAGGATTTAGAAATACCTTTTGAAGATATAAACGAAGAAATAATAAACCTATCAGATTCTCAATTGACGACTCAAATGCAACGAAACGAAATAGGTTACAAAGGTTTTACTTTAAAAGTTGAATTAAGCGGTAAAGATGTAGCTAACTATCAAAGTAGAATCGGAGTAGCATATGATAGATCTGGAGTAGCAGTTTTACGAACTCCTGCTTCATTTACCTCTGTACCAGACTTACTATTAAAACAATTACAATTAAGAATTGACGAAGAAAATTTAAAAGCAGACTAAGAAATATTTATAAATAATGAAATCAGACGCTCTAAAGAAATTAATCAAAGAAGCTGTAAAAGAAGCTATCCAAGAGGAAATGAAAGAAATTCTTCTAGAGGCAGTTCGTGCACCTAAACAAGTTGTAACGGAGAACATTCAACCGGCAGCAAGACCGGCAGCAGCACCAACCCAAACAGGACCTTCTGTAAGAGAGAAATATTCTTCTCTATTAGACGGAATGGCCCAGTCAAGAAACGGAAACCTAAACATGACTTCAGCCGACGCTATGGGCTTTGGAGCCGGACCAGGTTACAGACCTCCAGTATCAGCAAATACAGCCGGTGAAGGATCTGCATTACCTCCAGGAGAAGTTTCTCTCGATCAAGTAATGGGCTTAATGAAAAAATAAAATAAATGGCAATCAGAGTAGCAAATAGAACATTAGCAGATACACAACCTAGGACTGCAGTAGGTATAAAACTACCTTTTTCCGCCAAGGATGTATTTACTAGTACTTATACTACCGGAGAACAATTAAAATATAATATACAAAACTTCTTTAGCACTACTCCTGGTGAACGTTATATGAACCCGAGTTTTGGCGGTGGTTTAAGAGATATTATATTTGAAAACTTAGATGAAGAAACTTTTGATCTAGCTCGACAGAGAATAGAGACAGATATAACTACCTATTTTCCGAATGTTGAAATAGTAAGTCTAGACGTATACTCTAATCAAGACACTAACCAACTACTAGTTAAAACAACATACAGAGCTATTGATCTACAAGTAGAAGACACTTTAACAATAATTATCTAACCCCATATGGCAGTTCAAAGAAATATAAACTATTTAAATAGAGATTTTGACAGTCTAAGAGAAAGACTAATAGAATTCTCCAAAACATACTTCCCAGATACCTATAATGATTTCACCCCTTCTTCTACAGGGATGCTGTTTATGGAGATGGCTGCTTATGTTGGAGATATAATGTCTTTCTATATTGACAATCAAGCTCAAGAAACCTTTATACAATACGCTAGACAGACTAGTAACCTATATGAATTAGCCTACTTATTAGGGTATAAACCTAAAGTTACCACAGCTGCTATAACATCGTTAACATTCTATCAAGAACTTCCTGCTACCAGCGGAACCCCTGACTGGAACTATACTTTAACGATTCCGCAAGGTTTTAAAGTAAGTAATCCTGTAGATCCAAGTTTAACCTTTGTAACTCAAGACCCCCTCAACTTCGCAGTGTCTAGTAGTGCAGATCCTACAACAGTTAGTATATATGAAATATCAGGAGATACCCCAGAAAGTTATCTTCTACAAAAATCCGTTCAAGCTATTTCTGCTAGAGTTAAAACAAAAACCTTTACATTTACAACTCCCGAATCTTTCGCAACAATACTTATTGAAGATACAGATATAATCGGAATTGAATCTATCACTGACAGTGAAGGTAATACCTGGTATGAAGTTGATTACTTAGGACAAGACGTAGTTTTTGATAGCTTAAGAAACACAAACCCAAACACACCATCCCCAGATTCAGATGTACCGTATTTACTACAGACAAAACAAGTACCTAATAGATTTGCAACTAGATTTCTAAACCAGACAACTTTACAAATTCAATTCGGTGCAGGTACCTCTGAAAACGCAGATGGATCTATAGTACCTAATCCCAACAACGTAGGTCTAGGATTACCCTCAGAGCAAAGTAAATTAACAACAGCTTTCTCTCCTACTAACTTTATCTTCACTAACACATACGGTACTGCTCCCTCAAACACAACCTTAACTGTAAACTATTATGTAGGAGGAGGAGTTAATTCAAATACTGGTCAAAACACACTAACATCAATACAGTCTAGCACAGTCACATTTAACAACGTTAATATTGACCCTGTAGCTGCACAGACAGTCTTTAGCAGTCTTGCTGTTACTAATCAAGAAGCTGCATCCGGAGGTAGAGACGGAGACACAATTACTGAAATCAGACAGAACGCATTATCAACATTCCAGAATCAATTAAGAACAGTAACTGCAGACGATTACCTTCTCAGAGCTTTAAGTATGCCTTCTAGGTATGGAACTATTGCTAAAGGTTATATTACAAAACAGAGCTTAAAAGATATAATGCCTGGAGAATTACCAGCTACATTAGACCTTTACGTATTAGCATATAACAGAGGTAAAAGCTTGGTAACTGCAAGCGATGAATTAAAAAAGAACCTAAGAACATATCTATCACAGTATAGGATGGTTGGAGATAGTGTTAGTATTAAAGATGCTTATGTAGTTAATATTAAGGTTAACTTTGAAGTTGTAACTTACCCTAACACTAATAGCAATAAAGTTTTATCTGAATGTATTACTAGGTTAAAAGAGTATTTTAATATTGATGATTGGCAGATAAACGAACCTATAATGCTTAATGAGCTTTATATAGAGCTAGATAAAATCGAAGGAGTACAGACAGTAAAAAATATAGAAGTTACAAATAAAACTGGCATTACCGGAGGTTATAGTGCATATTCATATGATATAAAAGGAGCAACTTTAGACGATGTAGTTTACCCTTCTTTAGATCCTATGATTTTTGAAGTTAAATATCCTAATAGCGATATTACTGGAAGAGTAGTTTCAAGGTAATATTCTATTTATAAAATATATATCTAAATGGCTGAAAAGATTACATTAAATAAGACCGTATATGACAGAGAAGCCTTTGATAACACTATTAATAACAGCTTCCAGGAAGTAACTACTCCCCCTACTCCCGCTGAACAAGCAATAACTGTTACAGAGTTTTTCGAGAACTACCAACAAATCTTCTACAACATACCTGCTGAAGGATCTTACAACAGCCATGCATACCTCGCTGAAACTAGCGGACAGTACGCTGGAATAAATCAATTAGAAAGTATTATAGAACCTCTAATTCAAGAAATAGATAACCTAAGAGCATCTAATTTAGAATTAGAACAAAGGTTAGCAGATTTAACCAACCCCAGTCAAACAATAACTGTATAATGAATACTACAATATCCTTACTCGAAGTATCACCTGGCAGTCTTGTAGAGATTGATTTAGATCAAATAGATTCCTCCCTTATACAAAGCACAGGGTTAGATGCCGAATTTGATACTACCCAAGATACTGTAGAGCTATACCGTTTTGATTCTAATAAGTCTTCAATAAATATAAATTATAACTTTTTAGGATGGAGACTTAATAATGATTCATCAAAAGGTGATAACCTTAGTGTACCTATATTAAATTTAGATCCTGAGAAGGACGGTTTAGAATTAGGACTACTTAACGGTTTCGGTTACCTAGTATATCAATTCGTTAATAACAAACTTAGTTCAAATAGCGAAAACCTTCTATACATAGATCAAATATCTTCTGATCGTACAGAATTAGTATTAAAAAGTAACACTATTTCACAGATAGAATTACAGACCGGGGTTCAAAGTTTATTAACAGAACTTAAAGCAAATACACAAGACGAAACCACCTTACAATATTTTCAAGAATTTTACATAGCATTCTTAGACGGTAATAAGGAGATAGCTACAAATATAGAATACAGCGAAACTGATTTAGGACGAGCAACAGTATTAATAAAACTTTATAGACCTCTTCCTGATCAGTACGATATTAAAAGTACACTCTGGGTTCAAACATTAAAAGCAGATCCAGTTGCGTACCAGGTTAACTTTAAGACTACTTTTGATGAAGAATCTCAAAAGACGGCAATAAAAGGACCTAACTTTCAATTAGCTAATAGTAAAGACGAACAAAGTAAGACCACAGTTTATAAGAGTTTTAACCAACTACACCAGACAAACCTAACGAGTTCAATAGCTCAATTAGGATACTTACTAAATCAAAATCAAGCTAAACTTAGCGTAGATTATACTAATTTTGAAAATTTTGTACATTTTTCATCCGCTAAAAAGAGATTAGAAAATTTTTACTATAAAGCAAGCTTAATTGAATCCTATCAAAACTCAATAGATACTTTACTAACAGCATCTTCCTCAGGATATAGATCTGGAAGTATTAAAATATACCAGGATTCTATAGATACTATTATTAAAGAATTTGACGGTTATGACTACTACCTTTATTATGAGTCTGGATCTAAAGCATGGCCTAAAACTAACTCAGCACGACCATATACTCTAGCATCTACAGGATCTGCAACAGTATTAACATGGTATGGCTCAGATGATGAAGGTTCAGGAAATTACGGCGGTGAGATTCTTTCTGCTTCGTTCTATGACAATCTCAATAGTGATAACTTAACATACAGTATACCAAGTCAACTTAGAGAGAATACAGATAATGCTAACTACTTAACATACGTTGAGATGGTTGGTCAAGTATTAGATGAATTGTTCCTATATACTAAACACATACCTAATAAATACAGTGGTGATAATAGATTAAATTATGGATCATCTAAAGATTTAGTTGCTGACGTATTAAGATCTTTAGGATTAAAGCTATACGAGAATAACTTTACTTCCGCAGATTTATTTTCCGGTCTACTAGGTTTAACCCCTTCAGGTTCTACCTTATTACTACCGGATATATCTACAACATACCCTATCACTACATCAGGAGTTGAATATATAGATACTATTATAAGCGCCTCTAACGATACAGTAACTTTAGATGACCTTAATAAATCTATATACAAGAGACTTTACCATAACCTACCTGCTTTAATTAAAAAGAAAGGAACTTTAGCAGGTTTAAGGTTATTGATTAATACCTACGGAATCCCCGATACTATTTTAAGAATCTCAGAATTTGGAGGTAAAGATAAAGTTAATTCTAACGATTGGGATTATTGGCAGAGAAAACAAAACTATGCAGCTCAACTTAACGGAACTACTGAATACATTAGAACTTATTGGAAGTTAAGCGGATCTTGGGATGGAGGTGTATCAATAGTTCCTCCTAATACTACAGTATTTAGATTTAAGACTGATGAAGTTACAGCTTCATCCGGTCCTACAAACGTATCACAGTCTCTATGGTCTCTTGGAAATAGTGCCGGTACCAATACGTTTGTTAATACTGTTTTAACTTATACAGGTTCAGCAGGTACTTCAGGTTCTTATTCTGGTTCAATAGTTGATCCATACTACCAATACGGTACGTTAACCTTCTTCCCAGATTATACAGATACTACACAATCCGCCTCTGTTTACCTACCATTCTTTGACGGAGGTTGGTGGTCAGTAATGATTATAAAAGAATCTGATGATTATACAATCTATGCTAAAAATAGCATCTATAATGGAGATACAGGTACTTCTCTAGGATTCCAAGCATCAAGTTCACTCACAGCAGTAACATCTTATTGGACACAATCAGGAACATTTGCTTTCGTAGGAGATACGATGGGCACCTATAGCAGACTATCAGGATCTTTCCAAGAGCTTAGATACTATGTACCTGCTATATCAGAATCAGTCTTTGATGATTTTGTAATGAATTCTGATTCTATTGAAGGAAATTCTATAAACTCAGCACCTAATGAATTAGCATTCCGTGCAGCATTAGGAGGAGAATTATATACCGGATCACTTTCAATTCACCCTAAATCCTCTGGTCAGAACCCAACAGCATCCTTTGCTTTTGGAATAGGTAATAACTTCGACATAAGCTGTTCATTCAGCCCTAATACGGAAGTTCAATTCTTAGACCAACCAGCAGTAGGTATTAAAAATAGAATCTCAGATAAGATTAGATTAAATAATAATAACATTTACGGAACTGTTTTATCTAATCAAAAAAGCTTAATACAATATACTCCCGACACTGAAGATTATACTAAAAACATAAACTACTTAGAAGTTGGATTCTCACCCCAGAATGAAATTAATGATGATATTATAAATCAAATCGGGTATTTTAACCTTGGAGATTATATTGGAGATCCAAGACAGATTTCTTCTAGTAGCTATACATACGCAGATCTAGAAACTTTAAAAAATGCCTACTTTGAAAAATACTCTAAGTCCTATGATTGGAATGATTATTTACGCTTAATTAAGTTCTACGATAATTCCTTATTTAAGATGCTTAAAGACTTCATACCTGCCCGTACCGGTGCAGCAACTGGAGCAATCATTAAGCAAACTTTGCTAGAAAGGAACCGTCAAAGACCGGCTCAAGTTTCTTGGACTAGGCCTGAATATACAGCTTCAATTAAGCCTCAATCAAGAGGTTATGAAACAGGGTCTATAGAGGTTGTCACAGGTGGTCCCGGTGGGTCAGTTAATGACTGGATAGATATTAACCAATCGTGGACTTCCTCTATTCTAACCCCAGAAGGTCTAGTAACATCAATTGAATCTTCTGAAAGAGAATTTTACAATGGAGAATATTCCGGATCAGTAATTGATGTAGTTAACGGTAAGCTACAGGATAATCCATTACTTGGAGAAGCTTATAGAGTTTCAATACCAGACTTACAAAATTTAAATGCAGAATTTGCATCTACAATCAACAGTATAACAGCAAGTTTAGGAAGTCCAGCGACAGGTAAGTTACCGTTTACTCTAGAAACACCAGCTATTGATTATTATGATAATAGTACTTTCGAATATACACCAGCATTCGATGTAATAGTTGATATAGAATTATTCATAACAGGAGTATTTGTAAACTCTACCGGCATCGAAGATTCTTCATTAACGATCTACCTTAAAGAGGATGGTAATATTATCGGTACTAGTTTTGACGATAACGGTAATGATGATATATTAATCAATAGTATAACTAAAAACACTCTATTAAAATCTGGATCTACTTATACAGCAGAATACCTCTATGTAGAAGGAGATAATCCTTTTAATAGTACAGCAAGGTTAATAACAGAAAGTTTTTGGAAGATTAATGTTCAAAATTTATCTGCAGGTTCAACTTATTACCTAGACCCGACAGTCTATGCTCAGCAGAACTTCCCAGGTAATCTAGAAAGGTTTAACGACTATAATGCAATTTACAATAACGTTTATTCTAACAGAGTATCTAATAAATACTTTGATGTAGATTATACAAACGGTGCTTTAAACCCGAGCAACTTTGGACCCATTATAAGCCAATCAGCTTTATATGCCCAGATCCAAGATTCAAATTATGATAATAAATCAGCATTCTTTGAATTAAGATACGGTGGAACCAAAAATACCGGACAGTATAACTTTACACAGTTAATCTCTTCAGAATCAATCGTAGCAAATCTACCGATTGATTACTTTACAAATTATTTTGCATATTTTGACTGGGTAGGCGGAGCTAATCCTCAATACCCCGGAGGAGGTAATGTACACTGTATTTACCTAGTTAACGCAGAAACTAAAGATACAATAACACTATCCCCAGAAAATAAGAACATAGATATAATATCTCAAATTTTCAAAAAAGGAGATCCTGTATATATGCTACCAGTGACTGCTGGAACTCCATCAAGTGCACTTTACAACTCTACAATCGTAGAAGGAGGTGCCTTATACAATACTATACTACTAAAATCCGGATCCGTTCCAGATTCTGATACTAAATTAGACATAGTATACGAAAATTCGGCCTTTGATGGATCTGGATCATTAAGAACAGGAGCAGACGAACTACTATCTTCTATTACAACAAATTTAATAACAGGTTCTTTCGACAATTCATTAGTAGCTTCAGCTTCTAACGCTAACGTTACAGCATCTTTTACGACCACCTGGGACTACCCGAACCCCTGGGCAGTAGTAACCGGTGTCACCGTAACCGGCCAAGCCGGATTCTTTTACCCTACACAACAGTTAATATTTCCAAGTGCATCAATGGGAGCAACTGCTGGTGGAGGTCTAGATGTAGTCATTACCCTTAACTCAGGTGATCTCTTTACTTACGATACTACCTACGACGATATATTCTTTCAGACTAGTAGTATAAGCACCCTATTTGACACCGGATCAACACCTCCATATTCAACAGGATGGTTAGCTTCTATGATTACCGGATCTTCGGATCTTTTAGGGAAGGTAATAAGGTACGGATTCGATAATAATACTTTACAAATTTTTAATAAAACTACGGGGAGGTATATAACCGGAGGTACAGATTCTATCGAGTATGAAGATACTTATTTTCCTTTACAGGTAGGAGATTTTATAAGATTTGGATTATTTTCATCAGGATCCGACGGTTTAGATTTTAACTTTTCCGATGACCTTTATACTATCAAAAACCTTACAGCCGGAGATTATAACGACATTACCAGCTCACTTGAAATCATCCCGACAATAAACCCCACCATTTATGGACAAAGTCAACAAAACTTTAGAATCTTCAGAAGAATACCTAACGAAACATTTACATTAATACAATCACTAGGTTATACAGGTGCAGGTTTACTTTTACCTAAAAACTTTAACCCTAAGTATGACCCAGTAAAAGTTGCAACAGAGGTAGGTATTATTAACAATACCAACTAAAATAAAATAAAAGTTGCAAAAGAGCAGAACATAAACTAAATTAACTTTAAACTAGACATATATTTATAAGAAACTATGGGATACCTAAATAATACAGCAGTTACAGTTGATGCTATCCTGACTAAGAAAGGTAGAGAGCTTCTTGCCAGAGGAGACGGTTCTTTCCGCATCACACAATTTGCATTATCGGACGACGAGATTGATTATACTCTCTACAATCCAACACATCCATCCGGATCAGCTTTTTACGGAGAGGCTATTGAAAATATGCCACTACTGGAAGCATTTCCCGATGAGACTCAAATAATGAAATATAAGCTTGTAACTCTACCAAGAGGAACAGCTAGAATGCCAGTTCTTGATATTGGGTATTCTTCAATCATAATCAAACAAGGTGCAAGTCTGGCAATTTCACCACAAACACTAAATTACCTATCTCAAACAAGTATTAATGAGACATCGGGATATACTTTTACAATCTCAGATGTAAGATTGTTTAATACTTTTAACGGTATTGGTATAACTACCCAAGAGGTTCAAACAGCTAATCAAACTACTACTATAGGAACTAACGTTTCTAAGACAGTTATCGGAACCACGTTGAACCTTACAGCTACTACAGTTAATACTTTATTTGGAGGTAATACAAACTTAACAGCAACACTACAAGTTGTAGGAAGAGACTCAGGAGCTAGAATTCAAATACCAGTAACAGTAAGAAAGACAACATAATAAATAACTATGTCATTTAAAGCATTAGACCCAGAAGATTTTTTAGTGAGTGCAGATTCAGTTACTGCAACTGCCTGGTCGACTAATACTCCGACCTTAAGTGAGTTCTACACCTCCTCAGCATCTTCAACAAACGATTCCTATTATAAGAATATATATCAAACCGGATCAAGCTTAAGCAATGCTGCAGTTCAATTTGCTATCGCTTATGGAAATAGTTTAGGATCTGGAAGTGCATTATTCAATGATTTAGTAGCACGAAAGTCTCCTACAAGAACAGTATACGGACAGTACCGTAATTTAGTTTACGGAGATGAAAATGCATCATTTATATTTGGAGGAGTAAGTGCTTCTGATTTCTGGGCCGTTTCTGTAGAAAGAGCAAGGTATAAAGAACATTTACTAAAAGGTACCTTTAACATAACATTGACTAACGGATCTGATACTGTTAAACTAACCGATAATTCAGGAACAGTATCAACAGATACTTTCTTAGACTGCGGTAGAGTTTATCAAATTATATCTGGTTCAAACGGAACTCCTTACACCGGAGTTAATGCTAACGGATACTCAGCAGCTTCTGGATCTTACGGATTATTTTTACCAGATATTGGAGTAATGTTATTTAATCCATTAGCACTCTCTGCATCTATCAATTTAGAACCTAGCAGATCAAACGATTCAGATGGTTTAAATATACAAAGATTTTTTAACGCTGTTGTTAACGGAGCATCTTTCCAATTAAACAGTGAAGAGACCGTTACATCTGATTACGTTTATATTAGGACTAGAAACTCCGAGTTTAACTACTCAGAAAACCCTTCATTTATCTCAGGATCAACAGGAGACGTATTATATACTCAATTCATCAATTCACCACAGACTTATTTAACAACAGTAGGTATGTATAACGATAACAACGAATTACTTGCAGTTGCTAAATTATCTAAACCTTTAACAAAAGACTTCACTAAAGAAGCTTTGATCAGAGTTAAATTAGACTTCTAAAATGAATGGGTGCTTTCAAGAAATTTCTATCTTCCGACTTAGTAGTCACTCCGTTTGAGGTTAATAAAAGCTTCTCCTTTTCTGGAGCAGCTGCCTTGACCGGTTCTACTGTTGGAATTGATAGATATCTAGGAAAGAATATTGTAAACAGTTTTTTCACTTCTGGATCTAATCCTCAGACAGGACAGATTCAAAAACTAGATCAAGAGTTAGTTTTTAACTCAGCTAAACAGCTCTACTATTCTAACTATTTAAGTTCTTCTTACGGTGATGAACCCACACTACCGTTGGTAGTACCTGGTTTAGACGAAACCGGAGACGTAAGAATAGGATCAGCATCTTCAGCAGGAAGATTTGACAACTACCTACAGACAACTTTAAGAACCGAGCATTTCTTCCCAACCGCTTCAAACGCTATTATAGGGGTTGTATCTATACCAACTAAACTATACGGAGAAAGAATACAGCCCGGAACTTTTAAAATAGAAGCAGAATCCGGAAGCGTTACTGATGATGGGAACGGGTCTTTATATCTAAGATTAGGAGGTGGTTCATCTACTTATGTAGGTAATATAATTTACCAGCACGGTTTAGCAGTTATTACAGATGATCAAGGAGGAGCAGGATCAGGAGGAACTTATGGAGTTGCAGCATACGGTACTGCTTCATATGGAATAGCAGAAGAAACAGGTTTAATTGAAAACCTAATTACATCTTCTAATGTTATCTGCTCTTTTTCAAGCTCTTATACATTGTTTGAAACTCAGTATAAATGTACTATAGATTCAAATGAATACAGCTTTACCTTAAACCCAACAGTTATCTCTGGATCAACCGACGGAACAGTTTATGATTTTGCAACTAGTTCTTATTTTGATCCTTATGTAACCACAGTAGGGCTCTATAATGAAGCACAAGACTTAATTGCAGTTGCTAAGCTAGGAAAACCACTTCCTTTAAACTCAACCACAGATACTAACATAATTATTAACATAGACCGATAATGAAAAGATTAAATGAATTATTAGATGAAATCTTAGCAGAGAAAGTAGCTAGTAAATCTACCTGCTGTATGAGATGCGGTCATATGCATAAAAAAGGTACTTCTTGTCCGAAACCTTTCTATTCAAAATCGGACCCTAAACATTGTAAAAACCGTAAATGACCCAAACTTGGATTTATATTGATCCAGTCTACCCCGAGGACTGGTTTGGATTTGTATACGTGATTAAGAATAAAGTCACCGGAAGAATCTATGTAGGTAAAAAAGTCTTTTGGAATAATACTAAAAAGAAACTTACCAAGACTGAGATTGCTGAACAGACCGGACCCGGCCGTAAACCAACTCATAAAGTTGTTACTAAAGAATCTAATTGGATGACTTATTGGGGATCTAATAAAGAACTTCTGGCTGACATTAAAGAACTAGGAATGTCAAGCTTTGAAAGAAGAATCTTAAAACTTTGCAAATCTAAAAAAGAATTAACATATTACGAACTACATTACCAATGTAAAGAAGAGGTCTTATTGACTAATGCCTACAATGATAATATTTTAGGTAAATTTTACCGGAGAGACTTGCTTCCTTAAGGATAAGTTCGTATCTTTATACCATATGGTAAATCACCTACTAGTAAATCTAGTTAATAATGTTATAGGAAACGGTAAAGCAACCTCTGGTGCTAACTACTCCTATCATTGCCCTTTCTGTCACCACAGGAAACCTAAACTTGAAATCAATTTCAGGGAAAATGAAGAAGGTTTGAATAGTTGGCATTGTTGGGTATGTAACCGTAAAGGTAAAAAGCTCATAACATTATTCCGTGCCATAGATGCTCCCCAGCACCGTATTGATGAATTAGGATCTTATGTTAAGATTGCCTTTCACGATCAAAAAGGAAAGCAGGAAGATACCTTATCTTTACCTAAGGAATACAAACCTTTATACCAGGCTGATACCAAAGACCTAACCGTCCGTCAGGCTCTTAGATACCTTAAAGAAAGAGGTATAACTAAATTAGATATTGCCCGTTATAACCTAGGCTACTGTGATAAAGGTAGGTATGGTAATATGGTCATTACTCCATCTTATGATGAATCAGGTACCTTAAACTACTTTGTAGGAAGAAACTTCGGACCAGGGGTAGTTAAATATAAAAACCCTTCTTTCTCAAAAGATATAGTTCCTTTTGAATTATTAGTTAATTGGGAAAGTCCGATTATATTATGTGAAGGTCCTTTTGATGCAATGGCAATCAAACGTAATGCTGTACCTCTATTAGGAAAGACTCTACCTAAAAAATTATTGAAAAAGATAGTGTCTTCCAAAGTAAAACAGGTCTTCATAGCACTTGATAGTGATGCCCTAAAACAGGCTCTCTCCTACTGTGAGACACTATTAGACCACGGAAAAGAAGTATTCCTGGTTAATATGGATGAGAAAGATCCTTCTGAATTAGGTTTTGAAAACTTTACTAAACTACTGCACCATTCTACTCCACTGACTTTAAGAAGCTTACTGGAGTATAAACTTAAATTATGATACAAGAAAAACAAAACATCAGCAAAGCAAAGAACATCAAGAGGTTAGTGGAAGCTGATGGATCGGCACGTCAAATTACAGTTCTAGATTCTAGATACTATCAAAGAAAGCCGGATTTATTTTACCCTTCTGTTACTCATGTACTATCTTATTTTCCAAAAGATAAGTTTTTTGAACGCTGGATGAAGGAAGTTGGAACTAATGCCGATTACATCATCAGAAGAGCAGGTAAAGAAGGAACTCAAGTTCATAATGCTATTGAAGATTATATCAACGGTAAAGAAGTAACTTGGTTAAACGAATGGGGGGATGCTAAATATTCTCAAGAGGTTTGGAAGATGATCTTAAAGTTTGTAGAATTCTGGGAGACTTATAAACCTACCTTAATTAAAACCGAAACCCATCTATTCTCAGATGAACTTAAGGTTGCAGGTACGGCCGATCTTATCTGTGAAATAAACGGAGAGATCTGGTTATTAGACTTTAAGACATCTAACGCTTTATATAAGACTTATGATTTACAGCTGGCATGCTATGCCCAGTCTTGGAATGAGATATACGATACTCCAATTGATCGTGCAGGAATCTTATGGTTAAAATCATCCAAGCGAGGACCTAAAGAAGGTAAAATGCAAGGTCACGGTTGGGAGGTTAAAGAGATGGATGGAACTTTAGAAGATAATAAAAAGCTGTTCGGACACCTTTACGAAATCTTCAAATACATGCATCCAGAATTAAAACCAGTAACAGAAATACTACCTTTAAGCGTAACCCCGTCGAAGTAATATTTATAAAATATGATTAAGTTAGTCGATTTGCTTTTAGAAGATAAAAATAAACCTAAGATGATAATCATGTCCGGTGGAGCCGGTGCAGGTAAGTCAACCCTTTTAAAGAAAATTGAACCGGCTTTATCTAACTTCGAAATCATAAACCCAGATAAGTACATCGAGGATAAAGATTCTCCAATGTTTAATAACCTTACTAAAGCTTCAAATCAGGTAGACGATAAAGACGTTCCTGCTGCTATTGAATCTAGTAAAAACTTTGTATGGGATACTACAGCCTCTAATGCAGCTAAGATGTTAGGAGGTGAGTATAGAAGAAAGGAAGTACCCGGTATTTTAAATATGGGAGACTATGATCACTTGATGATTATGGTTTATGCTCATCCGATAGTATCTTTTTTAAGAAACTTTGAAAGAGAAAGAAAGGTACCTAAAGTAGGAGTTTTATCAACCTGGAATAACGTTTATGGTAATATTGATCGATACAAATCTAAACTTGGAGATAATTTTATACTATACCGAGCTCCTGACTCACAGTATGAAAAAGAAATTCAAGACTTTGAAGCAGCTGTAAAAGCTGGTAAATTAAAAGAATATCTAGAGAGTTTAACTGAATCTGATCCGGAAAAGTTTGCTTCTACGTTTAGAAAGACGGATGATGCCGATTTATCTCCGGAAGAATTAGAAAAAAGAGAAAAAGCTAGAGCAAAAACTAAAGAACTTTTAGATGCTCAAATCGATAAATTAGAAAAAGAATTCTTAACAATTTCAGAAAAAGTTAAAGGAATGGTTGCAACCGAAGATGATATTCAGCAAAAAGTTAAATCGTTTATTAATTCATGAATCAACTAGTAGAATTTTTAGTAAAACCATTCTTAACTGAAGACCAGGCTAACGGTAGAGAAGTAATCGCCGTAGTTCCTGGAGGATATAAACCGCCTACCTTAGGACATTTTTACCTTGTAGATGAAGTATCTAAAAAACCAGAGGTTGATAAGACCTTAGTTTTAATAGGACACAAAGAAAGAGATGGAATCACTAAGGAGGATGCTTTAGATATTTGGAACATATACGAAAACCACTTAACCGGAGATATAGATATTAGAATATCAGACGATGTATCCCCGATTAAAGAACTCTTCTCTCTGATAGGAGACAATCCAGACAAGTTTTTTGTACTTGTAGTAGGAGTACGATCGGAAGAAGATTTAAAAGACGTTAGTAGGTTTGATAACCTTAAAAAGAAATTTGATAATTTAGAAGTCGTTCAAGTACCTGGCGAAGATTCTATCAGAGGCACTAATGCCCGTAAAGCCGTCCTTGATAATAACTTTATTGATTTTAATAGATACCTCCCAGTTGAACTTTCAGATAGAGAAAGAGACCAGGTATGGAATATTTTAACCGGAGAAACAGAAACTCTGAATGAAGTAGGCGAGGCAAGTACTACACCTTATAAATGGGAAGAGGCCTATAATGACCACATGGTTATGGAAGTAAGCTTTGAAACAGAGAGCGGTGTTGAATACATGGTTCAGTTACAACGTGCTGCTTATAAAGGTGTTCCTATATTAGAGGTAGAATTTACCGCGGGTATGGTGGATCCTGATACAGGAGGTACTATGTCTTCTAAAGCAATTATTAACAAAGGAGAACTATTTAGAGTAATGTCTACTATTGTTGATATTATAAAGTACTATGTAGATAACACAGAAGCTCAAGGCGTTACATATTCACCTTCTAAAAAAGGAGATGAAACCATTTCTACAAATCAGAGAAATACCCTATATAAAGCATTCCTTACAAAACAAGTACCAGGAGTAGAGCTTATACAAGACTCAGACTATGTAGTAGCTTTATTTCCAGGATATGAACAGCTAAATGAAGAAGTTAATTTTAACGCTCTAGAAAAAGTCTTAGATGAGATGTTTGATGATCTTGATATTGATATTAATTTTACTAAACATTTTAAAGAAAGAGTTTTAGAAAGAGGTTTAGAAGAAGAAGACGTTGTTGAATTAATGTCTAAGATTCATGATAAATACGGAGACGAGGTAGCAGATATGCCTAAGGATTCAAATAGAGTCTTTACACACTTAACCAGACTAGTTGATATCGCTTCAGTAATGGGAGAGTACGGTTATGATGGTTTAAGAGACCTATACCTAACCACAGCTTACAAACGTACTAAAGACGAACCAGAATTTAGAACCAGTAGAACCTCTCCGAAATTAAAAGTTACTGAATCTTATAAAGGTAAAAGAACTAACGATGGAGCACCAGGAACTTTAAAAGCTAAAATTTCAAAACTATACGGCGGTGATGTAACTATTGCAAAAGCTAAAAAGCTTAAAAATAGAAAAAATGCAACTGCTCATGATAAAAGACAGGCTAACTGGTTTATAAACTTTCATTCCAAGAATGAGAATGTAATACCTGTTGAAGATGAATCAGCAGCACCTTATGGATCAGGGTATAAACCTTTAAATGAAAAGATGGAAGAAGCGTTAATGCCTTATATCACATCTCTAACAGGATACATGGTTAAGAACGGTTTATCTATTGATGATGCACCCGAAGTTCATTTTGTAGATGATTCTAAAAACGCTGAAGACCTCTTTGGGAGAACCGCCTTTTACGATCCTAATGAAAAGTCTATAACTTTATATGTTACCGGCAGACATCCTAAGGATATTCTAAGATCATTTGCTCATGAGATGATTCACTACTGCCAAGACTGTGAAGGTAGATTACATAATACATACACTACCGACGTTAATGAAGATGATCGTTTGAAAGAACTTGAAAGAGAAGCTTATGAAAGAGGTAATATGTACTTTAGGTCCTGGGAAAATTCTCTGAATGAGGATGATCGTAAGGGTATAAAAGCCTATTCTTTAGAATTAATGAAAGATTTAGAAGAAGTTATGACAGAATCAAAATCAAGATATCATGTAGCAGTTAGTGAACTTGTAAGAGACATTTTCCTAACTTGGAAAGAAGACTATGAAGGCGGAGAAGACGTTTTAAATTACTTTGATGATGAGTATTCGTTTATAGATAAGACAGGGAGAGAGATGGTATTTGATATTGATGCAAATTTAGAAGTTACAGACGAAGGCATCTATGCAGTAGAAGAACCTACAGGAGTAGATCCATTCCCGCATAAAAAGAAAAATAAAAATCAACGTGTTAATCCTTCAAAACTACCAACCTTTGATATTAACATGAAAGTTGATATGAATGATCTTCCTGAATACTGGCCTAGAATTTACTACGACCTTGTTGATATAGTAAGACATGAGATTGAACATTTAACCCACTTCGGTAAAACTGCAATAAAACAAAAAGAGCTGGAAGATGATGAAATAATAAGAGCATTAATTGATGCTAATTTTCTACCTAAATCAGATTACTACAGACTCCCTGCTGAAGTAGATGCTATGTTACAAGGAATGGCTATGAAAGCCAGAAAGAAAAAGGAACCGTTTGCTAAAACACTCAATGACTATCTAGATCTTAAAATAGATGATGATACAATCAACCAAGAAGAAAAAGAAGATATTCTAAATCTTTGGAGAAAAAGAGCACCGTCCTTAGGTTTACCTAAATTTTAATGAGACTAATTGATTTAATAGAAAACGAAACCCGGTATAAGATATACTGTGATATGGACGGAGTCCTATGCGACTTTGAAAAACAGTTTATTAAATTCTTCGGAATGCCTCCTAATGAGTATGAGGCTGAATACGGACGTTCTGACTTTTGGAAAGGTATTGATGAAGCCGGAGTAAGATTCTGGGCTGGTATGGATTGGATGCCTGAAGGCAGAAAATTATGGGACTATATTAAAAAGTATAGACCTACCTTACTTACCGCTCCTTCTTACCATGATTCATCCAGAATAGGAAAAGCTGTTTGGAGAAAAAAACATATTCCCGGAGCTCCTATGAAATTTAAACAAGCTAAGAATAAAGCAGACTTTGCTGCTCCTGATGCAATTCTAATTGACGATAGAGTAGATACAATCGCCAGCTGGAACTCCAGAGGAGGAATAGGTATATTATTTAAATCAACAGACCAGGTTATTAACGAATTACAAGAATTAGGTTTATGAGCCAATTAAAAAAAGAGTTTTCACAACAAGACGTAAACCGTCTAAGGAACCTTATTAAAGGTAAAACAGGAGATAAAACATCAGTATCTTCCGGATATACTAAAAAGACAATTGAGAGAACAGAAGGAGAAATCTGGGAGGAGGATGGTCGTAAATGGACTATCAAAAACGGAGTAAAACAAAACGTCTCTAAGATGCAGGAAATTCGTAAGATGGCTTCCTTTCCTGTCTTCTGTCCTGAGTGTAAAAAGAAAATGTCTGACAAATACGATAAACCTATTTTTAAGGTTAATAGACACTGCTTTGACTGCCAGTTAAGATTAGAATCTAAACTCAAAAGAGAAGGTAAATTTGAAGAATATCAGAATAGCGTCCATAACTCAGAAATTGATGGAATGATCGCCAATTATGAAATGTGGGTTGATGACTTAATCAACGAGTCTAATAACAGTTTTGTAACCGAGCAAGGGGATGTTGAGAGCTGGTCTAAAGGTAATTTTGATCAGATTGTCAAGCAAAAGGAAGAAGCTATAGAAGCTTTGAAAAAGTTAAAAAAATAAAGCTATTTATTAATATGAACGATTCTTTTGATATGCGCTCCTGGAGACGTAAGTATGTTTACCTTTCTGAAAACGAAGAAGAAGTAAACGAAGCCTTACTAGGAGCAGAAGAAGCCATTGAGCAATTCTACGGAGATAAAATAAAACCCGGTACTTTAAAATTAGACTGGTCTTTACCCGGAGGTCAATATACAGCAAAAAGCCTAGAAGGAGAAGATATCTACTTCGACATGGGCAGACACCACTTTAGAGTATTCAGAATTGAAGACTGGCACGATTATGTAAACAAAGTAAAAGGAATCCCTGTAGCTAGCTCAGAGCATAGACAGCTAGAAGATGAGTTTAACAAAAAAATGATAGACTACGTAATGTTTGGATTCCCAGGTAAACAGCCGGAAATGGAAGAGACCTTAACCGAGGGAGAAGAAGATGATCCTCAGGAGTTAATGGTAGGTTCTTATCAGACTAAATACTTTGATATGTGCCCTGGTGCAACCGGAGTCTATACAGACATTGAAGACAAGGTTGAAGACATGGATATGGCCGAAAGAGCTGCCAAGCTACAGGATGCTTTATTCGCTCTTGAAAAACACATCTTAAATGATAAAGAATCAGGAACAGATGAAGGCTACATGTTGATGGCACAAAATCTTGCCGACCAGATTATGTCAATGGCTAAGATGATGGGACTTGAGGATGAGCATTCTTATATTGATATGCATATTAAGACTATCGAGAAAGCTCTTAGAGGAGAAGATACTGAAAGTACTGCCGATCAACTAGATGAAAATGAATCAGGATTTGCCCTAAGTCAGGCCCTATTCAGATTACAGGATGAGATACCATCAGTAGTTAAAGATTGGAAAAAATCAATCGCTGATGATATTACAGCTAATGGAAGTAGTAAGTATGAGAGCTGGACTGAATCTGATTTTCTTGCAGACTATGCCGAGTTTAAAGATGAATGGATGGATAAACAAACAAAAACCCAGATAGCTCATGATGAAGAAACTTACAGAAGAGAGACAGGGGGGATGTTAGACTTATACGAAAAATACCTTAAATAAAAATAAAATGCCGTTAAATAAAGACGTTGGAAACTGGATTAAAGACTTTATGAAGTCAAACGCACCTCAATTTAAAGGTAAATCAAAAGAAGAGCGTAAGGATATGGCCTTAGCAGCCTATAGAGAAAAATACGGCTCTTTAGAAGAAAACAAACAAGGAGCTACAGCAGCAGAGGAAGATAAATTCCATAAAGAATTAGACAAACTCGTTCATAAGACTTTCGGTCACAGCAGTGATGAAAAGAAAGAGATGAAAGAAGAAGCCGATGTAGAACAAGCTGATGTACAAAAAGCCGATATCTACGCTTATCAATTTATGCAATACTTTGATAAAATAAGAGGGGTAGTTAGACATAACTTTGGAGATGCTACTAGAAAAGAATTTGAAAGAGTAGTAAAGGAGAGATTTTCTAACCACATGATAAACGAAGCTAAAGATACAAAATATGTCGTAACTAGATCAGGAGGATCTATTGGAGACAAGGATTCTAAAGAAACGTTTAACACCAGAGAGGAAGCTGAAAAAAGAGCTAAGGAATTAAATAAAAACCTTGACCAGCATGAGAAAAAGTATTTAAAGATTAAATATAAAGCTATAGCTCTTAAAGATGAGGTAAATGAAGCAGCTAAGCCTGATTTCCTAGACGTTGATAAAGACGGTGATAAGGAAGAGACTATGAAGAAGGCTCTTAAGGATAAAGCAACTGCTAAGGCGATGAAAAAGATCAAAGAAGTTGTTGTGACTGATGATGCTGAAAAAGCAGAGGATATTGCTAATAAGACTGGAGAAGAGGTTAAGGTGGTTAAAAAAGGAACTATAAACGAAGGACAGCATTTTGACTACGAAGGTAAGATGGCCCAATCACAGCTTTTATCAATCGTTAAGAACGCCAGAGACTTATTTAATATGATGGGTGAAAAAACTCAATTAAAGTCTTGGGTACAATCTAAACTAACTAAAGCAGAAGATTATCTTGATGCTGTTAGAACCTATCTAGAAGGTGAGGCTTTATCAAGCACAGTTCCTGCTATGTTTGAAGATAATAGAGTATCAGACGAAGAAGGAGTTGCCTTAAGTATTGGAGATGTAGTCAAAGGCGGCGACGGTAGAATCTACCAGATAGTATATAGCGCTTCAGAAGGAAGACCTTCTTTAGTACCTTTTGATCTTAAAAGAAGAAAGATCACAACCCTAAGAGATAAAATATATTTTGATGACCAAGAGTCTTCAATCCCAAGAAAATTAAACAAAGTAATGGACTTCTCCGCAACCAAAGGCGGTTTTATGAACTAAAAGAATGAATAAAAATCAACTAAAAAATATTATCCGGGATACAATCCTGGTAAAGTTTCAAAGCATCGGTGCAAACAAATATCAAGAATATAAGATATTAAACAAGGTCCCGGAGTTGAAACGTATTTTAGTTGATCTTATGTCACCAGAATTTTCAAAGTTCGTAAAAGACATTGACTATACTGCTCCTAAACCACCAACCTTCCGTGTTGTTCTTGAGAATGATCAGACTTTCTTTTTAGTAAATCTAGGTAGATCCTGGGTAGCTGAAGTAGAAGGTAAACAATATTACCTATTAAACCTTTCAGAAGAAGAGAGAGCAACTACTGCCATTGCCCGTATTTTAAGATACGCTAAAAAAGCTGGTGGAGATGAAGCCGGCGGAGCTGAAGCAGCATTTGATACCGGATTAGATACCGGAGGAGGATTAGATACCGGCACAGAAGAAGCCGGAGGAATAGCTTCTGAACCTGAAGTACCAGGAACGGAAGAAGAATTTGAAGCATAATGGATATACTAGAAAAATTTATAAGAAAGGTAGCCTATAAGTTCCCAAAAGGATACCCTGATATTAACAACCCAGAAGATAAAGCTCTACTAGAGTCGATTGTACAAGAATTAACAGGCAATGTACAGCTTAATGAAAACACTAATACTCAATATGATCAAGTGATCGCTTATGCTCTATTTGGGGATGTTAAAAAAGTGGCGGATATACCAAAACCGGTGAAAAAATACCAATTAGGCACAAGCACTTCAGTTGATAACGATGATATGGTGACCTGGAAAAAACTCTACCGAGAGAAACCGCCAAAAACAGGACAAGAAATTGGTGCTCCTGGAACACATGGATCTGGTAACGGAGAAATAGCATTATACTGGTTATTAAACGGCTCCGGGTATACGGTAAAAGACGGAAGAGGAGATGAACAACCTGACTTAATTGTTAACGGAACTGGGGTAGAAGTGAAAGCTCACGGAACGCCGACGATTACACTAGGTCGATTTGGTAAGGACTACGATACTAGAAAGAAGTTAGGGTATGTTTTAGGGTTAGATGTATTAATTTCAAACCTAACAGGTGAAGAAAGAGCCCCTTCTATTGATTCTTTTAACGAAAAAGAACTAACTAGGGGTTTTGACACTATGGCTAAATTCTCAGCAAATAATAACCTTAGAGAAGCAAGCAAAGAGTTTGACCTTATTAGCAGTATCTATAGTAAGATTGATACATTATTAAGTGAGTTAGAACTCGATCAGAAATTTGAGCCAAGGGACGGAGCTGCAGCAATTCTTAGACAGCTTCTATACACTAAAGCAGCGAAGAAACCAGGATTTGGAGGGTATATAGTGGATGTATCAGAAGGTGGTATAATAGAATACAAACAAGTAACTAAAGAGAAATTAGAAAACCTAACCTCAGATGAAATTCTTAAGTATGTCTCTGCAAACGGTGCTGCTCTTAAGATAACCCCAGATAAATTATTTGGATAAAAGCCAAAATACTCTAATATTTATACTATATGTGCAGCTGTGGATGTAATACTTGCGACCTAAAAGCTGTCTTATTAAAAGAAAATAAGCACAGGCAGATTCTCTCCGAGAGTCTTAAATATCATATTGATAATAAAATCGCAATAACAGAAAACGTATACCGGTATGGGTCCAATCGCTTTTTAAGCCTTTGGAAAGAAGCCCGTTACCTTTATTCACGTAATATCATTGACGTCTCTGAAACAGACGAATCTATACTTTTAGAAACTCACCTAGGCGAATACGGTCTTTATGAAGGTCAGAAAGTAGCTCTAGACTTACCCCAACTTGAAGAAGCTGAATACCAAGGTGAAAAAGTAGAATTAGGCAAACCTAAAAGAGGAGGCTCTAAAAAATTCTATGTTTACGTCAAGGATCCTAAAACTAAAGAAGTAAAGAAAGTATCTTTTGGTGGTACTACCGGACTTAAGGCTAAAATTAATGACCCTGAAGCCCGTCAATCATTTGCCAAAAGACATAACTGTGATCAAAAGAAAGATAAGACCAAGCCCGGTTATTGGAGCTGCCGGCTTCCAAGATATGCTTCACTCCTTGGACTAAAAGGCTCTTATAGTGGATTCTGGTAAGCTACATAAAGTCCTAAAAGAAGTTCTAGAAGAAAAGAAGCGTGATCGCTGTCTAAGGATTGCCGACCGTAAGTATGATAAACCTTCTGCTTATAAATCAGGAGCAGTAGTTAGATGCCGTAAAGGGGATATCTGGAAGGATCTTAAAGAAGATGAAACTCTTCATAAATGGTTCTCTCGGAAAGGAGCTAAGGGAAGCACTTCCGGATGGGTAGACTGCAATGCACCCGACGGTAAGGGCGGATATAAATCCTGCGGAAGACAAAAAGGAGAAAAAAGATCTAAATACCCTGCATGTAGACCCACCCCGTCTGCTTGTAAGGATAAAGGTAAAGGTAAAACTTGGGGTAAAAAATCTAAAAAATGATTAAGTTAGCTGACATACTAAAAGAAGTAAAAGAATCCTTTGAAGAGTTTGCAGATACTCGAGGCAAGGGAGCAAGTAAGATTTCTGATTCCGCTCATGAAAAAGGTGGATTATCTTTATTAACCTGGCACCACTTTAAGGTTAAATTACCTTATTATAAAAAAGCTACCGAGGGTAAATTAGATATGGAGAAAGCTAAAAAAGAATTTGAAGACACTTATAAAAAGATTTCCCTAGATATGACTCAAACTGATTTTCAAAAAGAAGTTGGACGTTTAGAAGTTTTAGGCGAACTTTTAATAAGAAATAAACAATAAAGCTTTTTTAGTTTCTGCCTATAGATGTTAAAGTTAACAGATAATAAACTATCTCCGATTTCACATTGGGGAATTCCTTTAGAAAGATTAGAAGTTCCTTCTGCTAAGGAGCTTGACTTATTTGATACCAACGGGTATGATTTAACTTTATTAGAGCAGAGTTATGCAGAGGTTAATTCTCCTGCTTCTTTACACCGTTATAAATTAGCTCTTAAATACCCATGGTTTACCTCAGAAGAAATTCTAGAAGGTGCTCATATTAATCATGCTCTTTTATTTGAAAGAAAAGGATACCAGGGAGCAGCTTTAGGTCAATTACAACATTGGTCAAAAAAGAACCCTCTAGTTAATAAAGTAGCTCAGATTAACCCTAAATGGGGAATTGATCTTTCGATAGACTATGCTGATAAGGAAGGTAATGTATTTGAAGTCTTTCACTATGAATGGGATGGATTTGAATATGATGCCGTCTTAGAAATGAAATCTAAAATTGAGACTCTGGCACTAAACATAGATTGGAATGATGCAGCAAAGACTCTCTTAAATAGAAAGTCTGAATGGGACTCACTACCGTTCTTTGAGCAGAGTGACTGGAAATGTAAATACTTCGGAGTTGAACCTGAGAAGTTTAAAATCATTATATGGAACCGGGAATCGAAAATGAAATAAAGCCTTATAGGGATTTAGAAACCGGATCTAACTATGTCCTCCGTGAATTTGATAAGAATATAGATCCTATTGAATTACTATGGCATAGAGATGATGAACAGAGATTGGTTGAAGTCGTAGAATGCGGAAAAGGATGGAAATTCCAACTAGATAATCAATTACCTCAGAACTTAGAACCAGGATCATCTATATTTATATTAAGACACCAATGGCATAGAGTAATTAAAGGAGAAGGTAAATTGGTTGTAAAAATTAATAAAGAATGAAACGTTATATAGCACAGGTAGTTACAGTTTGGGGAGCTCTTATTCTGATATGGTTTCTCTTTATAAAAGACAGTGACCCTTATATTGATAGAGAAGCCGAATTTCAACATCGTATAGACTCTCTAAACCTAGAAATACAGGCAGGTAAAGCTAAGATAGCTTCTCTAGATTCTGCCAACCACGTTTTAGATTCACTAGTTATAAAAGATAAAGCACAATTAACCGAGATAGCCCGCAAGGCTGAGGTTTATAAACAAAAATACAATGAAGAACATAATCGTATTCTTGATATGTCTGATGATAACATCATCTCTGAGTTCACAGCAGCTTTCGACTACGACTGATTCAACAGCAGTAGTACCTATTAAAGCCCTTAGAAAAGCCTTATTAGTAAAAGCCGAAAGAGACAACCTAAAAAACGAATTAGGAGTAGCAAGAGATTCTATCCAAATTCAGGACAGTATCATCGTTAAACAAGATGAAGCCATCTTTAACCTAGTATCTCAAGTTGATATCTTTAGAGCTAATGAAAGAAACTACGAAGAAATAATAACTAATAAAGATAGTATTATTATAGAAAAAGAAAAAAAGGTAGATCACTATAAAAAGAAAACTACAACAGCATATATCATCACAATATTGAATGCAGTAGCGTTTCTATTAGTTATAATATGAGTCAAGACTTAAAACAGATAATCAGGCAGGAATTCGTAAGATGTGTCGCAGATCCGGTGCATTTCATGAAAAAATACTGCTATATTCAGCACCCTCAACGTGGTAGAATACTATTTAACCTATATCCATTTCAGGAAAAAGTACTATCTCACTTCAAAGATAACCCGTATTCCATCATTTTAAAGTCAAGACAGCTGGGTATCTCCACCTTAGGAGCAGGATATTCACTGTGGTTGATGCTATTTCACAAGGATAAAAACGTTCTAACCCTGGCAACCACACAGGCAACAGCAAGAAACCTGGTAGCTAAGGTACAGTTCATGTATGAGAACTTACCTTCCTGGTTAAAAGTACCATCGGTCGAACATAATAAGTTATCTTTAAGACTGGCTAACGGTTCTAAGATCCAGGCTAAGTCTTCTAATTCAGATTCGGCACGTTCTGAAGCTGTATCCTTGCTTTTAATTGACGAGGCAGCTTTTATTGATAACATTGCTGAGACTTGGGCATCAGCTCAACAGACTTTGGCTACTGGAGGAGGAGCAATCGTACTATCAACTCCATACGGTACCGGAAACTGGTTTCATCAGACATGGGTCCGGGCAGAAAGTAAGGAGAATGACTTCCTTCCTATTAAGTTACCTTGGTATGTACACCCGGAAAGAGATCAATCATGGAGAGATAGGCAGGATGACCTATTAGGAGATCCAAGACTGGCAGCTCAGGAGTGTGATTGTGACTTTAGTACATCTGGAGACACAGTCTTCTACGGTGAGTTTATGGAATTCTATATGAAGACCTACATGAAGGAGCCTTTAGAAAGAAGAGGAGCAGATCAGAACTTATGGATCTGGGAACCAGTTGACTACTCTAGAAATTATATGGTAGTTGCCGACGTTGCCCGTGGAGACGGTAAGGACTATTCAGCATTTCATATCTTAGATATAGAAAATAATACTCAGGTCGGTGAATATAAAGGTCAAATAGGAACTAAAGAATTTGGTTTACTTTTAGTTGCAATAGCAACAGAATATAATGAAGCTTTACTTGTGGTTGAAAATGCATCCATAGGCTGGGCAGCAATTCAAACTATATTAGATAGAGGTTATAATAACTTCTACCACTCTCCTAAATCAGGAACATTAACAGCAGATTCATATTTTAATCAGTACGATATTCACAGCAATATGACTCCCGGGTTTACTATGAATTCTAAGACTAGACCTCTAATTATCGGT
>Ga0222713_10000924_pt1 | contig 33732 bp, 27 predicted proteins | sample C33_649DmetaG_FD_165061 | JGI IMG/M metagenome (GOLD analysis project Ga0222713, IMG submission 165061) | Estuarine water microbial communities from San Francisco Bay, California, United States - C33_649D | ecosystem: Environmental > Aquatic > Marine > Unclassified | place: USA: California... | reverse complement strand
CAATATTTCGGATGCAAGCCCATCAGAAATATCAATCATGGATGTTGGCTTGATTTTCATAAGCTTCAACGCTTCAACAATATCTTTCCTGGATTCTGGTTTAAGCTGACGCTCTACGATATAATCTTTACCTTCTAGATCGGGCTGAATATTAGGGTTTTCAAGAAATATGTTTTTTTCTCTTTCAAGCAACTGAAGCCCTATGTATGCACCACCAAGATCGCCTGAAACACATAAAAGATCGCCTTCGTTTGCGCCATTGCGATAACAGATGTCTTTTTCGTCGGCATAACCAATACTGGTTACACTAATGATTAATCCCTGTTTTGATGAGCTTGTATCACCGCCTACCACATCAATACCGTACTTTTCACAGGCGATACTAATGCCTTGATATAATTCCTCAATAGCTTCAATGGGAAATTTGCTAGATAAGCCAATAGATACCGTGATTTGGGTGGCTGTACCATTCATTGCGTATATATCGCTCAGGTTGACCTGAACTGCTTTGTAGCCCAAATGTTTTAATGGGGTGTAGGCCAGATCAAAATGAATTCCCTCGAGTAAAAGGTCGGTTGAAATCAAGGTTTTTTTGCCTTCAAAATTCAAAACAGCTGCATCATCACCAATGGCTTTAAGCGTGCTTTTATTAGTAATTTCGAAATTTTTGGTCAGATGATCAATTAGTCCAAACTCTCCTAATTGCTCTATTTCAGTGCGTCCTTTGTTTTCAAACATGGTAAAATCTTAAGATACAAAGGTGCTAATTTTCATCAGTAAACTATTTGTTTTTTAGTATAGATGGTAATAACACAAGAAACGCGGTTAAGCTAGGGTAAATTATACGCGCGTTTCATTTTATCATATTCTGCACGGGGTACCTGAACCAAAACAGGATTTTTTTTCTGGTCAAGAAAATCAATGAGCTTCAGAATATCGGTTTCTTTCATCGCGGTACAGCCAGCCGTGGGGCTAGCGCTTCCACTCCAAATATGCATAAATATACATGAGCCCCCATCTGGGGTTGCGGGCTTAGTGTTATAATCAACAAAGATGCCATACTTATAAACATCGCTTTTCATCCGCATGGTTTCGGCAGAGGTCCAGTCTTTTTTAACCGTGTCTGTTTTCACTATTTGGTTATAAAAAGCTGATTTAGAATCATCCACACAAAAGGTTTGCAGATCAACTTTCAGAGAAGTCATATTAGCCTTTATTTCTTCGTATCCAAATAGCCCGCTTAAATAAAATATGCCGGCGGGTGAATTGCCATCACCCTCTTTTTTTAACCTGCCTTTATTGAGTTCTGTTGGATGCAGTCCCTTTCCCCAAGCCATGCCGCTTCTGCCTGTCACTATCGGAATATCCTTTAGAACCAATTTCCATCCACCCGATTCGTATTCATAAACATTCATTTCGCCCTCAATTTTATTCCAGGAACCCGAGGTAACCACTATAAGTTGTGAGGATTTAAATAAATTATGTAAATCTTCCTGCTTATTTAAGAAAAACAAGAATAATAAGGAGAAAATAAATGAAAACGAATTCATAGAAATATTAAATAGCATTTTTTAACCAGTCTTTTCCTTCCGAAAACCGGGTAACCAGCATTGCAGAAACGGTATCGCCGGTAGCGTTTAATAATGTAGCCATTGGGTCAACCAGTGTTCCAATAATCATAACAACAGGAAGCATTTCAACAGGAAAATTATAAACAGTCATAATCATAATCTCGGCAATATATCCTCCGTTTGGAATTCCGCCTTCTACAGTACTCAGAATAACCGTTAATCCCAAAGCAATAATTATTGTTTCGGGATTCATAAAATCCTTTCCCATAATAGCAAAAACGGCTGCAATTTTTATAATTGCAGAAATACTTGATCCGTCTTTATGAAGTGGTGCCCCCAAGGGTATTGCTAAGTTGGCTATATGATCGGGAATTTTCATTGCTCTAGCCGCTGTCAAATTAGCGGGTATGGTAGCAATGCTGCTGCAAGTGCTTAATGCAGTAAAAGAGGGGACCATGTTGTTTTTCCAATAAATCTTAAGCCCGGGGATACCTGCAGCAATAAAAGCAAAAAGACTAAAGAAAACGATAAAATAGAACAGGCTTAATCCATAATAAATAGCCATTGAATGACCATAGGTTCCAAATAACTGAGGACCAAATACACCAATCTGATAAGCAAAATAAGCACCCAGACCAATTGGAGCAATTTTCATTATCAGAATAAGCAGTTGCTTCATTACTTCATCGCCAGCAAGAAGAAATTTTTTAAATGGCTCAGCTGGTTCACCAGATCTGGAAGTAGCAAACCCAATTAGTAATGAAAAAATGATAAAAGCAAGCATACTCTTGCGGGATAGAAGCTCATAAAACTCATTAACGGTCAATAAACTAGTAGCTTGTTCGCCCCAGCTCTGGGTTTTTATATCCTCAACTACCTGTGCTGAGCTTTCTATGGTTTGAGGCAAAGGGAATAACCAAACAGCAAATACGGTTAAAACAGCTGAAATAAAAACAGTTCCAATAAAAACCAATAAGGTTAAAAACATAATCTTACCCATCTTTTTATCCCTATCCATATTGGCTACAGAAGATGATATTGCGAAGAAAATAAGAGGAATAACTGCTGTGAAAAGCAGGTTTAAAAATATATCTCCAAGAGGTTTAAGTGCCTCAACTTTCTTACCCAATAGTAAACCCAGAATGGTTCCTACCATAATTCCGAGTAGTAGTTTTAAAATACTATTATAGTTTTTAAGAAACCCGGATAACTGGTTATTCATAAATTATAATCCAAATTTTGCAGATATTTCTAACATTCTCTCAATGGGTTTTTGTGCTTTCAGAATAATATCCATTGGAACGCTTACTTCAGGAAGATTGTTTTTAATACATAAATATAGTTTTTCAAGCGTATTTCTTTTCATGTGTGGGCAATCATTGCAAGCACATGAATTATTTGGCGGCGCAGGAATAAACGTTTTATCTGGACTAGCCTTTTCCATCTGATGAATTATTCCACTTTCAGTAGCAACTATAAATTCTTTGGCGGGATTATTAATAGTATACTTTAATAATCCAGTAGTAGACCCTATATAATCAGCCATTTTAAGGATAGATTCTTCACATTCAGGATGAGCAATAAATAAAGCTTCTGGATGTCTATTTTTTAATTTTAATATTCTTTGTTGTGAAAATATTTCATGAACCATACAAGCACCATTCCAAAGAACTAAATTTCTACCTGTTTTTTTTGCTACATACGCTCCCAAATTTTTATCGGGTCCAAATATTATTTTTTGATCTCTTGGTAAACTTTCTACTATCTGAACAGCATTTGATGAGGTACAAACAATATCACTCATAGCTTTCAATTCTGCAGTACAATTCACATAGGTTATAACCATATGATCGGGATACTTTTCTTTAAATTTTGCAAACAATCTTGGCGGACAACTATCTGATAAAGAACAGCCTGCTTTTAAATCAGGCAATAAAACTTTCTTTTGTGGAGATAGTATTTTTGCGGTTTCTGCCATAAAATGTACTCCGGCAAAAACTATTACATCAGCATCGGTTTTAGCTGCTTCTTGCGATAAACCAAGACTATCTCCAATATAATCAGCAATATCCTGTATGTCTGGATCCTGGTAATAATGTGCTAGTATGACTGCATTTTTATCTTTTTTTAAACGGTTAATTTCAGCAAATAGATCTAGTGTTGGGTCAATCACTTCGTCTATAAATCCTTTTCTATTAAGTTCTTCGAAGGTATTCATTTATCAACTATTCAATAAATACAATTTATATTTTAAATAAGATTCTTATTGTTTATTAGGGTGTTGGTAATGTTTATAAATAGTATAAAATAGTATATGATTAATTGTTTTTAATTAATTGTTAACAATTTCTAAACAATTATTAATGCTATATTATTGATAAACAAGTAGTTTAATTATCCTAATTATTTTTTAATTAGTTATATGTTTATTTTTTACAAATTATAAAAAGTGGAATACTCTGTATTTTTTGGTTAAAACTAAATCAAAAATAAACTAATTTCGGCTGAATAAAACTATTTATAAGTCTGTTTGTATTTTATTCAACTACTATTACCACTAAATTAACATCTTTGAGGAGGTTATTAACATGATTTTTAATTGCAGTTCATTTCAGTTTATTAATTTATGAAGAGTGTTGATTTTTTAGTTATTGGATCAGGTATTGCCGGTTTAAGCTTTGCATTAAAAGCCGCACAATATGGTAAGGTTTTGATAGTTACAAAAGCGAATGAAGATGAATCTAATACAAAATATGCACAGGGCGGTGTAGCGGTTGTTGTTGATAAGGAGGAAGATTCGTTTGATAAACACATAGAAGATACTCTTATTGCTGGGGATGGTTTGTGTGATAAGCAAATTGTTGAAATTGTTGTAAGGGAGGGTCCGGCCCGTATTGATGAAATTATTAAATACGGTACTCATTTCGATAAAACTAAAAAAGGAATATTTGATCTTGCTAAAGAGGGTGGACATTCAGAAAGCCGCGTGCTACACTATAAGGATATAACTGGTTTAGAGATAGAGAGAGCTTTATTAGCTCAAATTCATTGTAATCCTAATATCGAAATTTTAACCCACTATTTTGCTGTAGAACTTATTACTCAGCATCATATAGGAGAATTTGTAGATAAAAAATCTGGAGATATCGAATGTTATGGTATTTATGCTTTAAATACCGCCTCAAATAAAGTAGAAAAGTTTTTATCTAAAGTTACATTAATGGCTTCTGGTGGTGCCGGTCATATTTATGCTACTACAACAAATCCTGTAATAGCCACAGGTGATGGAATTGCAATGGCTTATCGTGCTAAAGCCAAGGTTCGAAACATGGAATTCATACAGTTTCATCCAACCGCTTTATATAATCCAGGTGAGTATCCTTCTTTTTTAATTTCGGAGGCTGTGAGAGGTTTTGGCGGTGTTTTAAAAACAAAAGATGGCGAAGAATTTATGCGAAATTATGATGATAGAGGTTCGCTTGCTCCGCGTGATATCGTAGCACGTGCTATAGATGCTGAAATGAAGAAGTCTGGAGATGATTTTGTTTATTTGGATATACGACATCGTGCCAAGGCCGATATTTTATCTCATTTTCCGAATATTTATGCAAAGTGTCTGAGTATTGGAATAGACATGACACGTGACATGATTCCGGTAACCCCTGCTGCACATTATATGTGTGGTGGAATAATGGTTGATGAGGATGGAAGATCGTCTATACACCGCTTGTATGCTTGTGGTGAATGTACTTCTACCGGGCTTCATGGTGCAAATCGCTTGGCCTCAAATTCTCTTCTTGAGGCGCCTGTTTTTGCTCATAGAATATTTGAGCACGCTATCAAAGTTTTTAAGAACAATGTTATTCCCAATAATATACCAGAGTGGGATGAAACAGATACTAAATTATCGAACGAAGATATTTTAGTGACCCATAATCTTCGTGAAACACAAAAGGTTATGAGCGATTATGTTGGTATTGTGAGATCTGATTTTAGATTAGAACGTGCTTTGCGCCGTTTGGGTTTATTGCATGACGAGACAGAGAGTTTTTATAAAAAGACCACCCTTTCGGTTAAACTTTGTGAATTAAGGAATGTTATTCAAAATGCCTATATAGTTATTAAGTCTGCCATGATTCGTAAAGAAAGCCGTGGTTTACATTATACTACTGATTATAAGGCGCACGCTCAGGAACCTCACGATACCATATTTTAATATATAAATTATGCCACTAATTTTACCAGTAAAAGGTGTTTATCCAGTGATGGGTACTAATTGTTTTCTAGCCGAAAACTGCACCATAGTAGGTGATGTTACTATGGGCAATCATTGTTCCGTATGGTTCAACGCAGTGATTAGGGGAGATGTAAATCACATCAGGATAGGTGATAATACCAATATTCAGGATGGAGCTGTTATTCATTGTACTTATTTGACCGCCGCTACTAGTATAGGCAGCAATGTTTCAATTGGGCACAATGCCCTGGTTCATGGATGTACCCTACAAGACCATGTTTTGATCGGGATGGGTGCAATAGTTATGGATCATGCTATGGTACAAGAGTTTTGTATTATTGCCGCGGGTGCTATAGTTCTTGAAAACACGGTTTGTGAGTCTGGTTATTTATACGCCGGTGTTCCTGCAAGGAAAATCAAACCATTGACCGAAGAACAGATCGCTTTATTAAAGAAGTTGCCAGAGAATTATAAGATGTATTCAAACTGGTTTATCCCGGATCTGGAATAGTTACAACCTCTTCTAGATCCCAGTTTGGTCGTAATGATATAGTTTTTTCAAAAGTCCAGGTGTTTTCGGGCTGTCTCTTTAAGATTATGTTTCCAGTATCCCATTCTCCATTATTATTCTCATCGTAGATGACCCTTATCTTGTACTTTGCTGTTGGATACCGGGTATAGTTTAATACTATGTTCTTGCTAATCCGGTCTTGTCTTAACGCTTTATCACCGTCGCTTAGCCATTGTATGATATAATTTTTGCTAGTATCGGGAACTGTAATCTTAATGGATATACTTCCATAGTTATCTTCGCTATCAAGGTCAAATTTTCTGGCATAAACCTTTGTTTTAGTGCCCAGTATATCTGTGAAAGCACCACTCTCAAGTCTTAATATATATTGCTTCTTTAGCTTCCAGGGGTATTTTATGTTATATATTTTTGGACTTTTTTCGTTTTTCACCAGTTCATAACCCTTGATTGCGACAGAGTCTTCTAGTATGCTTATCAGTTTATTATCGAATAGTTTTATGGGTGATGAAAATTTGATTGCAAGCTCTGAACCGGGTCTTATTTTGGTTCCAACAATATTATCGATTATACTAACCAATGGCGTATACGTGTCTCTTTTATTTCTTCTTAGAACAACCGTATCCAAACTTATTTCTTTTGAGCTCACCGCAACTTTTATGGAATCAAAAGTAAGTTCAGGGAGCCAAATTAGGGCCGTGTCTCTAGTGTTTGAAAACTCAACAGTTTTGCTAGCATTTAGTTCATTTGGTTCCAATATAGTAAGCGATGGGTTAAGAATGGCTTTATTGAATATTAGGGTAATCCTCCCATCGTTTTCAATCTTTCTGTCGGTTACAGAAAACAGTTTAGGTACCTCTTTAAAAACCTTCAACTCTATATTGCTTGTATCTTTATTAAGATTTATGGCCTGATTCAAAAATCCGATCTCTTCAGAGTTTCCATTATAGATGCGGTCGCCACCTTGTTCACTCAGAGCATAGATTCGATATTTATCTTCGCGTAAATTTGATAGTTTAAATGATCCCGAGGTATCTGTTGTTGTAAAGAAACTAGCTTTCTTTTTTCCAAAAAGTGAATCCTGACTTATTGGTAAAATGAAAACTGTAACATCTTTTAGTTTTTGTTTGGTAAGTGAATTAATTACTTTACCCGAAATGGACAGGGAATCTATTTGATCACCAGTTGAGAAAACGTAACTGTAATTTTTTAAGATATTACTCTCATTCACATCCGCTATTGCTTTTCCAAAATTGATCGTGTAGGTAGTGTTTTTTTGTAAAGCTTCTTCAAAACTTATTTTTAAAATTTCTTTTTTAGATTTATAGACAGGTGGTATGTCCATTGCTGGCGACACACTTATTTCTGTAAATTCATTACTGAGTTTTACAAATTCATCAAACTCTATTTCAATTTCAGATCCCGTAAAATTCCTTGTCAAATTTTTTGGTATTTCTTTAACGATGATAGGTTGGATAGTGTCTCTTGGTCCACCCGTTGGGGATTGGACACTTGCACACGATATCAGGAACAAGGAGTATAAAAATACCAATCCTGGAAATGCTAAAAATATCGTCTTTTTAATTTTTGCCATTTTTAAGCCCTCTGGCGAATTTTATATTGTTTTGGAATAATAATATTGGCACACTCTAGAAAGTGTCCTATAAACAATGTTTTTTTGTGAATCTATTTTTTGTGTAAGTTATTGTTAATCAATGTTTTACAAACTATCTGCTCATATGAACCATTAAAACTGAAATATCAGAAGGCGAAACCCCAGATATCCTAGAAGCCTGACCCAAAGTTCTAGGTTTTATTTTCATTAGCTTTTCGCGGGCTTCTTTTGAAAGAGATACAAGTTCGCGATAATTAAATTCAGGATTTATAATTTGATCTTCCATCCTTTTCATTTTATCAACTATTTCTAGTTCTTTCTCAAAGTAGCTTTCGTATTTAACTTTTATTTCTGATTGTTCAACCGTTTCCTGATCATAAGAATTTAAGATAGTATTAAAATTTGAATCTGCTTTTCTAAGATCTTCAAAACTGATTTGAGGTCTGGTGATTAGTGCAAACAGTTTAACGTTTTGGCTTATTCCTGGTGTGCCCTGAGTTTCTAGAATACTATTTATAGCGTTTGGTGCAATTGATGTATTTTTTAAATAAGCTACGATGGTATCTGCATTTTTTATTTTCTGATTTACTTTCTCAAGTCTTTCATCATTTATGAGTCCCAATTTGTGGCCTATTTGACTAAGTCGAATGTCTGCATTGTCTTGTCGCAATAGCAATCTGTGTTCTGCTCTTGACGTGAACATTCTGTATGGCTCTTCGGTTCCCTTCGTAACCAGATCATCAATTAATACACCAATATATGATTCGGATCTCTTTAGGATTAGCTCGTCTTTTTCGTTTATTTTTAGATGTGCATTAATGCCTGCCATGAATCCTTGGCAAGCCGCTTCTTCATATCCTGTGGTTCCGTTGATTTGTCCTGCGAAATATAGGTTTTTAATTTTTTTAGTTTCGAGTGTTAAACTTAATTGGGTTGGTGGAAAGAAATCATACTCTATTGCATATCCGGGTCGAAACATTTTTGCATTCTCAAATCCTGGAATCTTTGTTAACGCCCTGTATTGAACATCTTCCGGTAATGAGGTTGAGAATCCGTTGACATAAATTTCTACAGTATTCCACCCTTCTGGTTCAACGAAGATCTGGTGTCTGTCTCTTTCTGCAAAGCGATTTATTTTGTCTTCAATTGAAGGACAATATCTTGGCCCCAGTCCCTTTATCCTTCCTGTGAACATCGGCGATTTCTCAAACCCTTCTTTTAGTGTTTCGTGTACTTCTGAATTTGTATAGGTTATCCAGCAGCATCTTTGTTCTGTAGGCAGTTCTACATTGGTATACGAAAATCTTCCCCTTTTCTCATCGCCCCATTGTTCTTCCATTTTTGAATAATCGAGTGATCGACCATCTACTCTGGGTGGAGTACCTGTTTTCATCCTTCCGGCCTCAAAGCCTAATTCAACCAATTGTTCTGTTATTCCGGTTGCTGATTTTTCGCCCGTTCTACCGCCCCCAAATTTTTTCTCACCTATATGTATAATTCCGTTTAGGAATGTGCCATTTGTTAATACCACCGCCCTTGAACTAATTTTTATTCCAAGTGATGTTTTTACTCCACACACCTTGTCGTTTTCAATTAATAATGAGGTAGCAGTATCTTGCCAAAAATCAACATTGGGCGTTCTTTCTAAGGCCAGTCTCCATTCTTCAGCAAATCTTTTCCTGTCGCTTTGTGCTCTAGGACTCCACATAGCGGGTCCTTTTGAGCTGTTTAGCATCCTGAATTGTAGGGTTGTTTTATCGGTTATTATACCTGAGTAGCCACCCATGGCATCTATTTCGCGCACAATTTGACCCTTTGCTACTCCACCCATTGCAGGATTGCAACTCATTTGTGCAATTGTTTCCATGTTCATGGTAATGAGCAAAACTTTTGAGCCCAGGTTTGCTGCTACTGCTGCAGCCTCACAGCCCGCATGCCCTGCACCAACAACTATTACATCGTATTTGTCAAACATTTTTATGTATGTTCCACGTGGAACAATAATTTTTTTTAAAATTAATCATTACTATTTAATAATTGTTTCACGTGGAACACGCTTTACAAAAGAGCTTAATCCTGCCATACCCCAAACCGTTAATAAACCCATCACCCCTATCAATGCCGTTATGTCTGACGGGCTTAAGAATTTTCTTTCAAATCTGTAAGTTCCAACCATCTCATGGTCATATTATCAATATTTTCTTTCAAATCCTTTATTTTTATAGCTATTTCAGACAATTGGGCATGATCCGTAATGCCTGAGTTTAATTCTGTGGTTAAGCCCTCAATCTGTTTTTCAACTTTTTCTGTTTCTGATTCAAGGCCCTGTAGTTCTTTTTCTTCTTTAAAACTCAGTTTCCGTTTCTGTGTTTCAGGTGCAGAATTAATCATTTCAGGTTTTAAAACAGCCCTTGTAGCCTTTTTTGGTTCCTCTTGCTCGAGTCTGTAATCCGTATAATTACCAGAATAGATAGGAACATTTCCATCTCCTTCAAAAATAAACAGTTGATCCGTTAGTCGGTCAATTAAATATCTATCGTGAGAAACCAACATCAAAATGCCCGGGAAGTTAAGTAGGAAATCTTCAAGTACATTTAAGGTATCAATATCCAGATCATTAGTAGGCTCATCCAGAATCAAATAATTGGGATTCTTCATAAGTACTCGCATTAATTGAAGCCTTTTCTTTTCACCACCACTAAGTTTGTTTACCATTCCATATTGTTTGGCAGGCGGAAAAAGAAAGTGGGTTAAAACCTGACTAGCGGTCAGTGTTTTTCCATCTGCCATGGTGATGTATTCGGCTACATTTTTAACTACATCGATAACTCGCTCTTCTTCTTTAAATTCAAGTCCACCCTGTCGGTAATATCCGAATACGGTTGTTTCTCCTACCAGTACTTTCCCATTATCTGGCTGAATAGCCCCTGTCACAATATTCAGAAGTGTTGATTTTCCTGTACCGTTCTTGCCAGCTACACCAATTCTATCTCCCTTTTTGAAAGTATAGCTAAAGTTATTGATAAGTGGTTTTCCGTTAAAGCTTTTGCTAATGTTTTCTAATTCAAGTATTTTATTTCCCTGTCTTGATACATTGACGCTTAACTCTAAAGAAGATTTTACGTTTCGACCCTTGGTTTTTTCTTCCAGGTCATAAAACGAATCTATTCTTGATTTTGATTTGGTGGTTCTAGCTTTTGGTTGTCTACGCATCCACTCAAGTTCTCTTTTGAGCAGGTTTGTATTTTTACTGAACGAGGCATCTTCGGCAGCATTTTGTTCCGCCTTTTTTTCTAGATAGTAACTATAATTTCCGTTAAAATTCTGAAGCTTTCCCCGGTCTAGCTCGATGATCCTTGATGAAACATTATCTAGAAAATATCTATCGTGTGTTACAAGTAAGATGGTTTTTTGTCCTCCGGTCATATAACTCTCTAGCCACTCAATAGTTTCAATGTCAAGGTGGTTGGTGGGTTCATCTAGAATATAAACATCTGGGTCGTCAATAAGTAATTTGGCTAGCGCAAGACGTTTTTTTTGTCCGCCCGAGAGGGTTGTAATTTTCTGTTCTAAATGCTGTATGCCCATTCTACCCAGAATGGTCTTTATTTCATATTCATATTCCCAGGCATTGGCATTACTCAGTTCATCCATTAGCCTATTCAAGAGTTTTTCATCCTGTACCTCCTGTTCAACCGCCTCCTCATATTGTCTAATGAGCTGCTGTCTTTCATTCCCAATAGAGTAAATAAAGTCGCTAATCGTTTCCTGATTCTGGAATTGTGGATCTTGTTCTAGATAGCCTATTCTTAGGTCCCTTTCAGTTACTACTTTGCCAAGGCTTGGGGCCAGTAAACCAGAAAGTATTCGAAGCAAGGTAGATTTACCTGTCCCATTTATGCCAACCAAAGCTACACGGTCTCCCTTATTTAGACCTAAATATAGATCTTTAAAAAGCCAGTTATCGTTAAATGAATGCCCTAATTGTTCGGTAGATAATATACTCACGCTAATTCTTGTATTTTTATGGAAGGATATGTAAATGTGCCTTTCAGGTCTTTTATAGACTGATTGAGCATCACTCTTGCCACATCGGCAGCCTTGATACTTCTGTATTTTTTTAATGGCCCAATCAATAATGGATCAATTAGCCTGAAAACTGGTTTCATTATTTTGTCGGCTAGACGATCTTTTTTCCGCTCACCAATTAAAAACGAAGGCTGATAAATGTGAAGTGATGACATACTTAGTTTTTTCAATTCTTGTTCTAGTTCTCCCTTCAGTTTGAGATACGAATTTGAAGATCCAGCATCTGCTCCCAATGAAGAGATAATATGAAATTGTGCTACTCCATTCTTTTGACCAAGTTTTGCAAGATTTAGTGGATATTCTAAATCTATTTGTCTATATAATGATGAATTGGGCGTTTCACTTTTGGTGGTTCCCAAACAACTATATATTATATCTGCTTGAATATCAATTGAATAACTATTTGGTTTCTCGAAATTCACTATCAATTCCTTAACTTTAGAGCTAGATATATCAGTTGATCTTCTGACCAATAAAAGAATTTCTGATATTGCCTCAGATTGGATCAATTCTGACAATAAGTTACTGCCAATAAGTCCGCTTGACCCTACTAAAATGACGCTATATGGCATTTATTTTGCTAATTAATGAGCAAAGGTACACATATTAGGTTTGGAATTAATATTGTGTGTTTAAACATATAATTAAAAATTAATCGCATGAAGAAGATTATTCACCGCGCAGCAGATCGTGGAATTCAGGATCATGGTTGGCTAAAAGCAGCACACTCATTTAGTTTTGCTAACTATCACGATCCAGCTAAGGTTCATTTCGGTTTATTAAGGGTTTTGAATGATGATATCGTGGCTCCCGGTATGGGTTTCGGTACCCATGGGCATGATAATATGGAGATAGTTACCATCCCCTTGAAGGGCACCCTAGCTCATAAAGATAGTTTGGGCTCTGTTGGTAATATTGAATATGGCGAAGTTCAGATTATGTCTGCCGGTAAGGGTATTCAACATTCTGAATTTAATGGGTCTTCGACTGAGGCGGTTAATTTGCTCCAGATTTGGGTGTTTCCCAAAGAACGTAATATAGAGCCCCGTTACGACCAGATACATTATGATTTGAAGAAAGTGAATAATTCTTTTCTGACAGTTGTATCGCCCATTGAGGGTGATAATATGATGTGGATTAATCAAGACGCTTTTTTTAGTCTTGGTACTTTTGATGCAGATTCAAAGGCAAGCTATAAGATTCAACACCCCGGAAATGGAGCCTACGTATTTTTTATTGAAGGACAGGGAGTATTAGATGATACGGTATTGGAACATCGCGATGCTGTGGGTGTTTATGATATTGAAGAACTTGAAATTGATTTCAAGAAAAACTCAAAGGTTCTCATCATTGAGATTCCAATGCAATAATTTTAAAATACTCTTTTTGACAGGTAATGGTTTTCTTTATCTGTCATTAAAGCTTTCGCTTCTTTTCCCTTATCAGCATAGCCCAAAAGATGTAGGGTGCCATGTATCATGACCCTATGTAATTCACTTTCGCTCGTAACATTAAACCTTTGTGCATTTTCCCGAATGCGTTCCAGACTAATAAAAATATCACCAACAATTACTCGTTTATCTTCACTGTTATTGAAAGTAATGATGTCTGTAAGGGTGTCATGTTTTAAATAATTCTGATTGATTGAAAGCAGGTAATTATCGCTGCAAAAGATAAAGTTCAATACCCCAAGTTTAAAGCCCTCAGCTATAATGGTATTTTTTATCCACGTTCTGAGCGGGCCCTTTTGTTTTAAAGTAAAGGATATATCTTCTGTAAAAAAATGTATTGGTAATTGGCTCATTAAATTTTAAAATGAAGCTCTACTTCATTTCCTTTTGAATTAAAGATACATTGATCAGCGAGTTTATTAATAAGAAAAACCCCTCTTCCTGTCAGGTTTTCAGTAGCTCTTGTATCCGGTAGGCTATTCAAGTTAAATCCTTCACCTTCATCAGAAATAGTGAATATGAATTGTTTTTCTTCTATTACCTCCAAATTAATATATACTTTCTTATCAGGTCTTTGCCGGTTTCCGTGGATAATTCCATTGACTACAGCCTCACTAAGGCAAGTTAGTACGTTAGCATATAGTAGATCGCTAAACCCGAATTTTACACTCAGCTCATCGATAAAATTTTCTACTAGGGCAATGCTGTTGGTGTTGGAAGGTAATTGCAGCCTATACACTGAAGTAATATCTAGGTTTTCTATCTGATTAATCATTTATTACCCGAATTTAAAAATTTAAAATAGTCTCCCACCTTTATTTTATAAAATGAATTTAAGGAGGGAGGTACTGTTTTTAGCAAATCGGTTTCTTTTTGTTTAATCTTGATATACTCTTGCAATATTATTGAATTTATGGGTGTTTGATTAGACCCTTCTTTGCTTTCTCGTTTTTGATCTTCTTCCCGTTCCTGTTCGGCCTTGTCGGCTTCAAGCAGTTTACTCAAAATTTCCTGTTGTCTAGATAATGTTTCTTGTTTAATTCTTTTGTTTACGAGATCGGTTTCTGTTTGTTCCATCTCTTTTACTAATTTATCAAGATTACCTAGGCCCGCTTTGCCATCTTTATTCTCTAGTCTGTTTATTTCCTGCATGGCCTGTCTAATCATTTGCTGTTCTCTTGCCATTTTAGCAAGTTTTTCACTCATTGTACCATTACTATTTCCTTGCTGACCAGGAGCTTGCTGACCTTGTTTTTGCATGTCATCTCTGGCTTTTTGCATGTTTTTGTTCAAGGTTTCCTGCATTTTACTGAGTTGTGACAGGCTTTGCTTCTTCTTACCTTTTCCACCCGGCTTGCTATTTTGCTTCGACTGTTGTAATTGCTCAAGTGCTTCATTTAGCATTAGTGCTAAATTATTAATTGATGTCATTGCAAATTGTTGATTTCGATTGGCTTCTGCTGTTCTCCGCTCGCCAAGACTTTCAATAGCTTTGCTTACATTTAAATTGATGGTTTGTATTTCCTTATTTACTACTGATTCAATTTGTGGAACCCTTTTACTTAGAGAATAGAGGCTGTCTTCGATCATTTTCAGATTGATTTGAATATCTTTCTGTTTTTGTGTTTGTAACACATATCCGGGGTCATTGGTACTAATACTTCTAACCTCTTGCATTGTTTTTTCCTGGTCGAATGAACTGCTAAGGAGGTTTTCAAGTACCTCCCTTAATTCTTTGGCATTCAATTCACTTTCTTTCTCTTCTCCCTCTTCCTGCATTTCTTCCAATTTCTTTGAAAGTTCATTCATTTTGGAGGCTGCTTCTTTTTGATTTTGAGCTGCTTGTTTCTGATCTTTTTTTTCTAGATTTTCTGAGCTTTCTTTTTGTTTCTGATCTATCTGCTGCTGAACTTTTTCTGGGTTCTCAAAATTGTTTTTTTGTTCCAGCTCCTCGTTTTTTTGCTCTAGTTTATTCAGCTCAGATTTCAGTTCATTAAATTCTTTCTTTAAAATGTTTTGTTCGTTTTTCAGTTTTTGAATGTCTGGATTTTTTTCAATAGACTTTTCGCTAAGTGCCTCCTGCTCTTTTGCTAATTCACTGAGTTTTTCAATTGTCTCACGTAGCTTTTGTTCAAATTCCAGCTGTTTGTAGAGCTCTAATATTCGATCCAATTCTTTCTGCAATGATTTATTATCCATTTGCATTTTAGAAAGCTCTTCTCTGGTTTGATTAGTGTTTTTATCTAGTAGTTTTTCAATGTTTTTCAATATTTCTCTGGTTTTCTCATCCAGTACATTATTGAACAGGTTCTCTATCTGTTTTTGTTTTTCTAGTATCTTTTCGTTTTGTTCATTCTGTTCAAATTGATTTTGTTTGTTTTCCTTCTGTATATCCCTTACCAGTTCTTCAAGCTCATTTTTGTTTTTGAGCAGGGTTTCAACTTGTTTTTTTTCTTCATAAGAGAGCTTCGTTTTATTGAGCAGATCCTGATTTAGTTTTTTTGCTTCCTTATCCACCTGAATAGACTTTTTAATAGCCTGTTCCATCTTCTCCTTGATTTGCTTAGTATTTTCTTCTACTTGCTCTTCTATTTCTTTTTCTGAGGGCAATTTCAATATTTTTATAGCCGACTTACTTGCTTTAGGTCCATTAAACCCATCATTATCGAATACTTCAAAATAATATTCAACTTGTTCACCAGGACTAGCTCCGGCTTCGCTTGCGTTCCAGGCCTGAATAAAATTACTTTGAAGAGTATTCTTGTCGAATGCAATAGATTTTATACTTGGTTTTACTTTTTTCTCTGGGTCTTGAGATACAATTCTGTAATTAAAAGTTAGTTTAGAAAAGCCATGGTCATCATTGATCTGCCCCACAAAATAAAGTAGTTTATTATTGACAGAATCTTGTCTTTCATTGATCTCAATAGCTGGTAACAGATCGGGAATTACTCGGAGTTGATAGCTCACTGTCTGAGATGATTCAACATCCTTATTGATGGGTTTTACACTGTATACAAGGGTTTTTATGGCTTTATATGAAAAATTGAAGACATTATTGCTTGCTTGGCCAAGTAGAAATTTTTTGCTGTCTATTTTTATATCAAGCTGTTCACTGTTTTGAGCCTTAAATTTCCAATTAATTTTAGATCCTTCAGGCACAGTTATATCTCCAGAATTCTCAAAAACGTCATTCTGCTTATTCAAGTATGCTGGATATTCAATAAGCACTTCAAAATTAATAATGCTTGGCTTTGCTTTAACTTCTAGCAAATAGTCATTAGAACTAAATTCACCACCCCGAAGTCTTATTTTTTTATTTTTTTGAAGATTCTTGAATGTGTAATTAAAGCGTATGGTATTTTCTCTGTTTAGCTTAAAGGTATTAACTCCATCTTCAAGATAAAGTTCAGAAGGGATCTCATCCCCGGTAAGCTTTACCATAAGGGTATAATCGCTGCCCTGAACAGCTGATAAATTTTCATTTAGTATTTCGAATCGGAATGGTGCTTCTTTTATGAATTGTTTATTATGATTGATTAACCGCTCGGTACTTTCACTTAAAATAGATGGTGAAGCAAAGAAAATAAAAACAATAACGGCCATTGGAGCTACCGCATATTTTAAATATTTACGATTTTCTTTTAAATGTATTGCTGAGGTAAACGGCACTGACCTGAGGTCTGCAATTTTTTGATTGATGCTCGCATCAATGATTGAACGCTGTTCAGGATTTAAATCGGAAAGTTTTTTTAATTGAAGTGTGTTCAGCAGTTTATCCTTTACCGGCGCAAAATGCTGTCCGATGATAGCTGAAGCTTGTTCATGGGATAGAGTTTCTCCCAGTTGGAAGTACGCCAACAGTGGAATTAGAATATAAGCGGCAATAACAAACAGGTTTGTGGCAATAAATGTATAGAAAAGTATACTTCGAACAATTGGATCAAAATGACCAAAATATTCAGCCATTGTAACAACAATATAGGCCACAAAAAGTGAGGATACTAGGAATATAGAGCCCTTTACAACCTTATTGAGGTAATATTTATGGATAAAATCCTCAATTTTTTTAATTAGATAGACGTAGTTTTCCTCTGAAGCCTTCATGGTTAATTTTCACGTCAATTTATTAAATGAAATTAGCGAAATATGTTCATTATTGGTAAAATATTCGGTAAACAATACTAATTAAGAACATGTTTTAAAACATTACTATTTTTTTTCTTCAGAAGTACCACATTTGCTACTTTTCGCTGTCCTTCATGATCCCATTTTTTATTATCGGTTGGGAAATTCACAACGCCGTTTTCTTTGTAGTTATTGATCCATAATGTAGTAGATCCGCCACCGTCTAGATTAATTGCATCATCAGCATTAAGCCAGCCCATCATTTTGCTAAGTTCGAATAAACTCATTCCGGCAGAGTTGATGTTCCGCCCATCGACTGTGATAAACAAGATCCGTTTGTTTTTTGCAATTGCTATGGCTGTTCTGGGATGCCGGGTTTTGTTAAATGCATTATCGGGATCCAGTTTTTCATGTATTTGATCTAGAATGAGGAGTGGCCCGCTTACCATTATATCTTCTCCTACAAGAGATTTTTCCCAATTTGCTGTTCCATCCCATTTGGCAATAGTGATCTTACCCTTGTTTATTACAAGTGCCGAACGCTGGTGTCCAGCTCTGTTTCCATTTTTACCTAGCCGATTCTCGTTTATTACCTTCATGTCAGATTTAATAAAATCAACCGATCCTCCATTTGCAATATCAAAGAAAGTTCCATTAAGGGCAGCGATTGCATTTGCTTGTGTTCCGAAATCACTTGTAATAATTAGCTTTTTAGGATCATAGCCAATATCAAATTCAAGCCTTTTCTTTTGTTTAATTTCCAGGACGCTAACAAACTGATTGGAATTGAAAAGAGTATTTTGAAACCAGAATGTTTTTAGGACAACTCCTTGACTGATTTTTTCTTTTTTCCATTCCGCATTTACCACTGCAAGAGAGTCGGATTGGGCAAAAAGTGCAAAAGATATTAAAATTGAAAAGTAGGTGCTGAATAAAAACGCTTTCATTTTTTTGATACTAATATATTGAATATGCACCTATAAAAAAGCCCCATGCCATTTATGGCATGGGGCTTTTGAGAGTATGAGCTTTATTTCTTTGGATCTAAAGCTTCCTCAATTCGAGCAAGTACATCTTCAAGATGTGATTTGATCACCGTACTAGAGTATTTTGGTAGGGATGACTTAACCTGAGCTGATAATAACTTAAGTTCCTGTCTTGCCATTGGGCGGATATCAGACTGGGATACATCAATTTGTGGACCAGCAAATGCTGCAAATTGAGGTGGAACTGGACTTTCATTCTCATTTAACAGATAAGACATTCTTTCAATATAAGCTCTCTGTAAATTACGACGGTAAGTATCTACATTAGCACCTGTCTTTAATTCTGACCAGATACCATTTCTAAGATCTGAAAGTAGTTCTCCCATATCATATGCATTGGCTCCATTCTTCACAGAATTATCGATGACTCTGCTTAAACGTGAAAAGTCAAGAATTCCATTTAAAACGCCAACCTGTGTTCTTCGTAAGCGATCAACAATTCCCGCATTATCAAATTTATTTAATACTTGTTGATCAAGCATCCATGTTGGTGTCAAGAAAGCCTGATCATTTATGAATTTAAGCGCGGTTTTTTGTTTTGCTTTGGCAACATGGGTATAAACTGGTCCCTTTTGCTCATAGGTTTTATCGTTTTCATAGATTCCACCAATATTAGAACGTACATGACCCATATAACGATTCCATTGTCCTAGAACTTCACCGTAAAGTTCTTTTAGGTTATCGTAAGGTTTACCCTCTTCATAGGTCCATTTTTCGATATTTGGAAGTATACGCTTTAAGTTAGCAATTCCATATTGAGATGCCTTTACCGCATCATCACCTAGATCTTCAGATTGAGCTCTTGGATCAATGGGATTACCAGTTTGTTGGCCATAGAAATAAGCTGGGTTTCCGGATCTTTCAATGGTCCATTTATTTAAAGTTTTTGCTTCTTCTTCTGGGGTTTGATTATCAAACCAGGAGTATCCCCATTTGATAGACCATTTATCGTAATCACCAATACCAGGGTATAAAACAACTCCTTCATCACCAGGTTGTGCGATATAGTTGAAACGGGCATAATCCATGATTGAAGGTGCGGTACCGCCCATTCTTTTTGTGAAAGAAGGTGAACGAAGTGAATCAACAGGGTAGGCAACGCTTGATCCAAAATTATGTGGAAGCCCTAACGTATGCCCAACTTCATGGGATGAAACAAAACGAACCAATTGACCCATTACTTCATCTTTAAATTTTGGGGTACGAGCATCTGGGTTAATTGCAGCAGTTTGAACAAAAAACCAGTTACGAACAAGGTTCATTACATTATGGTACCAACCAATATCAGATTCCATAATTTCGCCAGAGCGCGGATCAGAAATATGTGGTCCATATGCATTGGCAATGTTTGATGCAAAATAACGAATCACAGAATAACGAGCATCTTCAGGTGACCAATCGGGGTCATTAGTTGGAGCCTCTAATGCAGTGATCGCATTTTTAAATCCAGCTGCTTCAAATGCTGCATTCCAATCTTTTACACCTGCAATCAAATAGGGTCTCCATTTTACTGGTGTTGCTGGATCTATATAGTAAATGATCTGTTTTTTAGGTTCAACTAATTCGCCACGCTTGTAAGCTTCAGGATCTTTTGGTTCGAGTTTCCAGCGGTGGATATATCTTGTAACCTGTGCTTTTTGAGCATCAAGACCATAATCGGTTTGACTTTGGCCGAAAAATCCGACTCTATCATCCGAAAAACGTGCTTTATATGGATTTTTTGGCAATAATAACATCGAATTATTGATTTCAACGGTCATCGAACCAATTGATTTGTCGCCCGGAGCGTCTGAAGCGCGGTATGTTTTTAAAGAACGCACCTCAATATTGATTGGAAAGGATTTGATCGTATCAATATAGGTACGAGATTCATCCATTACACTAATTTTATATTGGGTACGAACGGGTTGAGGTAAACCAAGCGACTGAACATCTTTTGAAAACAGTTCTGTGACATCGATTACTACCGACGCTGAATCTTTATTGACCGCTTTGATATCAAAAGCTGATAATACTGCTTCTAAATTTGAGTTTTTTACGGATTCAAACATGTCTGTTTTTTGGCCGGCAATGTTTCGGTAAGAAGGAATGCGGATAAATACCTGCTTATCGCGTTTTTGCCATTTCCAGATCTGCTCATTTAATTCTTCACCCCCATAGGTTCCGTCAACAGTTGGTGTTTTTGCATAGCGGGTTACCACGAGCATTTCGCGATTAAATAGGGAATCGGGAATTTCGTAGAAATATTTGCCATCCAGACGATGTACTTTAAAAAGTCCAACATCTGTCTTCGCTTTATCTGTAATTACCTCTTTATATGGCTTAATGCCTGATTTAGGTGGCGCAGCCGGTGCGCTCGGTGTAGCCGGTTTAGCGGGCTCTTGTGCTGGAGGAGCTTCACCTCTTCTTCGGTCTTGAGCTTGTACGTCATTCAAGCCCATTGCAATTAAAAGTGCTGCTAATGCAGTAGACCGTATGTTGCGTAATTTTGTTGTCATAGTTAATTTTTATAATGGTTTAGTTTATTGTAATCTACAAATTTAGAATTTGAACCGAATATGTATAGTATTTATTGGTTTATACTAATAATATTACAGAACCATGATAAGTTTATAAAACGTCTTAATTTAAGGCTACTTGTTTGCATGAATAAAATAAATATTCTGTTTTATCTCTGAGTTCTTCTATTGCCATTTTATTTAATACTAAGCTCACCGAATTCAATAGCTTTAGTAAATTTCTTTCTATTTTTACAGCAATCAATTTCTTTTCAAATCAATACCATTAGGCGATGAAAGGTGTTTCAATTTTTTTCTTAATTCTGGTTGTATTTCTTGGTTCCTGTTCAAGTTCTGAACCTGCAGTTTGTGAAAATATGGTCTGCACCACAGAATTTAGAACGATAACGGTTAAATTTCTAGATGATTCCGGGAATCCTCTGCTTGTAAATAACTTTAGTGCAGTAAACAAGCGGACTGGCCGATCAATGAGTCAAAACAGTATTATAAATGGACTGGGTATTTATGTATTGGCAAGCGACGCTGACTTAAAAGAACTTTCCGAGAAAGGCGATATTGTATTAGTTTCGGCAAGCAATCCTAAGAACAATTCTAAGGTTACGGCTGAGTTTGTCATTTCTGGAGGGCTATGTATTTGCCATGTTAGTAAAATATCGGGTCCTGAAACAATAAAGATTTAACTGTCAAAGAAAGATCTAGGCAATAATTTTTAAATCATTCGAGTTAGAAACAAACTAAATACTTTGGCTACATTTTTAAACTGCCTAGAGTTTTTCAAAGGGTATATCCATGATTTCGAAGCTTTTCCAGCCATTGAAATCAAAATGCCACCATTCATTATTCAGAACCTTGAACCCGTTTTTTTCCATGGTTAAACGTAGCAAATCTCTATTTTCGATAACCGATGGAAGCAAATCTTTGAAATCGGCGGCAGCCTCAGGAGCAAAGCTGTCGTATGGGGTGGGCATTTCTAATTCTTTGCCAGTGCGGAGATTGATCAAAGTTAGATCGATGGCGCATCCACGGTTATGCCTCGATCCGTCTTTTGGGTTGGCAACAAAACTTTTATCGGTAGCAATATCAAAAAATTTAACCGTTACACTGTAGGGTCGGTATCCGTCAAAAATCTTCAATCCCAAGCCCAATTTGTTTAATTCATTTTGAACCTTGCTAAGCGCATTAACTACTGGCAGCCTTGCAAATGCCTTTGCTTGTTTATAAACCGCCTGCTTTGCAAAGTTATTTTTACTGGCATAACGTATATCCAGCTTTAAATTGGGTATGAATTTCTTAATTTCAACAAGCTCCTTATTCTTGTCAATCAGTATAGATGCTTTGTATGCCTGTAAATCATTTATGATCAGTAATCCAAAAGGGTTGTTTTGCTGAGCCTGAGTTTTTAGGCAGCCAAAAAAGAGGATTAATAAAAAGATTTTCCGCATTATCTATTGGATACGATCAGTAGATCTAAATCTTTCATTGGGATACTAAAACGATCGGAAAGGTCTTTATTGGTCAGTTTCCCCTGATATAAATAAATTGCATTTCGAATTCCCGGTCTTTCCCAGATCAGGTTCATGATTCCGCCCATTTCACCAATATCAATAAGAATTGGGGTAAATATATTGGTTAGTGCATAAGTTGCTGTACGAGAAACACGGGAAGCAATATTAGGAACGCAATAATGAATCACATCATGCTTTCTGAAGGTTGGAACTTTATGACTAGTGATACTTGAAGTTTCGAAACATCCTCCCTGATCAATGCTTACATCAATAATTACAGAATTGGGCTTCATTTTACTCACCGTTTCTTCCGAAACGATACAAGGACTTCTACCATGTTCGGCACGGATTGCTCCAATTGCAACATCGCAGCTAAAAAGAGATTTTTGAAGAACAACCGGTTGAATAACCGAAGTAAAAACACGGCTACCGATATTATTTTGAAGTCTGCGGAGTTTATAAATGGAACTGTCAAAAACTTTCACTTCTGCACCTAGCGCAAGTGCTGTTCTTGCTGCGTATTCGCCTACGGTTCCTGCACCTAAAATAACTATTTCTGTAGGTGGAACGCCAGTAATTCCTCCTAGCATTAGTCCCTTGCCTTCAAAAACATTGCTCAGATATTCGGCAGCAATTAATATAGAGGTAGCCCCAACAATTTCACTCATAGCTCTAACCACCGTCAAAACATTACCCTCATCGCGAAGATATTCAAATGAAAGGGCTGTGATGTTCTTCTTCATCAAAGACTGAAGATACTCCACTTTTATGGTTGACATTTGCAGCGCGGAGAACAATACCTGCCCTATCTTCATCATAGATACTTCATCCTCAGTTGGCGGAGCTATTTTTATGATCAGATCGGCTTTATATACCTCCTGTTTGTCATAAACAATCAGGGCGCCCTGTTCACTATAATGATTATCATTAAAGTTGGCGGCAAGTCCGGCACCCGCCTCAATAACTACTTCGTGTCCATTTTGCACAAGTAATCCTACAGATAAAGGAGTGAGCGCAATCCTGTTTTCCTGAAATGAGGTTTCTTTTGGAATTCCAATATAAAGGTTGTTTTTTTTGTTTTTAACCTCTAACATCGCCTCTTGCGGCTGCATCATGGCCTGTTTTGCAATGTCTGATAATACACTCATCATGTGGATTTTAATAAGGAGTAGGAAGGTACGAAATTTTTAAAAATTGGGAACTCTTAAATTCAGATTAAATCCGTTTAAATTATTTTGCCAGAAATTTTCCGGGATCCTTGTTCATCTTCAACTATTTTTATTTCAATAAAATGTTCAGGCCATAGACCTGGGATCATTTCTGGCCATTCGATAAAACAGTATTCGCCCGACATTAGGTATTCTTCAAAGCCAATGTCAAATGCTTCGACTTCATTTTTAATTCGAAAGAAGTCAAAATGATAAATTTTCCCCTTCGGGAAAACGTACTCGTTGACTATGGAGTACGTTGGACTGCTCACATTATCTATCATACCCAATTGAAGGCATAACGATTTGATCAGAGTTGTTTTTCCAGCTCCCATTTCACCCCTAAACAAAAATATCTTCTCGTTTTCAGCAAATTTTAACAAGGAGGATGCTGCGATTGGCAGCTTATTTTCATGATCGATTAGAATTTCCATAGTCCAAAAATAAACAAAGAATTATTTCGGGCTATAGGTTACGAAAGGAACAATTATTTCTTCCATTGAAATACCACCATGCTGGAAGGTTTCATTAAAATAATTAACAAAGTGGTTGTAGTTATTCGGGTATACAAAATAACTATCCTCCTTTGCAAAAATAAAACTGGAGCTCATGTGAAGTTTTGGAAGCATTGCTTCATGTGGATTTTTAATATGGAATACCTCTTTTGGATTAAAATTGAGATTTTTACCCTGTTTATACCTCAAATTTGAATTAGTGTTCTTGTCGCCGACTACTTTTCTTGGATGTTTAACCCGTATCGTTCCATGGTCAGTGGTAATGATTAATTTAATATTTTTTTGAGATAGCTTTTTTAACATATCTAGCAGTGGTGAATGCTCAAACCAAGAAAGGGTTAATGAACGGTAGGCAGCTTCATCATTTGCAAGCTCCCTGATCATAGCCATATCGGTTCTTGCATGAGATAGCATATCTACAAAATTATAGACAATAACGTTTAGGTCATTGCCCATTAAGTTATTGATGTTTTCATTAATATTTTTACCCTGTTCAAAAGTCAGGATCTTATTGTAAGAGTGCTTGCATCCTTTTCGCATGACCCTCTGTATTTGGTCGGCAAGAAATTTTTCTTCAAATAGATTCTTTCCACCTTCTTCCTCATCATTCTGCCACATATTTGGAAAGCGACGTTCCATTTCTAGAGGCATTAATCCTGAAAATATAGCATTTCTGGCGTATTGAGTGGCAGTAGGTAAAATACTGTAATAGCTGTCTTCTTCGTCAATTCGGTAATGATCTATTAATAATGAATTGATCATTTTCCACTGGTCATATCTTAAATTGTCTATCAGAATAAAAAAAGTTGGTTTTTTGACTTCCATAGCAGGAAAAACCTTTTTAACAAATAATTGATTTGAAGTTATTGGCCCTTTATCCGGATCTTTAAGCCACTTCATATAGTTTTTTTCAATGAATTTTGAGAACTGTACATTGGCCTCTGATTTTTGCACAGTTAATATTTCGTGCATCCCCTCATCTTCCAATTTTTCAAGTGATAGCTCCCAGTATACTAATTTTTTATAAAAGTCAACCCACTCCGAAAAACTAAGATTTTCATTTATGGTCATCCCCAGTGTCCTGAAATCTTGACGGTAGGCCATAGATGTTTTTTCACTGATGAGTCGTTTATTATCTAATAGTTTTTTTATGGTAAGAAGAATTTGTTTTGGATTAACCGGTTTGATCAGATAATCATCGATTTTAAATCCAATAGCATCTTCCATCATATATTCTTCCTCGTTTTTTGTAATGAGTACGATTGGAATATCCGGATCAATTGTTTTTATTCTGGCAAGAGTTTCTAGGCCCGTTAAACCCGGCATATTTTCATCCAGAAATACTAAATCAAAGTTTTCTTTTTTGAAACAATCCAGCGCATCATTTCCGTTAGTAACAGTTTTGATTTTGTATCCCTTTTCATTCAAAAAGAGTATATGTGGTTTTAATAGGTCGATCTCATCGTCTGCCCATAGTATAGTTGTTTCCTGCATTTCACCGTAAATTTAACAAATATTCGCCCATCGAAATTTTTATACATTCAATTGTCATTAAAAATAACAATTTTTGTGTCTTAAGGTTCGCATCTTGAATAAGAAGAAAATAATAAATGATCCTGTTTACGGTTTCATCACCATCCCATCCGATCTGGTTTACGACCTGATCCAGCATCCATATGTACAGCGTCTACGCTATATAAAACAATTGGGAATGACTCATCTGGTATATCCAGGTGCTTTACATACTCGCTTTCATCATGCATTGGGGGCTATGCATTTGATGGGCCTTGCTCTAGAAACTATAAAAAGTAAAGGACAGGCAATTTCATATCAGGAAGAAGAGGCGGTAACAGTTGCAATTTTACTTCACGATATTGGGCATGGACCCTTTTCGCATGCCCTGGAGCATACCATTGTAGATGGCGTTTCGCACGAACATATTTCAACGCTCTTGATGGATAATCTAAACCGTGAGTTTGACGGAAAGCTTGGACTAGCTTTGGAAATATTCAATAATCGGTATCACAAGAAATTTTTATATCAATTAGTTTCAGGACAATTAGACCTTGATCGGATGGATTATCTTAACCGAGACAGCTTTTTTACAGGAGTGTCTGAGGGTGTGATCAGTTTTGATCGAATAATAAAAATGCTAGATGTAGCTGATGATCAACTGGTTGTAGAAGAGAAAGGTATTTATTCCATTGAAAAATTTTTAATAGCCCGCAGGCTGATGTACTGGCAGGTTTATCTTCATAAAACCGTGATTGCTGCTGAACAAATGTTGGTTAAAATATTGGAGAGGGCCAAAGAATTGACGGGTGAGGGGAGAAACTTATTTGCAAGCCCATGCTTTTCGTATTTTTTGAAGAATTCTATAAGCAGAGATGAATTTAAAAATGATCCTCAAAATATTGAACGCTTTACTAAACTAGATGATAACGATATATTTACTTCAATAAAGGTTTGGGTTAATGATGAGGATCTTATCCTTTCAACACTTTGTTCACACCTGATCGGTAGGAATTTGTATCAAGTAGAGATTACGAATGAACCCCCGCCAATTGAAGTTATCAATGATCTTGCAGATAAAGTGACAGATGAATACGAAATTTCGGATGATGACACTTCTTATTTCGTATTTACTGATACCATAAAGAATAAAGCTTATAGCGTGGGTGATGGGAGTATTAAAATATTGATGAAAGACGGTTCTATTCAGGATATTGCAAAGGCATCAGACAATTCAAATCTGGAATCATTGGCCAGAACCGTACAGAAATATATACTTTGTTACCTAAAAGAATTAAAAAATGTCAATTAATATATATGCGAATAAGTTCAAAATTTGTTCGTTAACTTATAACACATAAATTTGTGAGATGCAATTAACTGCACATCAGATTGGATTATTACTTGAGGGAACTGTAGAAGGTAATCCTGACGTGACGGTAAATCAGCTTTCTAAGATAGAGGAGGCGAGTAAAGGTTCATTATCTTTCCTGGCTAATTCAAAGTATGAACAATTTCTTTATAGCTCGCAAGCCTCTGTTATTATTATTAATGAAGACTTTATTCTTGCTCATCCTACAAAGGCTACTCTAATAAGAGTTAAGAATGCCTACAGTGCATTTTCAATTCTTTTAGAAAAGTATGATGAACTTATAAAATCAAAGAAAAGCGGTGTTGAAACACCAAGTTTTATACACCCAAGTGCACTAATTGGAAAGGATGTATTTATTGGTGCTCTTGCTTATATTGGACCCAATGTGAAAGTGGGTGATGGCAGTAAGATCTATCCCAATACTTACCTTGCAGATAATGTGATTATAGGTAAGAATGTTACTTTATATGCTGGAGTTAATGTATATTTCAATTGTACCGTAGGTGATAATGTGATCATACATTCTGGTGCTATCATAGGTGGTGATGGTTTTGGATTTGTGAAAAATACAGAAGGATCATACAAGAAGGTAAGTCAGATTGGAAATGTTATTATTGAAGATGATGTAGAAATTGGTTCGAATACTACTATAGATAGGGCTACAATGGGCTCAACCATTATCCGAAAAGGTGTTAAATTAGATAATCTTATCCAGATTGCTCATAATGTTGAGATTGGAGCCAATACAGTGATTGCAGCTCAGACAGGAATTTCTGGCAGTACTAAGATTGGCCAGAACTGTATTATTGGCGGGCAGGTAGGTATTGTAGGGCATATTAATATTGCAAATGGAAGTACTATCGGAGCAAAATCAGCCGTTAATAACACAATCAAAGAAGAAAATATGAGCTGGAATGGTTTTCCTTTAATACCCCTCAGAGATTCTTTAAAGGTTCAAGTGCTTACCCGACGTTTACCTGAGCTGGTAAAGAGGATTGAAGAACTTGAGGATATAATTAAAAAAGATTTGTTGTAATCAGTTTTAGGCTGTACAATTCAATACTATGAATTTAAAACAAAGAACAATTAAAACTGAAATATCTGTAACGGGAGTTGGATTACATACCGGCCATTTGGCAACGATGACTTTTAAGCCGGCACCAGAAAACCATGGATATAAGTTTAAGCGTATTGATCTTCCGGGTGCACCCATCATAGATGCGGATGTAGATAATGTTACCGATACCTCAAGGGGTACCACAATCAGTCAGAATGGGGCAAGCGTAAACACTGTTGAGCATGTATTGGCCAGTTTGGTAGGTACCGAAGTTGATAACGTGATTATTGAGCTTGATGGGCCTGAAATCCCAATTATGGATGGAAGCTCGATCATGTTTGTAGAAGCTCTTGAAAAAGCTGGATTTGTTGATCAGGAAGCTGATCGTGAATACTATAGCATACCTCATAATATTCATTACTCCGAGCCCGATCGTAAGGTTGAGATGGTGGCTATGCCATTGGATGATTATAGATTTACCTGTATGATTGACTACAATTCACCGGTATTGGGGAGTCAGCATGCAGCAATCACAACGCTATCAGAGTTCAAGAAAGAAATCGCATCCTGTCGTACATTTTGTTTTCTACATGAGTTGGAAATGCTTTTAAAGCATAATCTGATCAAAGGAGGAGATTTGAATAATGCAATTGTAGTGGTTGATAAGCAGGTTAGTAGGGAAGAACTAAAAAATCTGGCCAAACTCTTTAACCGTGATGATATTGATGTGGCTAAAGAGGGTATTTTAAATAATATTGAGCTTCGACATCAGAATGAGCCTGCCCGGCATAAACTGTTAGATATGATTGGCGACCTGGCCCTTATTGGTGTTCCATTGAAAGGACATATCATGGCTGCAAGACCTGGGCATGCTGCGAATGTGGCATTTGCCAGAAAAATTAAGGCACAGATAAAAAAGGAAAAACCCAAAAAGCATTTACAGATTTATAATCCCAATGCAACGCCGTTATACGATGTTGTGCAGATCATGAACATTCTGCCACACAGACAACCGTTTTTGTTCATTGATAAAATTCTTGAGCTTTCAAAAACGCATGTAGTAGGTGTGAAAAATGTAACAATGAACGAAGAGTTTTTTAAGGGCCATTTTCCAGGAACCCCTGTATTTCCAGGTGTAATTCAGATTGAGGCCATGGCACAAACTGGAGGAATTTTAGTCTTGAGTACTGTTCCCGATCCACAAAATTATCTCACTTATTTTTTAAAGATTGATAAAGTTAGATTCCGAGCACAGGTTTTACCGGGCGACACCATAATTTTCCGTTGCGATTTGATGGAACCTATCCGGAGAGGTATTTGCCAAATGAAAGGTGTAGGTATGGTTGGCGAAAAAGTTGTGGTAGAAGCAGAGATGATGGCACAAATAATCAGAAATAAAGAAAGCGAAGCAAGCGTATGATCCAACCTTTAGCATATATACATCCCCAGGCAAAAATTGCCGAAAACGTAGTAATTGAACCATTTGTAACTATTTACGGTGACGTTGTCATTGGCGAAGGTACTTGGATTGGATCGAATGTAACTATAATGGACGGAGCGCGTATCGGTAAAAATTGCCGTATATTTCCTGGTGCAGTTGTTTCGGCACCGCCGCAGGACCTGAAATATAAAGGCGAAGCTTCAACGGTTACTGTTGGTGATAATACGATCATCCGCGAATGCGTAACCTTAAATCGCGGAACCGCCCTTGATAAAAATACAACCACCATTGGCTCTAACTGTTTGCTTATGGCTTATGTTCACGTTGCTCATGATTGTGTTATTGGGAATAATGTAATTATAGCGAACTCAGTGCAATTAGCAGGTCATATTGAAGTTCAGGATTTTGCCTTTATTGGAGGCGCTTCTGCGGTTCATCAGTTTGTATCAATAGGCGCCCATTCGATTATTTCGGGAGGTTCATTGGTTCGAAAGGATGTACCACCATATACCAAAGCAGGTCGTGAACCATTATCATATGTCGGAATAAACTCTGTGGGATTACGTCGCAGAGGGTTTTCTTCAGAGCAGATCAATGAAATTCAGGGCATTTACCGGACCATTTTCTTGAAAAAACTAAATATTAGTAGGGCTCTTGATATTATTGAAACTGAACGTGAACCAACAGAAATTCGTGATGAGATTCTTGATTTTATCCGCAATTCTAACCGGGGTGTTATGAAAGGTTTTGGTAATTCTTAATACCTGAATCCATTGAATTTATATCCAATATGAAAATTATCCTGGAGCACATTGGACGTCGATTTAACCGTGAATGGATTTTCAGGAACATAAATTATGAATTTGAAAGCGGAAGCTCTTATGCCGTTCTTGGTTCTAATGGTGCCGGGAAATCAACCTTATTGCAAGTCATTTCAGGAAGTCTAAGCAGTTCTGAAGGAAAAATCAGCTATTTGCATGGTGATACAAATATCGATCAGGAAAAAGTTTATATCCAGCAGAGCATGGTTGCACCTTATTTTGAACTGATTGAAGAGTTTACTCTTACAGAATTGATCGACTTTCATTTCCGTTTTAAGAAATACCGTCAGGGTTTAAACAGACAGGGTGTTATTGAGCTCCTTGGTTTGAAGAATGCAGAATTCAAGGCTATAAAATATTTTTCATCGGGCATGAAACAAAGAGTTAAACTTGCATTAGCTTTTTGTTCGGATACCGCTATGTTATTACTCGATGAGCCAGCCTCCAATTTGGATCAACAGGGTCTTGATTGGTACCTTTCTTTGGCTTCAACTTTTTCTTCAGATCGTTTACTCATTATTTGTTCAAATCAAGAGCAGGAATATAGTTTTTGTAGCCATCAGATAAACATAGCAGATTATAAATAGGGATCACAATCCGGAAATCTAGCGATCCTGTATCGACTGTTTTCTTTGGAAATTTAATAAAATGCAAGTATCTTCGAACCTCGAAATAATCCAATATTATCATGGCAAAAGCGTCAGAAATTAAATCAGGAAATATTTTACGTTACAATGGCGAATTGGTAACAGTAGAAGAAATTATTCACCGTACACCCGGTAAAGGCGGCGCTTTTTACATAGGTAAACTTCGTAATATCCGTAGCGGTAAAATAGTTGAAGCAAGATTAGGTACTGATGAGCAGGTAGAAATCTGCCGCGTTGAAACAAGTGATTACCAATATCTTTATGAAGAAGGTGATTATTTTGTGATCATGGATAATACTAGCTTCGAGCAATTTAGTGTAGAAAAAAGCCTTTTCGGTTCTGCAGCAAGATTCTTGAAGGAAGGAATGAATGTGATTGTTTCTTTTGAAAGTGAAGAGCCAATTATGGCACAGGCACCTTCAAATGTTGAATTGGAAATTACATATACTGAGCCTGCTGTTAAAGGTGATACCTCAACAAATGCATTGAAGAGTGCAACAGTTGAAACCGGTATTGAGATTCGTGTCCCTCTTTTTGTAAATCAGGGAGATAGAGTTAGAGTAGACACTCGTACAGGTGATTATATCGAAAGAGTTAAATAGTTTAGTTTAGTTTAGGTTGATATGACGGTCTTTTCATATTGAAGAGGCCGTTTATTTTTATAGGTTTTTCCGGTTTAATGATCTATTAAAAAATCACCTTTTTAATTTCGACCCTGAACAAAGTGAAGGAACTTAGCTGCTACGAAAGCAAGATTTTGCTAAAAACTACGAAGGTCCCTCAACTGCTGAAGGGCAGGTTTCGGGATGACATTTGCTTTAAATTTTAATTAATTTTTTTTAAAAGCGTTTTGCAGGTGTAATCCCTGCCTACCGTCTGACAGGCAATGCCGCGCAAAAGGCTTAAATATCTGAAGCCAAATTTTTATTCTCCGCCACGCTTGCACAGACCTTTAATAACCGTTCCTCCCGCCTTGACTGGTGCGGCAATTACCGTCCTAGCCCTCGCAGAACCTTTCATAGCAGCAGGCGCAGCGGTAGCGTTTATTCGGTGTAGTTTATTGTTTTTTAAAGGCCCTCATGGTCTCGTCGTACCGCCTCGGCTTGGTTCTTTTTTGCTACAGAAAAAGAACTAGGCCCCCGCGGCTATGAGCGGAATGAAATTATAAATGAAAGCTAGCTAACTCCAATTACAGGAAAACTTATATCAATCTTAAACAAATAGTCCATTCACTGAACCTCCGTTCACCTCTCTCCCGCCTTGACTGGTGCGGCAATTACTGTCCTAGCCAACTCACTGCCTTTCATAGCAGCAGGCGCAGCGGTGGCATTTTGGTTCTTTTTTGCTACAGAAAAAGAACTAAGCCACCGCGGCTATGAGCGGAGTGAAATTATAAATGCTTAGTGGGTACCACTAAGCAAAAGAATATTTGTTTTTGCCTGTGGCAAAGAATATTTGATACTTTTTTCTTGATGAAAAAGTATCCAAAACATCAAGAAAGAACGATGCTTCCACCACACAGGGCAAAACACCTGGCCCGCCGTTCTTTCATCCCACCGCGCGGATATTCTGCTTCATTGGGTATTAATTTTTTTTAGTCAAAATCTGACAGGCTACTAAGATTAACGTTAGTGGGGGTTATGAACGTTCATCCACCAACGGCTACGTACAGGGCTTTGATACTTTGTTTTGGGATGATAATAGAATTAACGCCCTGTCCAATGCCGCGCAATGCGGTTATGAATGTGCAGCACAATTATTTTTATCCGCCACGCTTGCACAGACCTTTAATAACCGATCTTCCCGCATTGACTGGTGCGGCAATTACTGTCCTAGCCCTCGCAGAACCTTTCATAGCAGCAGGCGCAGCGGTAGCGTTTATTCGCTGTTTTTTATTGTTTTTTAAAGGCTCTCATGGTCTCGTCGTACCGCCTCGGCATGGTTTTTTTTGCTACAGAAAAAGAACTAAGCCCCCGCGGCTATGAGCGGAATAAAATTATAAATGCTTGGTGGGTACCACTAAGCAAAAGAATATTTGTTTTTGCCTGTGGCAAAGAATATTTGATACTTTTTTCTTGATGAAAAAGTATCCAAAACATCAAGAAAGAACGATGCTTCCACCGCACAGGGCAAAACACCTGGCCCGCCGTTCTTTCATCCCACCGCGCGGATATTCTGCTTCATTGGGTATTAATTTTCATTAGTCAAAACTTGACAGAGTACAAAGGTGATCGTTAGTGGGGTTTATGAACGTTCATCCACAAACGGCCGCGTACAGGGCTTTGATTAATTATATTTAGGATGCTTTTATAGCTAACGCCCTGTCCAATGCCGCGCAAGACGTTTATGAAAGTTAAGCCCAATCATTTTTCTCCGCCACGCTTGCACAGACCTTTAATAACCGTTCCTCCCGCCTTGACTGGTGCGGCAATTACCGTCCTAGCCCTCGCAGAACCTTTCATAGCAGCA
>Ga0222713_10000922_pt1 | contig 33757 bp, 48 predicted proteins | sample C33_649DmetaG_FD_165061 | JGI IMG/M metagenome (GOLD analysis project Ga0222713, IMG submission 165061) | Estuarine water microbial communities from San Francisco Bay, California, United States - C33_649D | ecosystem: Environmental > Aquatic > Marine > Unclassified | place: USA: California... | reverse complement strand
TTCAGCAGAAGGTGGTTCAAGTATTGCTGTTCTGGTTACAGGACAAGAACTTACTCTTTCATTAAATAGCGTTAGTGTAGCAGTTAATCAGTATATTAGTATTACGGGTGAAGAATTAACTTCTTCATTAGGAAATGAAACAGTTACAGGAACTGTTGTAATAAGTCAAACAGGTCAAGAACTAACAACTACTCTTTCAGATGAGACAGTAATCGGAAGTGCTGTTATTATTGAAACAGGGGAAGAGGCAACAGTATCTTTAAACAGCGTTGTAGTTACTGCAGGAGCAACGGCAGTAATAACTGGTGAAGAATTAACTTCTTCATTAGGAAATGAAACAGTAACAGGAACTGCTGTAGTATCAACTACAGGTCAAGAATTAACTACTACATTATCAGATGAAACGGTTGTTGGAAGTGCAGTAATAATAGAGACAGGGGAAGAGGCGACAGTTTCTTTATCAAACGTTACTGTATTTGCAGGAATAATATTCTCTGTTACAGGTGTTGAAGCAACTACTGCATTATCAGATGAAGTTGTTATAGGAAATGCTGTCGTTATTGAAACAGGAGAAGAGGCTACTGCTAGTGTATCTAGTGTTAGTGTAGCGATTAATCAATACATCAACGTTACAGGTCAAGAATTAACTACTGCTCTTTCTGATGAAGTTGTTATAGGAAATGCTGTCGTTATTGAAACGGGTGAAGAAGCAACTTCAACTCTTTCAAATGTAACAGTAGTAGGAAGTGCGATAGTTTCTATTACGGGTGAAGAATTAACTACTAGTTTAGGAGATGAAACAGTTATTGGAAATGCTATTGTTTCTACAATAGGAGAAGAAGCAACTACTACATTAGATAATGTTATAGTTAGAATTAGTGCTTTTGCAAGTATAACAGGACAAGAACTTACTTCTTCACTAGGAAATGAATCTGTTAGAACTGAACAAATTCTTCCAATTTCTGGATTTTCTGCTAATATAAGTTTAGGTTCACCTATTATTTGGCAATCTATACCAGGTGCTAATAATACATGGACTGATGTAAATACGTCAGTAACCAGTAGTTGGTCTAACGTAAATACTTCGAGTACAAACACATGGACGGAGATAGCGGCATAAAATGGCATCAACATATTCAGATCGATTAAAATTAGAATTAATGGGAACCGGCGCTAATGCTGGTGTTTGGGGAAATCATACAAACGACAATTTACAAGTTATTGATGCCGCAGTAGGTGGTTATTTATCTAAAAACGTTGCAGGTAGTTCTAACGTTACTTTAACTCAAGCTAATCGTGATCCTGATGTAGAAACTACTAATGAATCTGCTAATAAAGTAATTGAATTTACAGGAACATTAACTGGTAATATTTATGTGTTTGTTCCTGCTGTAGAAAAAGAATATATATTTCACAATAATACTTCTGGTAGTTATACTTTAACAGTCGCGCCAACAGGTCATTCTGCGAATGGAGTTGCAGTAACTCAAAGTTCACACACTATTATGTACAATAAAAATGGTACAAAAATGGTTGATCTTTTTGCTAATTCTTTAGGAACGTTAAGTGCTAATACTATTAATGCGACTACTTACACAGGTGATGGATCATCTTTAACAGGTATTCAACCATTTACTTCTGGAACGAAAATGTTATTTCAACAAACAGCGGCACCAACTGGTTGGACGAAAGATACAACTCATAATAATAAAGCGTTACGTGTGGTCACAGGAAGCGTGAGTTCAGGAGGGTCTAATTCCTTCACCAATGCTTTTAATTCTAATCAAACTGTAAGCGGTACATCAGGTAGTACTGCCGTTACTATTACAGGAAGTGTCGGAGATACTACTTTAACGCTAAGCCAAATACCTTCACATAGACACTTAGAAGGAGGTCATGTGGAATTTGGTACAGGTGATAGTGTTAGTGCAGGAACGAGAAATACAGGAAATGATGGTGGTGCGAGAAGATATTACACTGATTATCAAGGAGGTGGAGGATCTCATACTCACACTGCAGGAACATTAGCAGGTAGTTCTCACACGCACACATTCAGTGATAATTTTAATTTAGACGTTCAATATGTCGATTTAATTATCGCTTCGAAAGATTAACCTTGAAACTTGAAGTTAAAGATAACTGTCCTCTCAACGGTTTTAAAAAATGCAAACAATTTGATTGTGCTTGGTTTATTCAAATAAAAGGAACGCATCCTCAAACAGGGGCAGAAGTAGATGAGTACGGTTGTGCCATGGCCATGATGCCTCTACTTATGATTGAAAATTCAAGACAAACAAATCAAGCTGGGGCTGCAATAGAAAGCTTTCGTAATGAAATGGTTAAAGCGAATATGATTACAACTGCGAGATTATTGAAAAATGATAAGTAAAGTTCAATTTAGATCTGGTATCGATAAAGAAAATACTGAATATGGTGCGGAAGGAAATTGGGTAGATTGTGATAAAGTTCGTTTTCGATTTGGACTTCCTGAAAAAATAGGTGGCTGGCTTCAAATAGCAAATACAGCCATGGTCGGTGCTGTACGAGGAATTAAATCTTGGTTTGATTTAAACGGAGATCGTTATATTGGACTTGGAACTAATAAAAAAGTTTATATTTATAATGGTGGTAATCTTTATGATATTACACCAATAAGGCAAGCTAATACTTCATTAACTAACATGTTTACAACTACAAATGGTAGTTCTAACGTTACTGTAGAAGTAAGTAATCATGGAGCAGTAGAAGGTGATTTTGTTATATTTGAAAATATATCAGGACTAACTGCTAGTACTTCTTATTCCGTATCTGATTTTGAAACTGGTGAATTTGAAATTCAAGCTATCGCCAATGGAGATGCTTTTTATATTGAAATGCCGTCTGCAGAATCAGGAGCAGGTATTACAACTACAGGAGATGGTGATGCTAGTTTTGAAGAAACGATTGAACCAGCTTCTCAAACATTAGGATATGGTTGGGGTACTTATACATGGGGATCAGAAACTTGGGGAACTGCTCGTTCAGTTTCTAACGTTACATTAGATATGGGAATGTGGAGTTTTGATAATGCTGGTGAAGATTTATATGGTTGGAAAAAGAATGGTGGAACATATGTATGGGATACTTCTGCTGGATTATCAAATAATCGTATGACACTTGTGACCAATGCTCCCACTGCTTCTATTACAGGTTTAGTTTCTACTCCTGATCGACATTTAATATGTTTTGGAACAGAAACAACTATTGGAACACCTACTACTCAAGACACGATGTTTATTCGTTGGTCTGATCAAGAAAATTTTACTCAATGGGCAGCCACTTCTACTAATACAGCAGGCTCTCAAAGACTAGGTGAAGGAAGTAGAATTGTATCAGCAAAGAAAACAAGAAATGAAATTTTAGTATGGACTGATCAAGGACTTCATAGTATGCAATTTATTGGTCCTCCTTATACTTTTGGATTTAGATTATTAGGAACTGATTGTGGAGCAGTAGGAATGAATTCTACTGTCGTTATAGGCGATACAGCATATTGGATGTCTGACGGTCGATTTATGGTTTATCGAGGTTCTATTCAAGAACTTCCTTGTACTGTAAAAAGTTATGTGTTTAATAATATTAATACTGATCAAAATCCTCAAGTGTACGCTGGAGAAAATAATGAATTTAATGAAGTTATCTGGTTTTATTGTTCTAGTAACGCAACTCAAATAGATAAGTACGTTATATTTAATTATCAAGAAAATGTTTGGTATATTGGAAATATGAGTAGAAGTACTTGGGTAGATCAAGGCGTTTATTCCGTTCCGCAAGCAACTGAATATTATGCTAATTCAACTGCCGCAACATCTCAAACTTTAAATGGATTATCACCCGGTCGTAGTTTTATTTATGAACATGAAACGGGTACTACTAAAAATGGTGCGATAATGGAATCATATATTACCAGTGGAGATGTTGATATAGCAGACGGAGATGATTTTATGTTTATTCGAGGATATATTCCTGACTTTAAAAATCTTCAAGGAACTGTTAAAATGAATTTATTATCAAGAGAATTTCCTGCTGATACTCAAACTCAATCTGGTGAAATTGATATTACATCGAGTACGAGAGAAGTTAATACTAGAGCGAGAGGTAGACAAATAGCAGTTCAAATAAAAAGTAATTCAAGTGTTGATGATAATTGGAGATTCGGAACTTTACGAGTGGATGCTCGACCCGATGGTAAACGATAATGACATTTAAACGACCACCTAGTATTCCTTTAATGAAGTCTAATGATGAAGTATTAGATATCTATAATCGAGCTGTTACTGATTTAGAACAGTATTTATTAGAGATTACTCAACCCGCTGGTACCGGTTTTTCTACTACTAATGTTACAACAACAAAGACTCTAGATGCATCAACAGCTACGTTGGCTGATGTCGCTAATATTCTAGGAACTTTAATTGAAACATTAAAAACGAAAGGACTACTTGATTAACTATCGTAAAGCGACTTTAGATGATGTTAGAGCAATTAGAAACTTACTTCTTAATTGGCTCAAAGAATCGCCTTTAAACTTAGGAAAGCCTAATACAGGAAAAGGAGATGAATATATACACGATATTATATATAATCATTTCGTTATTGTGGCTGAAAAAGACGATAAAATAATAGGAACAATAGCTTTAGTTTTAGGAGATATGTGGTACACCGATAAAAAGTTTTATCGAGTAAATTGGTTCTATGTAGATAACAAAAAAAGGAATAGTAGAATAGCAAAAAAATTGCTAGAATATGCTAAAGAATACGTTAAGATAACGAAAATGCCTTTGATACTTGAAATGACACAAGGATACGATATAGATAGAAAACATCAATGGATGATACGGCAGAATTTTGAATATCTAGGTGGAACATATGGAGATAACTTATAATGGGAAGTTTATTTAAACCAACTACAACTGTCGTACAAGCACCTAGTCAAGGTCAAGTACAATATGATATTCCACAGTATTTTAAAGATTTACAGCAATCTGTATTTGAAAGAGCGAATACAGTAAGTCAACAACCTTTTGAAGCTTATACTGGACAGCGTATAGCTGATTTATCTCAATTACAAAACGCTGCAATTACTCAAGCACAAACAAATTTAGGGCAATTTGGTGCATCTGGAGTAATACCACAAGCACAACAAATGGTGTCGAATGCAGCTAATATATCTTCTATGCAATTCACTCCTCAAATGGCTCAGCAATATATGAATCCTTATACGGAACAAGTTACTAATGCCGCTATACGAAATTTACAAGAACAATCTGCTTTAGCTTCACAACAACAAAGAGCACAAGCGGTTCAATCAGGTGCTTTTGGTGGAACTAGACAAGGAGTACAAGAAGCTGTACTTCAAGCTGAAACAGCAAAAAAAGCAGGTGATATTACAGCTCAATTACAAGGACAAGCTTTTCAAGATGCTGCCGCTCGATTTGCTCAAGATCGTGCTTCAGCTGCATCAGGTCAATTACAAGCTGCACAAGCTATTCCTGCGTTACAAGCACAATTAGGTCAAATAGGACTTCAAGAAGCTGCAGCCGCATCTCAATTTGGTGGTCTACAACAAGCAGTGCAACAACAAAAATTATTAGAAGATTATCGTGACTTTATAGAAAAACAAGGCTATGAAAGTGGACAACTTGGATTTTTATCAAGTATTCTTACAGGTGCTCCAATACGTTCATATGGAGAAGAACGTTCTGGTACAGTAGGTCAAGTTATTGGTGGAACTTCACCATTTGGTCAAATTGCTGGTGCGGCAGGTGCTCTTGCTCCTTTTTTCTCTGATGCAAGATTAAAAGAAAATATTGAACTAATAGGTCAATCTTCTTCTGGAATTAATATCTATGAGTTTAATTATATTAATGATTCTAATAGATATCAAGGTGTAATAGCACAAGAAGTACCTCAAGCTTCTATTAATATTAATGGATACCTAGCGGTAGATTACGGAAAGATTGACGTAGATTTTAAAAAAATAAACTAATATGGCATTGGAATTAGATCCGAGAAAAGATTTAGAATATCTTAAATCTATTTTTGATAAAAAAGAAGGTGGAGTTCCTGGTGCTTATGAAGCAGAAGAAAATAAAATATTTGAAAAATATGGCGGAGAAGAAGAGTTTCTTAATCAAGCTAGACTTGTAATAAATAACGAAAGTAAAACACAACAAGATACTACTTCGGAAGAGCCGGTAGTTGATCCTACAAAAATGAATTATTCTAAAGATTCAGCTTTTAATAAAGTTAGAGAAGATTTAATTAGTGGAGTTGAAAAAAATTTAAACGATAGAGAACAGTTTCAAGGAATAGTTGACTATATGGTAGATGCTGGACTTGTCAATAATAAAAGAAGAATAGCTTTAGAAAGAGCATTTGGATTAGAAGATAAAACAATAGGACAAAGAATCAGTGATCTTCCTACTAAAATATCTGAATTATTTACAGGAGGCTATGAACTTGGTGTAAATCCAATGTCAGGAGAATATGCTTTTGCGCCTAAATCTGGCAGTGATTTCTTTTCTGAATATTTACAAAATCCTGTAACTCAATTTTCTATGAATTTAATTGAAGCTTCTGGTACTCCTAGTTTTAGTTCTCCACTAGCTAAAGTTGCCAATGCTTTTAATACAACTCGTCAACAATTAGCTGATGCCAGAATCGCTAATCTTCGATATGGAAATACAGCAACTAAATCAGCTTCAACTAGACCAGTGGAAGTCCCTTATACAGTTCTAGAAAATGATTTTGCAACTAAAATGGGATATTCAATAGGAACAACAGGAACTGCTGTTGGATATTTTGATCCTAATACAAATGGATTTGTGTATAGTCAGTTTGCTCCAGATAAAGCTAAAAGTGCTGCAGAGACATTAGCTGGTGCTTTAAAAGGAAGCGATATATATGAAGAGCTTGATAAAAGAAGTAATGCTGTTCAAGATATATGGAATGAACAATACGCACCATCTATTGTAGGAGCAATTAAAAATGAAAGCCAAATTGATAGACAGTTTTCAACATTAAGAGAAAATCCTGAGATTTTATCTTCTTTTGGAGCTAAAACAGAAAAATTCAAACCTTTAGTTAATTTCTTTAAAGCAGTATTACCAGAAGATTTATACCTTAAAATTAATGGACCAGATATAACTGGTTTAACTTATTCTCAAATTGAACCTTTGAAAGAATTTGATAAAGCGACTATTCAAAAGACTTTAGGCGTTGTAAAAGAAGTTTATCCCGTATCAGATACGGATATTAGATTAATTTCAGATTCATTTGCTAATTACGGTCAAGAAGGACAATTTGCATTAAAAGCTTTATCTTTTGAAAAAGCAACTACTCAATATGCTAAATTCTTAGATGAAGGTCATAAATTATTTATGTCAGCTGACAAAGATGCAGCTAATAGAGATAAATATGAACTAGGAACATCAAACTATGCTGTTAGTTTTGACGGTGGACTAACTATCGGAGATAAAAAATATCAAAATGCTAATGATTATGCAATCGCTTATGCTAATCAAAAAGTAAAAGATTTATATGGAAATTTAGATCCATCAGAGTTAGGTTTCTCTAAATCTAAAAAAGGAACTTATTCAGAAAAACAAGGTAAATTTATAAGTGAAGAAGATTTTACTCCAATAGCTTATCTTACTACATCTAATTATAAAGATAATGAAGATTTATTATCATCAGTTCAAAAATTTGAAGCAAATAGTAATAGCTTAATATTTAATAATGATAAAAAACCAATTGAATTAGTATTTGATAATAATAATCAAATAGTAAATTCACAAATTAAAAGATTTATTGCTAATATGCAAAAATTTGAAAATCAATTAAACGCTATTACAAATCTTAGTGATACTCAAAAACAAGCTCAATTTGCAGAACGATACCCTGGTTATGTAATGAATCAAGAAGATTATGCTTTTGAAGATCAATACATAGATATTTATAATAGGACTATTGGTAATGCCAAGTAAAACTTTTCAAAACTTATCTAATGATGAACTAAATCAATTTCTTGATAATGAAATTGAAAAAGATAGACCTAATAACATTCCTATTTCAACTTCAGAAGAAATAGCTATTGGTGGAAGTGAATCTGCTTTAGAAGCTGCAGGATTTAATCCTAATCTTATTTCGGAAGGAAATTTAGATTGGTCTAAAGAAATAGCAGAAGTAATTCAAAAAGCTAAAGAAGAAAAACTTGGATCAGTAGATGTGGGTAAAGGTGAAATAAGTGCTGCAGAAATGGGTCAACCTACTACAGAACTAAGTAATGAAGAATTAAATGAAATCTTTGCTAATTTTGTTCCAAGTAAAACTACTCGATTAAAACAAGCAGGTATTAATTTAGATGAGTTAGATTTTCTTCCTCGTTTAGTTATGGAAGCAGGTGGCGGAGATGATCAACAAAAAATGGATAATCTTAGATCATATCTAATTGCTAAAAATCCAGAGCAAGATGTTTTTGTAGGAAAAGCTAGTGAGTTAGGCGATTCAGTCCCTGACTTTGTAAAAACAATGACAGCTGACTATAAAGAAACAGGATATGATCCTATTATATTTAAAGTAGGAGATCAAGGATTTAGAATAGCTAATAAACCAGGATTAACAGGAACTGAATTAGGAGCTGTTATAACTAGAGAACTTCCGGTTATTGTAGCTGATGCAGCAGGAATAGCATTAGGAATGAAAGTTGGAGGACCTGTTGGAGCTGTAGTAGGAGCAGGATTTGGATCAGTTGTTGGAGAATTAGTTGTTCAAGGAGTTGCTGATTATACATTAGCTAAAATGAACGGTGAAGATTATTCATATGCTGATTTTCAAGAGTTATTTGATCAAGTAAAAGATGATGCAGCTTTCGCTGGTATTTCATCTATGGTCATGACTCCTATAATGAAAAAGGTTTTTGATGGTATATTGGCTATTGGATCAACAACTGTTGGCAAAAGATTACCGGGACAACTTACTGATATAGCTACTAAAGAAACAGTAGAGAAAGCAGGAACAAGACCGACTAATATAGCAAGAGATCAGATTAATGCTGAACTTCAAGAATTAGTTGGTAAAGATGCTTCTCAAATTAAATATACACTCAATCAATATTTAACAGATAGTGAAATTGAATCAGTTTTATCTTATTTAAAAAACTTTCCGTCAGCTTCTAAAAAATATTTAGATACAGTTTCTAATAATATTAAAGAAACAGGTGATGCTGTTGATACTTATTTATCAAATCAAACAGGAGTAACTCCTACAGGAACGATTCAATCTATTGGAGAAATAGGAACTAAAACTCAAGGCGGTGCTAAAGTAGTAAAAAATACTATTTTAGGTGGGGCTGAAAAAGATGTTGCTTTTGATTTAAATAAATTAAATACTTTTTTAGATGTAATAGAAGCTAAAGCAGGGAAAGGTGGAACTGTTACAACTGATCAAGTAGAAAATATAGCTAAAGCTAATAAAGATGCTTTTAACGCTCAAAAAGAAATATATGACAATACTATTAAAACTATTTTAAAAACTATACCCGGTGGAGGCAATAAACCTTTTATAAATACAGGTTTATTTAGAAGAGATTTATATGATCTTCGAAAAATTTTAAATGATTCATTAATCGATGCAGATGCAGGAACAGTTAAACTTATTAATCAAATATTAGAATCAACATCAGGAGTACGAGCAGAAGGAGCAAGAGGAATTTCACCAGCTAAAAGTTTAACTTTTCAACAAGCAATGTCAATGTTGAATGGATTAAATAGATTAGTAGATGATGAAGCGGCAAGACTAGTAGGCGGAGCTGCAGATTCAGGTAAGATATCTCGTATAGCTTCAAATCTTAGAAATGCATTAGACGATGGTTTAAAAAAGAATTTAGATCCAGTTGACTATCTTAAAATTAAAGAAAGTTTAACTAATTTAAAAAATTTACGTCAAGAATATAACATGACAGCTATTAAGAAATTATTTTCAAGTACTAAAAGAGGATTAGAAATATCAGATAAAAATGTGTTTGATAATATTTTAAAAGATGAAATTGCTGCAAAAGAATTATTTTCTATTATAGGAAACAATACAGCTCTTCAAGGTGAAAAAGAACTAGTTCAAAACTACATTCTTAAAAAATATATAAATGAAGTAACTAATAATAGAACGATTACTGATCCAGCAAAATTAACTAAATTAGCAAGTGAGTGGTTACAAAATAATCAATTAGCTGTTTCATTTCTAGAAAAAGATACTCAATCTTTATTAAAAAATACAACTAAAGCAGTTAAAGAATACGATATATCTCAAAAGAAACTAGCTGACCTTACAAAAGATTTATCTAAGGGAAATTTAGGAGATTTAGCTAATGCTGATATTTATACAATAACTAGATATTTAGAAAAAAGTCCAGGTGCTGTAAAAGAACTTTTAGAAAACTTAAGTAATGCAGGTCAAAAAGGTTTAGCTAAAAATTTAGAAAAAGATATTAAACAATATTTTATGGGTAAACTTTATAAACAAATTACTAAACCTGATACTCTTACGGGTGGAGATATGTATTCTTCTAGTGCTATTTATAATTTATTGAAAGGTGAAAATAGAGCAATCTATGAAGCTTTATTTGGAAATGGATTTATGACTAGATTAAACAATGTAGCTAAAGCATTAGAACCTTATGATTATGTTATAAAGCAAGGTAATAGAGTAGGAAGTAACGTAACTGCTGACGCATTAAAAAATATATTTCTTGGACAATTAGATAGAAAAAGAACATTAATTCGAGGTATTACTAATTTTATTAGACTATACGGATACAAAGGATCAGGTGCAGCTTTAGCTGATGTTGATGAATTTATTAAAAGAGCGAAATCTATTTTTAATAGTCCAACTGATATGCAACGTTGGGCATCTGCTGCAGGAACTCAAGAATTGCTGGTACGACCAGATAGTGATGAAGCGTCAATAATGGAACAAGCTGGTATGTTTATGGGAGAAACAGCATTAAAAGCTTCACCATACGCAACAGAAATATATACTCAAGGTTCTGATGCTTTAAAATCTTTGACAGATCGAGCAGGACAATCTGGATACACGATTCCGAATCAGTAAAGTTGTCAAAGGAACATCAGCAGAATATGCTGGTATTTCATGGTTATTGAAGCAAGGTTATCATGTTTTTAAAAACGTTCATGTTACTGGTTTTATTGACGTTGTTATATTTGACGGCAAAAAACTTATAGGAATAGATATTAAAAGTGAGACATTTAGAAAGAAGAATGGACAAAAAATATACAGAAAACCTTCTAGCAAACAAAAACAATATAGTGTAAAGTTACTTTTCGTACAAGAAAACGGAGAGTGTTATTTTGGAAGCGATTAAAGAACGTATTATTAAGCACGAAGGCAAAATTAATAAAATATATAAAGATTCTCTAGGCTTAAAAACTTTTGGTGTAGGACACCTCGTACTTGATTCAGATGATTTAGAAGAAGGTATAGAATATTCAGATGATGTAGTTATGGAATATTTTGAAAAAGATTTTGCAACCGCTGTTCTAGATGCTGAAAAATTTATTGATCCAGATGAACACCCAGAGGATATATTTGGAGTAATTATCGAAATGTGTTTTCAGCTCGGATATCCTCGCCTTTGTGGCTTTAAAAAATTTAAGTCCGCTTTAGAAGATAAAGATTATGTTACTGCTGCTGATGAAATGCTAGACAGTCGGTGGGCAAATCAAACACCAAAGAGAGCAAATAGTCTAGCAGATATAGTGAGGGAAGCATAATGATTTGGTCGTTATTAGGAACTGTAGCGAAAGGAGCAGTCGATGTTATTAAAACTAAAACTGAAACTAAAAAATTACTTGCTCAAGCTGAGCAAACACATATTAAAAAGATGGCAGAAGGTGAATTGGAGTATGCTATTCAAGCGCAAAAAAGTATGGGAGATTCATGGCGAGATGAATGGTTTACAGTCATTTTGTCGATCCCTCTTTTAATAGTCTTTATTTCTATATTCGCTAATAAACCTGAATGGATAACTAAATTAAAAGAAGGTTTTATGGCGTTAGATGAACTACCCGATTGGTATATATGGGCGTTAATGGCTGCAATAGCTAGTTCATTTGGATTGAAAGTAACTGATCTTGCGATTAAAAAATTTAAAAAATAATGAAAAATGATTTAAAAGACATAAAAAATGAGTTACAATTAGAACTAAATAAAGCTTTAAATAACCCTTTGAATAATATGAGTGCAATTAAATGAACCAAATAGACCTCAAACTAATACTACCATATGTAGCAATCATATGTAGTATTGGTATCTCTTGGGGTATGTTTTCTCAACGATTAGATGCGGTAGAAAAGAAAGCAGATATGATTATGCAAATGCACACGGATATAGCTGTTATCAAAGAAAAGATAATGCGAATGGACGATAGAACTATGTGGATAGAAGAATTCTTAATTAAGACTGCAAAAGAATTTTAATGGCTAAAAAACAAGTATCTAATAACGCAATCGAACACGTAGTTAAAAAGACTACGATAGGCGATGGTCGAATTAGTTGGTCAACAATGAATAAAAGTAAAAGACGTAATTTTAAAGTTTACCGAGGCCAAGGTAGATAATGGGGAACACTGTATCATCAATATCAAGAACAGGTCAAACTGAACCGTTTGAATTACAAGTATCGAGAAATCAAATCGCTTATCATAAACATGTTTATAAGTTTGGACAAAATGCAGTTGTTGGAGATAGTGTAGAAACTATTTGGTCACAAGGAGGCCTATATTCTTACCCACCAAGTGCAACTACCATGACAGTATCAAGTTCAGATGTAAATGATACGTCAGCAGGAACAGGTGCAAGAACAGTTTTAATTTCTGGATTAGACGGAGATTATAATGAAATTTCTGAAACAATAACTATGAATGGTCAAACGGCTGTTACGACTACTAATTCATTTCTACGAGTAAACAGAGCAATAGTTTTAACCGCAGGAAGTGGCGAGGCAAACGCAGGAATTATTTATGTAGGAACAGGAACAGTGACGACAGGTGTACCTGCAAATATTTACACTACAATTAATGGAGACGGAACTAATCAAACACTTCAAGCTTTTTGGACTGTACCAGCTAACTACACTGCTTATATTCATCAAACAAACATATCAACAGGGAATGGTTCAAATACTCCTGCTGTTTTAAAAACTTTGTTAGTAGCAAGACCATACGGTGGAGTATTTAATACACAAGAAATAATTGTACTAACAGACGGAAATCATCTACAGATGTATAGTTTTCCAATTAAATTAACCGAGAAAACAGATATAGAGTTTAGAGCTGTATCTAGTTCAGCTTCTGTAAGTTTTAATGTATCTGCGTCTATTAGTATTTTATATGTTATAAATAATCCTGATATCACAGTTTAAATCCACTCTTTCCAATTATCCCCCGTAATACTGTCTGCTAAAGATTTTTTATTTCTTAAAGCTTCGAATATTTTTTCATCAATAGTTTTAGGAGTAACAAAATCAATATAAGTAACTTTATTAGTTTGGCCAATTCTATGAGGTCTATCTTCCGACTGTAATCGTACTTCTAAATCATAGCTATTCGCATAATAAATAACTGTCTTTGCGTTAGTTAAAGTTAATCCATAGCCACCCGTTCTAGGCTGTCCTATAAAGTAATCTATTTCACCAGCTTGAAATTGTGTAACTATTTCCTGCCTATCTTCTGATTTAGTATCGCCATAATAAGTAGCACAAGTTTTATTAGTTAAATGTTTTTTAATTGCTCTTTCTATATCGTGAATAGATCGTGTATAGTTAGACCAGATAATAACTTGACCTTCTGTCTCTTCGAGAACTTGTAATAGTTCAGTTATTCTAGGATTTACTTTATCAATTTCTTCTTCTCTTCCGTCATCGTATTTTACAAATCCACACATTATTTGTTGTAGTCTTAATAATCGAGTAATAACGAGAGGAGCTGTTACAGATTTTTCTTCCGATAATTCAATAAATGCTTTTTTCTTTAAGATATCGTAAACTTTCTGTTGTTTCGGAGTCATTTCAATTTCTCGTTTGATATATATTTTATCAGGTAAATCTAAACATTCGTCTTTCGTTACACGATATGAAAAAGGTTTAATTATATCTTGTAGTTCATCTAAGTTTTGATAGTCAACTATCTCATCAAAACTTCTCATATTAACAGTTCTTCTTCGTAAAACACAATAACGATTACGGAATCCATAGAAAGAAGATTGTAAAATATTATCTGAAAGAAAAGACATCTGAGTATAGATATCGATTGGCCCTGCTGTTACAGGTGTTCCTGTTAAGATTCTACGATACTTTGCCATATTCGCAAGCTTTAATAAATTCTTAGTTCTTCGAGCAGTCTTATGCTTTATTGTTGATGATTCATCAATCACGACCATTGATTTGTGAACGTTAAGAAAACGTTGTGTGTAATGAAGTCCTTTAAGAGTACTAAAAGCTTCTATATTAATAATGAATATTTTAAGTCCATTATGATTAGCTTTCATAAACTCCGTTAATCGTTCAATATTCTTTTTCGTTTCCACAGGGTTCCATAATTCCATGTAGATAGAATCAAGAACATCATCAGGCATATGAATTGGTATTTCTTGCTTTAACCAATTTCGATAGACACCTTTTGGTGCTACAATAATTGCGCTATCTATACTGCCTTTTCTTGCAAGATAAGTTATATTATCAACAATAATTTTTGATTTACCTGTTCCTTGCTCCATGAAAAGAGCATAATATTCTTCATCACGAGAAGTTTTAAATACGTCCCATTGATGTTTAAATGGCTTCGTCTTATATTTATAATCTATGAATTCATTATCACTAAAAGATACTTGCGTCATTTTATAATTCTTTCTGTATACTTTATTAAATTATTTTATACTATATCGAAAAAATAAGAAAGGAGAAACAAATGAGTTCGAGAGTATTTATAGTACAAGAGAATCCATCGGTGAATGTTTTACCTGCCGCTAGATTCGGTGAACTAGATGTTATCTTTCCTTTCGGAAGTCAAATTGTATTTTCATCTAACCTAGCAGTGAACGCTGTACGGAAGAAGTTAAAAAACTTTACTGATGATGATTACATATTAGCTATGGGTGATCCGGCTGCAATCGCTATAACGGCCATGGTAGCCGGTGAGATTAATAATGGCTATATGAAATTACTGAAATGGGATAAGCAAACGAAAGCTTACTATTCAGTATCAATTGACTTATTCGGAAGAAAGGAGAAAGACAATGTCAACTGAAATATTTAGTAGTCTTGAAGAAGATGCTAAACAACAACGAGAAATACCGACAGATGAAAAATTAGGAAAACTAAATTTAGTTTGTCGTAAACTCGTAGAAAAAGAACGTCAGTATGCTGAGTATAAAACTTTAGCTAGTCAAACATATGAAGAAATTAAAGATGTTAGAGAAAAAGAAATACCAGATGTAATGGCGTCTTTAAATATTAGTAAATTTGTAATGGATGATGGCACGGAAATTGCTATTAAAGATGAATTATTTGCTAGTATTAAAGAAGATAAACGAATACAAGCCTTACAATGGCTTGACGATAACGGTTTAGGAGATATCATTAAACATGATATAACTATATCGTTTGCTCGTGGTGAACATGAGGAAGCTGAAAGGATTAAAGGAGTATTGAAAGAAAATGGTCAGAATAGTTATGACGAAAAAGCTTCCGTACATCCTCAAACTTTAAAAGCTACTTTTAAAGACCTTCGAAATAAAGGTGAAGATATACCAGAAGAATTATTTAATTGGTATGAAACACCTTTAGCGAAAGTAAAATTATCGAAAGGAGAAAAATAACGATATGTCAGAAGAAAAGCAAGTTGTTAAAAAAGAAACAACAAATGTAGTACTAGCTGAATTAGCAGATCAAATTCTCGCTGATGCTGGTAAAGGACTTCAGAATGTAAGAACTGAAGATATGAGTATTCCAAGATTGGCGATTGTTCAATCAGGAAGTCCTCAAAGGAAAAAGAAAGATGACAAGTATATAGAAGGTGCTGAAGAAGGGCACGTCTTTAATACAGTAACTAAAAAACTATATACAGGTGTCTTTAAAGTCGTTCCATGTGAGTTTATGAAATCTTATGTAGAATGGGTTCCTAGAGAAAAAGGTGGTGGATTAGTTCAAACACACGATAATAGACCTTCCGATCTAATGAAAAACGATAGTGGTCGCTTTGTACTTCCTAATGGAAATGAAGTTGCTGATACAGCTGATCATTACGTTATGGTCGTACATGAAGATGGTTCTTACGAACCTGCTGTAATGTCAATGACAGGGTCTCTTTTATCCGTTTCTAGAAACTGGTTGACTAGAATGAAGCTACAAAAAGAAGTAGTAAATGGTAAAATGATCGAACCTCCGACATTTTATTATGCTTGGGAAATCTCTACAAGAGAAAAAGATAATGATAAAGGAACCTGGTTTGTCTATAATGTAGGTGATCCAAGTCCAATTACTAACACTCAACTATATAAAGATGCGAAAGCTTTATCAGAATCTATTAAAAGAGGTGAGAAAAAAGCTGCAGCAGTAGATGGTGAAGATATACCATTCTAATGCTAGCGCAGGATTTTTATAATTTATTTAGTGGTTTAGACCGTGCTTACGGCAGATATGATTTAGATACAGATCAATCTGGCGTAAAGCGGTCTGGTACAGCAAGAACAATAGCTGAAAAGCTAACGTTACAGCAGTGGGAACTACACCTTGAAGGAACGCAAGGCCTTGGTGTAGTCCCTATTCGTGATGATGCAAAAGTTTTATGGGGAGCGATTGATATTGATGAATACGATTTAGACGTAGATACATTATCAAAGAGCCTAGGAACATCCCCTTTTATACCTTGTCTAACAAAATCTGGTGGAATACATCTATATGTATTCTTCAAAAAAGCAATATCTGCTAAATTAGTAGTTACTAAATTAAGAGAAATTACATCAGCTTTAGGAAAACCTAGTGCTGAAATATTTCCTAAACAAATAAAACTAGTTACTGATCGTGGTGATGTAGGAAATTGGATTAATATGCCCTATTTTGGTGGCAAAAGAACTACACGATATGCTATCTATAATGGAGAGCATATTACTAATCCAGAAGATTTCATTAAATTAGCTGACATTCGAAAGATTGATAGTGTTGATGAAATTAAAATTCCGCAATTAAAAGAACAAGATAAGAAACTATTACCTGATGGTCCACCTTGTTTAAAGTATTTATTACAGAATGGTATACCAGAAGGTACTAGAAATAATTCTTTATATAACATTGGAGTATATTTAAAGAAAGCACATCCTGACGAATGGGAAGTAAAGATTGAAGAATATAATCATAAATATATAGAACCTCCATTAAGATCAAAAGAAGTTCAAACAGTTATTAAATCATTAGAGAAAAAAGATTACAATTATATGTGTTCAGAGCAACCTATTAATGCTTTCTGTAATAAACCAGTTTGTCTAACTTGTAAATTTGGTATAAGTGACCATGGAAATCTTCCTGCTATTAGTGGAATTACTAAGATTAATACTGATCCTCCAACTTATTTTGTTACAGTAAACGATCATAGAATTGGACCGATCGATAGTTTAGAAATTATTAATCAAAAAAATTTCCAAAGAGTTGTATTTGAAAATATGAATACTTTAATGCCTATTGTAGCACAACCATTATGGCTTGAAACGATTAATGAATTAATGGAAAAAATGGAGATTGTTGAAGTTAATTCTGATAGTTCAAATAAAGGAAGATTACTAGAACTTTGTGAAAGATTTTGCACCGGCTCTACTTCTTCTGATATAGTAGAAGATATTTTACGAGGTCACGCTGTTACAGTAGATAGTACTACTATGTTTAGAATTAATGATTTTATGGAATTTCTTGAGAAACATAGATTCAAAGAATTTAAACTCCACGAAGTAACTGCTCATTTAAAAGAATTTGGCGCTGAACATCTAACTAAAAAAATTAAAGGAAAGCACGTAAATCTATGGTCTATGGCTAAATTTGAAAGACAAGAAGAAGAATTTACAAAGCCTCAAATTGACGATATAACTTTCTAATGGAAAAATGCAATAGATGTGGCTGTCCTTGCCATAAAGATTCAAGTTGCATGTGCGAATGTGCAAATTGTAATTGTAAAAATTGTGAACCTAAAAAAGATGCTGTTGTAGCAGTATCAGGAGTATCACTAAGGATTATGAAATGAAAAAAGGTTTGTGGGCAAATATTCATGCTAAAAGAAAGCGTGGAGAAAAGATGCGAAAGAAAGGAGCAAAAGGTGCGCCTACTAAAGAAGCTTTTAAAAAGGCTCAAGCATCTTCTAAAAAAACTAAAAAGAAATAAAGAAGATGAACACTCTCGATATTGGGGTATTGGATCCTAATATCTGCCCTGTTTGTCAATTAGATATTAACGAATGTGAATGTCTAGAATAAGAAAGGAAATGTTTTGTATTTATTTTTTGACACAGAAACAAACGGCTTGTGGCGCCGTGATCTAGAGGCTACTGATTTAAATCAACCACACTTAGTACAAATAGCTGCACAGTTAGTAGATAATAATGAAAAAGTTGTTAATCAATACTCAATGCTTATTCAACCAGAAGGTTGGACGATACCTAAAGATGCTGAAGAAATACATGGAATCTCCAATGAGAAAGCAACTAATTATGGCGTACCTCTTATTAGTGCCCTTTCTGTTTTTAATTCTATGGCAGCTTCAGCGCATACATTGGTGGCTCATAACTTAGCTTTTGACTTGCAAATAATTGCAAGAGATTTTCATTACCTTAAAAAACCTTTTAGACAACCAAAAGACTTACACTGTACTATGATGAGCACGAAAGATATTTTAAAATTAGAAAGTGATTTTGATGATTATAAGTTTCCTAAATTAATTGAAACGTATGAACACTTTTTTAATGTAGGATATTTCGATTGGCACGATGCTTTAGTTGACGTTCAAGTATGTAGAATTATCTATTTTCATTTAAAAAATCAAGGAATTGAATTAAAAGAACCACGACAACTTCCTAAAAAGTTGTTAAAAGTAATGAATAATGACGATTATGAAGAATTAACTGGTTTAATTTCTTCTATAAATAGAGATAATATAAGCGAATGGGAGAGTAATTTTCTCAAAGATCAAGAAGAAAGAATAGAGAAGTACAAAGAGAAAGTTATGATCTCCGATAAACAAATGAACATTATTAGGAGAATGGCAGAAAAATGAAAAGAGTAGTTGTAACAGGAGCCACAGGATTTCTAGGAAGAAATCTATGTGAAACTTTATTAGAACGAGGATACTATGTTATTGGTATAGATAATCATTTAACAGGAAGTGAGTCTAATATTTTAGATCATGAGAATTACAGTTTCTATGAAGCAAATATAATAAAAGAAGATTTATCTATGCTATTAAGAGATCATAATAGAAAAGGTATTCATTATATTTATAACTTAGCATGTCCTGCATCACCAGATCATTATAAAGCACATCCATTTTCTACTTTAGAGGTATGCTATAATGGAACGAAGAATGTTATTCAATATTCAATGGAACAAGGAAAAGTTAGAATGCTTCATGCTTCAACAAGTGAAGTATATGGTGATCCTCAAGTAGAAGAACAGGAAGAAACGTATTGGGGAAATGTAAATTCTTATGGTCCTCGTGCTTGTTATGATGAAGGTAAAAGAGTTGCTGAAGCTTTAATTTATGAATCAATTAGAAAATTAGATGCAAATATATCAATAGCGAGAATATTTAATACTTATGGCCCTTATATGGCGATTAATGATGGTAGGGTTATATCTAACTTTATTACGGAAGGTTTAAAAGGCAATCATCTTATCATATATGGCGGAGGTTTTCAATCTAGATCATTCTGCTATGTTGATGATACAATAGAAGGTTTGATTCGAATCTGTGAAAGTGGATTTAAAGAAATATTTAATGTAGGAAATCCTGATCGTTATTCCATATTAGAAATAGCAGAAGTAATAGCTGAAAAGACTGACGCACCTGGTTGGAAAAACGATGCGCCTTCACCAGACGATCCAATGCATAGAAAACCTAATATAAAAAAGATTGAAGAATATTTAGGTTGGACTCCTAAAATAAATTTAAACCAAGGATTAGATAGCACGATAGAGTACTTTAGAAATGCTATCGAAGGATAAAACTAAAATAATACTAGGGCCACCTGGTACGGGTAAAACCACTACATTATTAAATATTCTAGAAGAAGAAATAGAAAGTGGTATAGCACCAGAACGTATTGGATTTGTATCATTTACACGCAGAGCGATTAAAGAAGCGAGAGATAGAACATTAGAAAAATTCAAAGAGATTGATAAAGATCAATTAGATTATTTTAGAACACTTCATAGTTTATGTTTTAGATCATTAGGTCTTAATAGCGAAAGAATATTTAAAGGAAGTCACGTCACTGAATTTAAAAAGATTCTACGAATCGATATGACAGGTGATGTAGATGAAGAACAGATAGTTAATAGTGGAGCAAGTTTAGGAGATCGTATGTTATTTTGCGATCAGTTAGCTAGGGCAAAGATGTGCCCTCTTCAAGATACATGGAGAGAATTAAAATGTGATTATTCATGGGAAGAGCAGAAATTATTTTCCGATACATTAGTTGATTTTAAATTAAAAAGAAACCTTCTTGACTTTACTGATATGTTAAGTTCTTTTTTAGAATCTGAATACACTCCTGATATTGATATTTTATTTGTTGATGAAGCACAAGACTTAACAAAACTACAATGGAAAGTAATTGATAAGTTATCTCAATCCGTTAAAACTATTTATATAGCAGGAGATGATGATCAAGCAATCTATAAATGGGCAGGAGCTGACGTAGATACTTTTTTAAATCTTGATGGTGAGATTCGAATACTGCCGTTTACTTATCGATTAAAGAAACGTGTTTTTGATTTAGCGAATCAAGTTACAAAAAGAATTATGAATAGATACGATAAAGATTGGTCTAGTTCAGAGGAACAGGGATCAGTAAATTATATTGAATCATATGAATATGCAGATATGTCTCAAGGAAGTTGGTTGATCTTAGCTAGAAATAATTATCAGTTATATCCGATTGAAAAATATCTAAAGCAAAAAGGATATGTATTTGAAAGAAAATTTGGTGGATTTAAAGCGAATAAACATGTCGTTGCGATTAGAACTTGGTTAGATTTAGTAGAAGGCAAGGAAGTGCCTTATGATTCGATTACAAAATTATATAGTTGTATTAGAACGGGTGAAGGAATTACAAGAGGATATAAAAACTGTAATTCGTTAGATCAAGAAAAAACTTATACATATAAAGAATTAAAAGAAAATCATGGTCTTACTGCAGAAGGAAAATGGGAAGATATACTAGGAATGATTCCTGATGAAGATAAGTATTATTATCAAGCTTTAGAAAAGACTGGTGATTTATTTTATAATGAACCGAGAATACGATTAAGTACCATACATGGAAGTAAAGGTGCTGAAGCTGAAAATGTAATGCTTCTTACAGATGTATCGTATGCGACATGGAAAAATATTAATGAACAATCTGATGATGAACATAGAGTATTTTATGTAGGAATTACAAGAGCAAAAAATAATTTATTTATAGTTAATCCTCAAGGATTATACAGTTACCCAATTTAATGAAAACTTTTGTTTTATTTTTTGAAAAAATTATTAATATAAAAAACTAGAAAGGAGCACGATTCTATACATATTCCTATGAACGCAATCGGAAGTCATATCTTTGCGGGTGGATTTACTCTTGGAGTTGAAAAGCACTTTAACGTTCTTGCTCACTTTGAAGGTGATGGTGCTTATGGAGCAGATACATTTGCTCTTAATCGACCTAATATACCAGTATTCAGTGGTCCCTCTAACTGGCCTGTTAGTAAATACAAGGGTCAAGTCGATTTCGTTTATGGTAATCCTCCTTGTGCTCCTTGGTCTACACTAGGAACAGGCGGTCGTAAAGATTTAGACTGGCGAGATGATCCTCGCATTGAAGCATGGTCTCATGTCTTTTCCCTTTTAAACGATCTACAACCTAAAGCTTTAGCGATTGAATCTGTTCCTAGAGTTTACGCAGAAACAGGCGGCCGTCCTATGATTGAAGATTTTACAAATAAAGCTTTACAAATGGGATATAAAGTTACACATTTTTTAGTTGACGGTCAATATACAAATTTAAATCATAGTAGAAGAAGATTCTTTTTCTTAGCGCATCAAGGAGGGTTAGTCTTTCCTCGATTAAATTGGAGCCCTGCACCTACGATTGAAGAAGTTTTATCGGAAGTACCAGATCCTGGTCATATGAATAGTTTTACTAAAACAGAAGCTGAGTTAGTTTCTCAATGTGGTCAAGGAGAACAGTTAAGAACTGTATGGGAAAAGTTAAATCCACCTGAAACTTGGCAACGATCTGAAAAAGGAAGAAGAGGAGTTAAAGGTAGACCTCAATTTATGAAATGGAGATTAAAAGGAAATAAACCAGCAGGAGTTATCGCAGGAGGGTTTTATATTCACCCTACGGAAGATAGATTACTAGGCCATAAAGAACTGGCTCATTTCTCTGGTTATCCTCAAGATTATAAATGGGCAGGTCCTCCGTCTGGTTGGGGATCATTAATCGCACGATCAGTAATGCCACCAGTTGGTGAATTCGTGGCAAGAGTAGTTAAAAATTCTATTAATGAAAATATACAAGCTAAAGAAGATGTACAAGTGGTTAATTATACAAAGCCACCACAAATGGAGGATTTATTTGCATGAGCCAATATAAAGATATTGACGATTTTCATAAAAAGTTTAAATTTGAACAAGGAAAAGGAATTAATTCATTAGGATATAATTTTGGTAATTGGAGAGTTGATTTTCTTATGGAAGAAATAGCTGAATTGACTGATGCTTTAGATCGACAAGATGACGTAGAAATTCTTGACGCATTAGTGGATATCTGCTATGTAGCAATGGGAACAGCGTGGCTACTTGGACTTCCTTTCGAGGAAGCATGGAAAGAAGTGCAACGATCTAATATGGAAAAGGTTAGAGAAGCAAGTGACCGTTCTGAGTTTGACGTAGTTAAACCTGAAGGTTGGAAAGCACCTGATATAAAAGGCATTATTAAAAGATGGCAAAAGTCTTAATAACTGGATTTACTGCCAAAGGAATTGGTAGTGGTGATAATAAATTAGGAATTGCTACTAGTGCAAATCTACTTCCCATAGCTTTAGAAATGGCTGGTCATGAAGTAATTCAAAAACCAATTATACCTGGTGACGATGTATCGGAATACGATCATGTATTTGTATTTATGTTTCCACCTAATAGTTTACCAAGTGCTTATACTTATGGCGCTATGTACACTTTAGCTAAACGACCCGATGCTATTTGTGCTCTTGACGATTGGCAAACTAAAGACGTACCTTCTGGTTTCGCTACATTTGCAAGAGAAGGCCATTGGCGTTTATGGAAAACGCAAACAAAGTCTGGTGCTCCTATGAAGAAACGATACTACGATCAAGCACTTAACTTTAAACAAGAACTAAACGACCTATGTTCTACAATGGGATTTGAAGAATGGCCTTACAGATGTCTTGCACCAGTGTATAGAACTGGTAATATTGAAGTATTAGGTATAAAAGCGAAAGAATTAATTGCATGGGATCCTACTCCTATTTGTGATTCCTACATGGAAGCACCTACCGATCTATTTAGTCAGGCAGCACTGACAGAAATAAAAAACAAAGAAAAAAAATGGGTCTATGCTTCTCTTATACAAAAACCAGGTTGGCTAGAAAGAACACCTGGCGGTTGGCCTGTACAAGCTTATGGAAATAAAAATTTAGGACAGGAAAGAATTAGTGAACCTGAACTATATAAAATCTATCAAGAATCATGGGGAGTATTAGTACCACCTCATTATCATACTTTAAAAAAGAGTGGTTGGTGGAGAGTACGATATGGAATGGTTAGAGATGCTCAATGTATTACAGTAGGCGATCCTACAGAACTATCTATATTCTTTGAGGATAGAGTTAAATCAAGAAGAGAAATTGAGATGATGAGCGATAGTGAAATGCAAGAATATAGAAATAAACAATTATTAGATTATGAAGATATATTCTGGTCTAAAGAGGAATTAAAAAACTTTATAATAGATTTATTATGAACGGAATATTAATTGTAGAAGGTCCAGATGGTGCTGGTAAGACTACATTAATAAATAAAATAAGAGAACATTGGTTATTTAAAACTCGCTATATGCATCTTAGAGTGCATAAAGAAATGGAAAAGTGGCACTGCGCTACTGCAAGAAGAGCGATTCGATTATCAAAAGATTATTTAGTTATACTTGATCGACATTGGCCAAGTGAGCAAATCTATTCTTATGAAAGAGCACCTGGTCCTAGTTATTATCCTGAAATAATATATCATTGGCTTAAAAGATATAAAGCTTTTTATATATGGGCAGTACCAGAAGATTATGAAAGGTTGATTGAAGAACATAAAACTAGAAGAGAAGAAAGACATGAAGAGTATCATGATATATCGAATGTAGTTAAAAGATACTACGATCATTGGTACGGTACTTATAATGGCCCTAATAACTTCTTAAAAGAGATACAACCATTAAAAGATAAAGATGACTTTATACGATATGATCGGTTTACTGATAAAGATATTTTAGATAAAATAATAGATAGATTAAGACCATAGAAAGGAGAAAGTATGGACTATCCTATGAATGACTACGACAACGAATCAGATGATGGACGTTGTCCATGTTGTCGCTCTAAAAGACTTGTTTACGATGACTATTGGAGGGACGGAACTTATTACTGTAAAAATTGTAAACTAGACGATATTGAATTAGTAGATAGAAAGGAAAAAAGCAATGCCAATGAATCATGCTAATGAAGTCTATCGCAATCTACTTGATGAAGTAGAAGATAGAGGATTCGGAGCAGACCCTCGTGGTATGTTTACGAAAGAAATTATAGGACACACGACTAGATGCGATATGGGTTCGCCTATCGTTACGATACCAGAAAGAGATTTAGGATATAAGTTTATGTTCGCTGAAGCGCACTGGATATTATCAGGTGATAATCGAGTATCAACTATTAAACCTTACTCTAATGTTATTAAAAGATTTAGTGATGACGGAGTATTTTATTTCGGAGCCTACGGCCCTAAGATCGTAGATCAATTACCTTATGTTTGTAAAGCTTTAAATTACGATATAGATACTCGTCAAGCTTGTATAAATATATGGCGTGAAAAACCACCGGTATCGAAAGATATTCCTTGTACTTTATCTTTACAGTTTTTAGTTCGAAGAGATACTTTATATGTTATTGCTACTATGAGAAGTAATGATATATGGCTCGGTTGGCCTTACGATAACTTTAATTTTAGTATGGTCGGTTTATCTGTCTGTCTCCTAATGAGAGAAATTCATGGTAAAAATCTTAAATTAGGAATGCTTACTAATAATGCTGGTAGTAGACATCTTTATAAAGAGAACTTCGAAGGCGCATTTAAAGTTATAGATTCATGCGCTTTAGGTAATTCTTATCCAACTTTTAAACCTGAAAACTTTAACAGCTTTGAAGATTTAAAAGAAAAATTAAATATATGGAAAGATAATCCAAGTGAGTTTTTTACCGCATAGACCTTCTAAAGATGAATACTTTATGGATATGGCACTTCTCGTGTCAGAGAGAAGTACGTGTCTTAGAAGAAAAGTTGGTGCTGTTTTAATTAATAAAAGAAAACATGTTCTTGCTACGGGATATAATGGTGTGGCATCAGGTCAACCTCATTGTCTCGATATACCCTGTATCGGCGCTAACTCACCATCAGGAACTGATTTAGATTTATGTGAAGCTGTTCATGCAGAGCAGAACGCACTCCTTCAGTGTAGAAATGTGTTTGAAATCGATACGTGTTACGTTACAGTATCTCCTTGCATGACATGTACTAAGTTATTATTAAATACGAGTTGTCAGACAATTATTTTTGAAGAAGATTACGTTGATCAAAAAGCAAGGTTGTTATGGGAACGACATGATAGAAAGTGGGTAAGGATTGACGGATCTTTTCAAACCCACTAGCAATTGGACTCCACCTACATTACTTCCTGATCTTTCTTTCTCTAAAATAATAGGAGTTGATTTAGAAACATTTGATCCTGGCTTAAAGAAGTATGGACCTGGAAGCATCAGAAAAGATGGTCATGTTGCAGGAATCAGTATAGCAGGAGATGATGGTAAAGGTTATTATTTTCCTATCGCACATCAAGATGGTGGTAATCTTCCTAAACCTTTAATTATTAATTATTTAAAAGAATTACTTGCAACTGATACTCCTAAAGTATTTGCGAATGCTTTATATGATTTAGAATGGCTCCACAACTTAGGAATTAAAGTTAATGGTAAGTGTTATGACGTTCAATTATTAGAACATCTTATAGATGAGAATCAAAAAGATTATTCTTTAGAAGCATTAGGAAAGAAGTATGTCGGTGATGGTAAAGATGAAACTTTATTAACGGATGCTGTAAGAGCACACTTCGGAAAGAAAGATGTAAAAGGAAATATATGGCGCCTTCATAGTAGTTATGTAGGACCGTATGCGGAACAGGATGCGATACTTCCTGTAAAAATAATTAAAAAACAATGGCAGTTAATTAAAGAACAAGAATTAGAAAATATTGTAAAACTAGAAACTGATCTTACTCCTATGCTTTTAGATATGAGAATACAAGGTGTTAACGTTGATCTTGATAATGCTGAAATAGTATCAAAAAGATTACAGGCACAAGAACATGAAGCACAGGATATTTTAAATAAAAAATCAGGAATAGATTGTAACGTGTGGGCGAATGAAAGTTTAGGAAGAGCATATACTAATTGTAGTATTCCTTTTGGTCGTACTCCTACAGGAAAACCTAGTTTTACTCAAGTCTTTCTTGATCAAGCTGAAGATGAATTATCAAGTTTAGTTTTAAAAGTCAGGAAATTAAATAAGCTACGCACGACATTTATCCATGGCATGATTTTAGAGAAACATGTAAAAGGAAGAGTGCACTGTCAGTTTAATGCGAGAGGAGCAGTGACAGGAAGATTTAGTTCAAGTAACCCGAACCTACAGCAAGTACCTGCTCGTGATGAAGAACTATCTAAATTAATACGAGGCCTTTTCTTGCCTGAAGAAAATGAGAAATGGTATTGTATTGACTACGCACAACAAGAGCCTAGACTATTAGTTCATTTTGCATCAAGATTAAAATTACCAGAAAGTATGACGGCGTTATCAGCTTATAAGACTGATGAGAAAACTGACTTTCATACGATGGTCGCATCGATGGCAGGAATAAAAAGAAAGCAAGCGAAAACAATTAACTTAGGATTATTCTATGGTATGGGTAAAAGAAAATTAGCAAGTCAGTTAGGATTAGAAACGGAAGAGGCGGAACAACTTTTTAGAAAGTATCATACACGTGTTCCTTTCGTAAGAGGTCTTTACGATAGAATGTTAAACTACGCATCAAAGAATGGGTATATAAAAACTTTACTCGGTCGTAAACGACACTTCGATCTATGGGAAGATGCTACTGATTTTGGAAGCATGGGTCATCCATTAGAACGAGCAAGAGAAATTTATAAAGGAAAACCACTTAGACGTGCGTATACACATAAAGCATTAAACTCATTAATACAAGGCAGTGCGGCTGACGTAACGAAAGCTGCAATGCTAAAAGTCTATGAAGCAGGACTATTGACGCCTTTATTAACAGTTCATGATGAACTCGATTTCTCGATACCGCAAGACAGTAAGGGGTTAGAGCAGTTAAAAGAAATCGTGCATGAAATGAAGAACTGCGTTGACCTGGATCTACCTCTCCAGGTTGACGTAGAATCAGGGAAAGATTGGGGTAACATTGAGTGAAGCGAATCTGTGGAATCTTACAAAGAAATACCTTAATGACTTCTTTTTACAAAGGATTGAAACGGCAGTTGAGCGTGGAATTCCTGATCTCTTTTACTGCGCACCTAATGGTATTTCTGGTTGGATAGAGGGTAAATACGCCGATAAGCCAGTTAAGGAAACATCGAAAGTAAGACTAAAAGTATCCATTGAGCAGGTCGCTTGGCATCGCTCTTTTTCTCGTTTTAAAGGGCGTGTATATATCTTAGCTAAAGTTAGTAAGGAAATCTATTTATACCGGCCAGAAATGGCTGAAAAGCTGATTTCTGGCGTAATTTATACCGATTTAAAAGAATTATCCATAGCTTCCGATTGGGATTCAATAAAAAAGGCCCTCTCCGAAGAGAAGGCCTAGCTTTCTGCTATATGTCTAGGAGGACTTAATGAACAAGAAAGAAAGATTATTGTACTTAAAATTCAATTAATTGCGACAAAAATCTTTTAATCGTATATAATATATTTAAAATAAAGAAAGGAGAATCAAATGTCGGATAAAGATTCTATTAAAAAGAAGATCGCAAAACTACTTGCGATGGCTAATGATTCTGGTGCATCAGAAGCTGAAGCACAGCTTGCTATGGAAAAAGCACAGGAGTATCTAGCTGAATACAATCTCTCTATGGAAGATGTAGAGGGAACTTTAAAACAGGAAGATATTACTGATGAAGCTTTTACGGAACAGGTAAGAGAAACATGGCAGATTAGTTTACGAACTGCTACTGCTCGTCTTTACTTTTGTAAATATTATTATAGTACAGGAGTGTTAGATGAGAACTACAAGAAAGCTACGGAACATAACTACGTTGGTCGACCTCATAATATAGCGGTCGCAAAGTCCATGACTTCTTATCTTATTAACACGATTAAGAAACTAGGAGAGGAACATGTCGCTCCGATTGCAGGCGATAAACGTATGTTAAATGGTATTCGAAGAAACTTTGAATTAGGTTGCGCTTCTAAAGTATCAGCTAGAGTGAATGAGAAATACCGAGAGATAGAGAGACAAGATCCGGGTGATTATCAAATCGAAGGAACGAAACATAATCTTCCTGCTCTTTATAAATCAGAGTTAGCTTTATGTAACGATCATCTAAAAAACCAAGGCATTCATCTTCGTAGTTCTACTACAAAACGTAACGTCACGAATGGTGCAGCTTATCAACGAGGTCGTATGGCAGGTGAAGGAGTATCGTTAAACACGCAACTATCTGGTAAGTCAGCTAGTCGATATATGTTAGGAAATGGATAAATTTAAAAATTACAATTTAGCGAACACGTGCGATATCGTTCATGTCACCTGGCTCGATGCTTTCGATGCATTGTCAACCGGGTGGCATGAGTGGGAAGAGATTGAAAAAAAGGCGGTACTCGCTAAATGTAATAGTGTAGGATATCTGTTTAAGGAAGATGATGAAAAAATTATTTTGGTGGGCGATGAGACAGGAGAGTTTGGCAGTCGTATTACTGTCATTCCTAGAAGTTGGCAACTCGAAATAAAGGTATTGAAAAAGGCTCCGAATAAATGACAGGTGTATTTCCTTATATTGTAAAATTGTATTGGGATAAAGATGGCGAGATACAATCCATTGAGTTTCAAGAATATGACGATCTTGAATACACAAATATAGGGCAAATTGTCAAGAGAATAGAAGAAAAATTAGGGGACAATGTCGTAAAGAATATATTAGTCAAACCCGATGTTTCTAATCTCATGGTCATCGGTCATCAAACTTCATTGACGATACACTAACGGTTTATACTGTTTATTTAAGAATTATAATTTAGAATTACGAAAGGAATAACAAATGATGAAAATACGTTTTGCGCATAAAACTTTATTACAGTTAATTAATCAGTGGTCACTTCAACATCACGATCATGGCTATAATGAAGATTGTTTTAAAGATTTAGATAATGATATGAATTTCCCTGTGAAAGAAGTTCGAGATGTTAAGAATCGAGAAGATGTTAAATACGTCACATTCTTACTTGACGATAGTGGAAAGCATGCTAACTTTTATATGCGACAAGTAGATATAGACACACTTCCTGTCTTTGACGTAGGAAATCATATTACACTACACTAATGAAGTGGTTTCTCGTAGGTTGGGTATGTCTTGGTCTAGGAGTTGATCAGCAGTGTGTTAGAATGGGATCCGAAGTAATACATGAAACGTACCAGAGCTGTAATGAATACTATCAAGCAGTAACTCAAAAGATAAGGGACCTTGAATCAGTAACATTAAAGTTTACTTGTGTTCAAGCTGGACGGATAGAAGATTTATTATAGTGTTCTTCTGATAAAGTTAGGAAACTTACCTTCTTCTTTAAAAGTCATATAAGCGGCATACCAATCTTTTTTATATTCAGCTTGGCAGTATTCTTTTACTTCTTTGTCTTTATCTTCTTTGTTAAAGAAGTTTAAGAAGTGGTTCATTGATTTTTTAGTTAAGTTAAACATTATTTTTCTCCATTGATAAATTGTAAATCATCTTCCGTATATATCGGCATGTGGCATTTATATTTATATTGATCACTAAAGAAAATTGTTTAATTTGCACAGCTGGTATGATATTTTTAAATTGGCGGCATTTAATTTAACAAATAAATCCGTGTATATCTTTGCAAAAATCACTAGTCAAGTACTACTTGGTTAGGCATGCCGCCATCCCTTAAATAAAGATTCTTGTATCTTCTTCTTTAAATAAAATTTATTATAAATAAAAAAGGAGAAAGTATATGACTAAAAAAGCAGTGTACGTTATACAAGCAGACGATAAAGAGGTTCCTAAATCTATCGGTGAGAAAAAACCCGATCTAAAGGAACTTCAAGCACATGTCGGTGGTTATATTCAAGTACTACCCGGTCGATTAAACGGTCGCTCTGTTTCATTAGTAATTAATGAAGAGGGTAAACTTTACGGTTTTCCTAAAAATGAACTGGCCACCAAGTTATGGTTAGACTTTTATAAATGGAAACACAATGCGAAAGATGAGGATTTCAACGGGGATTACCTCGCTGGCCCTACAGTCGTCTTAGAAGGGTATCGTTTATGAACGGTAGAGAAAAAGCTTTAAGTGTTGCGAGGGATTATCTCTCGCATCACATTCAATCGGAAATGATCGATGTTCATCATTTCGATAACGACCTTACGATTGGCTGGGCTGAGGCAGAAGAAAAATACTATATGCGTATTGGTGAATTATCTACGCATTGGGGAACTGCGAAAGATATGCGAAAGTGGTTAGACACGATTGAAGATCAAAGAATCATCAGCATGTTCTGTTATCTATTTAAAGATTGGGATTTAAATACATTTGAAATTATCCAAGAGATTTATGAAATGTATGCTGATCCTAATAGAGAGGAAAATAATGGCTAACGTATATGGAGGTGTTCGCTATAACCAGAAGCCAACGGGTATGGCGAAAGTAAAAAGAAAAGCAAAAAAGAGAAAGAGGAAAAAGAAACATGACAACAAATAGAAAAGACTATATGGTTAGCTATATGCGAGGCTATATGAGGAACAAGAAAGTCTATTACCTCAATGACATCACGGATGCTTGTATGGAAAAGATTCAATACCATTGGCAGCGCCGTGCGGAAAAAGAAGGAATCGTAGGCAAGATTACCAAGAACTTAATCTTAAATCACATCGTGCAAGATTATATGAAGAAATCGGTTCCTAATGGTACGGAATTTCTTTATAATAAATTAAAGGAGAAAGAAGATGCGAAAAGTAGAGATCAAGCAAGTTGAAACTATTGATACTAAGTTAATAGTCAATCAACTCGAAGGTATTATGCGTGCACACGTTAATATGTGTTCCGAGATAAACCACTTAAGAAAATCACTAAATAATATTATGTCTAATATTTATAAGGAGGTAGAGATTGTCGATCATAAAGAGAATACACATCAATCAACAGATCATCAAGCGCAATCGTAAGACAGGGGAACGAGAGCCTTGCATCACGATTAAAGCGAGAGGTCGATCTATCTATGCGCATAACGTAGATATCATGGGCGAATCGGAAGTGATCTATTCACCAGATAAGCCTTTAGATTGCGGCGCTCAAGTATGGGTCGAAACGAAAGCACCCGTTTGGTATTTACCACCGGATAGTAAAAGCATGGTACTTTTAGCAGAGAAAGGAGAAAGCGATTATGTATAGCTTTAAACATTTAGAAGAATGTCTTATTCGTAAGTACGGGTGGGATCGAATTCCATGGTTTAAGAGTTGGAGGGAGGCTTATATTGTCAGACGAGTATAGCAGATATAGAAATATAGAGCATTGGCTACGGTCTACTCAAGATAAGCAAACTATTCGAGAAATCATGAATCATGGTTGTGAATCTGGTATCGTTAGTGAACTGATCTATTATAATGATACAGTGAAATTCTACGATGCTTTTGAGGACGAGATATGGGCTAGACTAGATGCGATGGCAACGAATCTAGGAGCATCAAGTATTATATCAATGATAGCTACGCATTTAAATGTTAGAAACATAGGAAGCTTGACTCAATTCAAGAATGCTTTAGCTTGGTGGGCAGTTGAAGATGTAGCTAACGATATGGAAATAGAGGTGGAAAATTGACTACAGATACAGGAACGGAAGGGTGGGTTCAAGCTAGACTTGATCTCGCTGATGAGTACTTAACAAGTAAAGATTGGGAAATCATCTTTAAAGCAGGTGATTTACTTGCTGATCCCGATGATATTTTAAAAGAAGCAAGTAAAAAATATGGCATGTATAAATATTACAGTGAATTATGTAGTATTTATAAGCTAAAACAAGCTGAGGTCTTTCGAAAAATACGAGAGAGGCGTGTATTACAAGATGTTAAACACGTACTAAAGGTTATCATTCGAAATGGTATGGTAGATGATATAGAAAACTTACCAGATTGGATGGATTACGTTGTAGAAGATCATGATTGGAGAAAAAAACATGTATATAATAAAGAATCCCGAAGCCGTTAGGGATAAAATAGATGGCATTTTTGATAAACTACAGTTAAAAGATGATTATCGTTTAACTACAGAAGAAGTTTCTTTAATTAAAGAAGCTGCCATGCTTGATTTATTAACAGCTAGTCAATTACGAGGGTTTATAGCAATACTTTGTGATGAGTATATCGTAAGACCCGCATATACTAGTGAATAAAAAAGCAATTTGGATTTTTATAAAAAGTGAAACGCAAAATGGCAATCCCTAATCCCAAACGGTTATTTTTATTGTATATCAATAAGAATATATGGATTAGTCATAATTTTAGAGGCAATCCAGGTAATCCTACCGGAGGCCGTCTAGAGGCCAAATGAGAAATTGTATTTATCTAAAAAGGTCTCTATATAGTATAGAAAGGAGTTTACCAAATGCACGATTTTTGGATTTGGTTAGCAGGCGCAATATTATTCACTATAATAATTTTGCACAATTAATAATAAACTTGTTTACTCAGGTTGTATTTAAGTTTATTATAAATAAAAATAGAAAGGAGAAAGCAAATGGCTTTGTCAACTACCAGTACCAGTACAGGTACTAAATCTACACCTAAAGCAGTTAAAGCTAAAGGTGTAAAACAA
>Ga0222713_10000919_pt1 | contig 33808 bp, 28 predicted proteins | sample C33_649DmetaG_FD_165061 | JGI IMG/M metagenome (GOLD analysis project Ga0222713, IMG submission 165061) | Estuarine water microbial communities from San Francisco Bay, California, United States - C33_649D | ecosystem: Environmental > Aquatic > Marine > Unclassified | place: USA: California... | reverse complement strand
GATGTTAGCCCAGTTGCTGGCATAGCTGATGGCGTTGCCCGGATAGAAGGTCAAGCAGTTCGCCTGGGTCTGTGTCATACCCGAACCCAAAGCGGCCTGGCCACCATTAGCTGCGCGATCGAAGATATTCATGCCCGGCAGATAAGCGTTGTCGCAACGCAGCGTCATGCCGCTCTTGTTCGAGTTGCCCTGGGCCGGAGTGTTCTGGGTTCGGCTGACGCCGTAGTTCAGGGTGGCGTAGATTTCTGTGGTCGGCGTCAGGTCATACGACAGGCGCATGTATACGTTGCCGCGGGTGAGCGGCGTGATCAGGCCCTGGGTGAACTGACGGGTGTTGTTCTGGTCACCTGGATCCTGCGCAGTACCAATACAAGTTTGGTTTATGGAAGTCAACAAGTTGCCGGCACCATCGTGATAGCAGGCGCCAGCAAGATCCAGAGAGAACGCATCGCCCGATGGGCCGACGGTGGTGAAGCGCTTCGGACCCGAGGTGATCATGCCATAAGAGGCTGTACCGGTTTGCTGAACGATGCCGTAATAGCTCGTACGCGGCTGGCCCGCCGGGGTCGATGCGTCGTTAGCATAGGAAGCCGTGCCAGAACTGTAGGCCAAGTTGCGGCCACCGATATTGGTTGCACCAGCACCATGCTGAGAGGATATAGGCCAGCGCGGCAGCAGGCCGTCGCTGTAGGAGTATTCACCGGCAACCGAGAAGTGCGCGCGGCCGCCCAAGAAGGAGGTGCCGGCAGCAGCCTGGAACAGGGTCTGGGCCATGTCGCCATAGGTCGACATGCCGCCCTGGGCATTCATCTTGAATCCTTCGAACTTCTTGTCGGTGACGAAGTTGATCACGCCGGCAACGGCGTCCGAACCCCAGGAGGCCGACGCACCGCCGGTCACAACGTCAACGCGCTGGATCAGCATCTGCGGCATCTGCGAAACGTCGACGGCGCCGTTGAAGTTGCCGCCGATGACGCGCTGGCCGTCGAGCAGAACCAGGGTACGCAGCGGCGACAGGCCGCGCATGCCCAGCGCGGACAGACCGGTCAGGCCGGTGGTGGTCGAACCGGTGTTGTAGCCCATGCCGGTCGAGCCCTGGAGGGCGGGCAGCTCGGTAATGGCGTTGAAGATGTTCGGCTTGGCCGAAGCTTCCAGGTCAGCGGCGCTGATAACCGTGGTCGGCGTCGGAGCGTTGAAGCCCTGCGCCTGAAGGCGGCTGGACGACACAACGACCGACTCAACACCTTCCTGCGCCATCGCAGCACCGGCGCTCAGCGCAATCATGGCCACGCTACCCGCGAGACGCGCACGAGTCTTCGTCAAACCGTAATTCATAGGATATTCCCCCTGGACGTTTTTCTTCCGGCACGATGCCGAGCTACAGCCGGTTGGATAGCAGACGACCGCAGCGCTAATCGAGAGAATATTCTCGGAAAATGTCCCCCAATGGCGCGGAAAGGAGCGAACGTTACATTATTGCCACGGCAATAGGCAGATATTTTTGCACTGCAGCAAATACGGTCAAGTCGGAAAAACCCCAACCTGAGGGGGATAGATGCGCATAAAAGGCAATGTTTGCAGCCTTTTTCACGCTTCCGGCATGTGCGCGCACGGTGAAATCTGCTTTTTACCGCTATTATATAAGTGGAGGGCCGATACGGCACTATCCGTGTACGGAAGGAGCAGTTATCGGCGCGCCAGAAGAGTGGATTCGCAGAATCGGTGCCGTATGCGTGAGCAATTGCCGGCTTCGACGGCCCGATTTAGCGTCCTTGGCAGGCTCAAAGCCGGATTTATCGCTGCCAGACTGTTTTTTTGAAAAGGCCAAGCATGACATTGCGCCCCTCCCTGCCCGCCCTGGCGTTTTTGCTGGCGGCCGCCGGTCCAGCCCACGCGCAGAACGACAAGCCCGCGCTTTTCACGGCGCAGCAGGCCCTGGCAGGTGCGGAGGTCTACGCCCAGTCCTGCGCCAGTTGCCACGGCGCCGCGCTGGAGTCGGGGACAGCCCCGGCACTCAAGGGCGCGGCATTTGCCGAACGCGCGCGGGCGCAGGGCATGACCGCGCAATCGCTTTATGACGTGGTGGCTTTCACCATGCCCCAGGTCGATCCCGCCGGGCTCAAGCCCGAGCAATACACCGCTGTTGTCGCTTTCCTTTTGCAGCAGAATGGTTATCCCGCAGGCGCCGCACCGTTCGCATCCCATGCGCCGGGCATGAAAGAAACCAGGATCACACCGTAATGGACACGACGATCAAAACCGTTCTCGAAGCCATCTCCACCGCAACGCTCACCACCGTGTTGCTGAAGAAGGGCTTGCGCAATGTCTGGCTGCGCGGCGCTTTTCCCAAACAGCCCGGCCAGAAACGCGTTGTGGGAACAGCTTTCACGCTTCGCTTCGTGCCGGCGCGCGAAGACCTTGCAACACCTGCCAGTTGGGCTTCGCCGATATCGACACGCGCCGCCATCGAAGCGATGGAAGAAGGCGTGATCGCAGTGGCCGACGCGATGGGCGTAACGGATGCCGGGATTTTCGGCGACATTCTTTGCGCCCGCATGGCCAAACGTAAAGTTGCCGCGCTGATCACCGACGGCGTGATGCGCGACATGGAAGGCGTTCTGGCGACAGGCCTGCCGGTGTGGTGTGCCGGTGCGTCGGCGCCGCCGTCTGTTGCGGGACTGACCTTCGTGAACTGGCAGGAGCCGATTGCCTGCGGCGGCGTGGCGATTTTTCCGGGCGACGCGATCGTTGCCGATGGCGATGGCGCGGTGGTGATACCGCAGGCGATGTTGGGGGAAGTCACCGAATTGGCCGCCGAACAGGAAGCTCAGGAAGCCTGGATCATGGGCGAAGTGGAAAAGGGCGTGCCCCTGCCCGGCCTTTATCCGCCCAATGACGAGAACAAGGCCAAATACGCCGCCTGGCGCAAAACGCAGAAAAGCTGATCAGTCGTTGATGAAGTCGCGCAGCCGGCCATAGCTGCGTTCGATATGGCGGCGCATGGCGGCTTCCGCCGCCGCGCCATCGCGCGCGCGGATCGCCGCAATCACCGCGTCATGCTCACGCACTGCTTCTTCGGCGATCTCGCTGCGGAAACAGGATCGGAAAATATGGACGTGGATGTGCAGCCGCGCCAGGGAGTCCGCGATGAGATGATTGCCGCCGCCTTGCGCGATCAGCTTGTGAAACTCGGTATCCATGTCGGCGAAGCCGTCATGGCTGGACGCGCTTTCGCCGCTGACGGCGCCCAGGCTGCCAATATCGGCCTCGATCATCGCTTCAGCCGCCTTGCGCGCGGCATGTGGTTCGACCAGCAAGCGGAATTCGAACAGCTCGTCGAGCTGGGCGCGGTCCATGCGCGGCGCGGTGGCATAGCCGGTGAAATGCTTCTTGCTGACCAGCCCATTGGCTTCCAGCATCGACAGCGCTTCGCGGATGGGGGTCTGCGACACACCCAGTTCGCGCGCCAGACTGTCCACGGAGACGCGGGTATCGGGCGGCAGCTTGAGCGACATAATGTCGGCGCGAATGCGGCGATAGACTTCTTCCGCCAGGCCTGAGGGCCGGGTGATCTGTCTGTCACCTATGATGTCTACTGCCGACATGCCCACTCCAAGATCGAGCAACTTTCCCACAGAAAGGCTGGCTTTTACCATTGACCGGGTGAAGCATAACTCATACGGTCCGCCAATCCTATAGGATATTTGATCCGTATGCTGGCTTCTTTTGAGCAGGTCCGAGAACTGGCCGAAGGTATCCTGACCGCCAACGGCGTGCCGGCCGAGCATGCCCGCATTCAGGCAGGCCTTTTCATCGAAGCCGAGATGCGGGCCATCCCTTCGCATGGCCTGCTGCGTCTGCGCCGGGTTATCGAACGCATCCATGCCGGGCTGACGGTGCCCGGCACCATCGGCAAACAGGAGTGGACCGCCCGCAGCTTCCTGGCCGTCGATGGCCAGCGCGGTCTTGGCCCGGTCGTTGCCATGGCAGCGCTGGATACGATCGTGCCGCGCGCGCAGGCCGATGGCATCGCCATCGCCGCGATCCGCAATACCAATCATCTGGGCGCGCTGGCCTATTACGCCGAGCATGTCGCAACCCTCGGCCTCACCTGCATCTCGCTCACCATTTCCGAAGCGCTCGTGCATCCCTATGGCGGGCGCAAGGCGATGATCGGCACCAATCCCATCGCCATTGGGGTGCCGGCTTCGCCGCATCCCATGGTTCTGGACATGGCGACCGGGCTGGTCTCCATGGGGAAGATTCACGACCACGCCAATCGCGGCGCGCCGATCCCGCTGGGCTGGGCGCTGGATGAAAATGGCGATCCCACCACCGATGCGAGCGCCGCCAAAAAGGGCGCCATCGCGCCGTTTGGCGGCCCCAAGGGGTACGCGCTGGGCATTGCCTTTGAAGTGCTGGTTGCCAGCCTGGCTGCATCGGCCATCGGCACCGACGTCAAAGGCACGCTGGATTCCGTGAACGTCTCCAACAAAGGCGACATCTTCATCGTCATCGCGCCGCCGCACGCGGAGGCCGCCAAGATGCTGGTGACCGATTATCTCAACAGCATTCGCGCCGCCGCGCCGGCCGATCCGGAACATCCGGTGCTGGCGCCGGGCGACCGCGCGCACAAGGTGCGGGCGCAATCGGAAAAGCGCGGCGTCTATCTGGACGACGGGCTGTGGGAAGACCTGCAAAAGCTCGCCGCGGAATCGAAAAAGGAAAAAGCCTGATGGACAATATCTTCGGCGCCCTGCGCCTTCCCGCTTCTGTGATCTTCGGCTCGGGCCAGCGCGCCGCCATCGGCATGATGACGGCCCAGATCGGCAAGCGTGCGCTGATCTGCACGGACGCGCGCATGGGCGGCGACGCCCAGTTCAAGGCCATCGTGGCCGACATCGAAGCCAATGGCGTTCAGGTCAAGGTCTATGACCGCACCGAAGCCGACCTGCCCATGGAAGGCATTTCAGGCTGCGTCACCGAATGCGCTGATTTCAAGCCCGACGTGGTGCTGGGCATCGGCGGCGGCTCGTGCATGGACATGGCCAAGTGCGTGGCAGTGTTGCTGCAGCATGGCGGCAGCCTTCGCGACTATTACGGCGAAAACAAAATCCCCGGCCCGGTCGCGCCGGTGATCGCGGTGCCCACCACGTCGGGCACCGGCTCGGAAGTCACGCCCGTGGCGGTGATCGCCGACACAGAACGCGGCACCAAGGTCGGCATTTCCAGCCCCTATCTGATCCCGCGCGTGGCGGTGTGCGATCCCGAACTCACCCTCACCTGCCCCCCCGGCCTCACGGCGGTCAGCGGCGCCGACGCGCTGACCCACGCCATCGAAAGCTTCACCGCGGCCCGCCGCGAGGTGACGCCGGACCTGACCGTGAAGAACGTGTTTGTGGGCAAGAACATCCTGTCCGACACGTTCGGCCTGCTGGCGCTGAAAAACATCTTCCAGGCGCTGCGCACGGCGGTGAAGGACGGCAAGAATGTGAAGGCACGTGAGCAGATGATGCTGGCCTCGCTGGCCGCCGGTTGCGCCTTTGGCGCTGCCGGAACAGCCGCGGCCCATGCCATCCAGTATCCGGTCGGCAACGAAACCCACACCCCGCACGGCATGGGCGTGGCGTTGCTGATGCCCTATGTGATGGAATTCAACCGCCCGAGCTGCGTCGCCGCCTTTGCCGAAATTGGCCGCGCGATCGGACTGACGGGCACGGACGACGAACTGTCGCGCAAGCTGATCGACGAAGTCGCCAGCCTTCTGAAGGACATCGGCATTCCGGTGACGCTCAAGGACCTTGGCCTGCCCGAAGACAAGCAGGACTGGACGGCGGAAAGCGCCATCGGCGCCGCCCGCCTGGTCAACAACAATCCCCGCAAGCTGGACCTGGACGCCATCAAGGCGATAACCCGCGCCGCCTATTCGGGCGATCGCGCCACGCTCGCTTCTTGAAATCGCAAACGAGAGAGTCATGACCAACACTTTCACAATCCCCAATCCCAAGACCGGCCCAGCCCCCTTCCCCATTCCGACCGATCTGTGGATTGGCGGCCAGTGGGTGGAATCGGCCAGCAAGAAGCGCGTCGATGTGTTTGATCCTTCGACCGGCAAGAAACTGACCGACGTTGCGGACTGCGATGCCAGTGACGCCATCGCCGCGGTCGATGCCGCCGACAAGGCCGCCGCCGCCTGGGCCGCGACGACGCCGCGCTTCCGCGCCGAAATCCTGCGCAAGTGCTATGAGAAGATCGTCGAGAATATCGAATGGCTGGCCTATCTGATCAGCCTGGAAAACGGCAAGGCGCTGCCCGACGCGCGCGCCGAAGTGCTGTATGCCGCCGAATTCTATCGCTGGTACGCGGAAGAATGCTGTCATGTGCTGGGCGAGATCGCCCTGGCCCCGGCTAGCGGCGCGCGCATCCTGGTGCAGTACCAGCCCATGGGCATCGCGCTGCTGATCACGCCCTGGAATTATCCGGCGGCGATGGCCACCCGCAAGATCGCGCCCGCCCTGGCGGCGGGCTGCACCGTGGTGCTGAAGCCCGCCACCGAAACCCCGCTCACCGCCTTTGCTGTCGCGCAGATCATGCATGACTGCGGCGTGCCGGCGGGTGTGGTCAACGTCGTCACCACCGGCAAGGCCAGCCCGCTGTCCAAGGCAGTGCTGCATGATCCGCGTGTGCGCAAGATTTCCTTCACCGGTTCGACGCCGGTGGGGCGCGCACTGCTGCATGAAGCCGCCGACCAGGTGATTTCCTGCGCCATGGAACTGGGCGGCAACGCCCCCTTCATCGTCTGCAAGGACGCCAATCTGAACGACGCGCTGGACGGCGCCATGCTGGCCAAGATGCGCAACAGCGGCGAAGCCTGCACCGCCGCCAACCGCTTCTATGTTCACAAGGACATCTACCAGCCGTTCACCGATGGCATCGTGGAGCGCATGTCCAAGATCAAGCTGGGCGAAGCCACCGACCCGGAATCGACACTGGGCCCGATGGTCAACGAAAAGTCGGTCGCCAAGATCGCCGAACTCGTGGACGACGCCATCGCCAAGGGCGCCAAACTGCTCCTGGGCGGCCAGCGCCTCAATCGCCCCGGCTATTACTATCCGCCGACGGTGCTGCAGGACGTGCCGGACAATGCCGACATGATCAAGGAAGAGATTTTCGGACCGGTCGTGTCGCTGCAGTCGTTCACAGACGAGGCCGAAGCCATCCGGAAGGCCAACGACACGGAGTATGGCCTGGCCGCTTACGTCTACACCCAAGACCTGAAGCGCGGCATGCAGATTTGCGAAAAGCTGGAAGCCGGCATGCTGGGCCTCAATCGCGGTTTGATGTCGGACCCGGCGGCGCCGTTCGGCGGCGTCAAGCAGTCGGGCCTGGGCCGCGAAGGCTCGCACCACGGCCTGATCGAGTTCTGCGAGATCAAGTACGTCTCGACGAACTGGTAAGCGTTACGAAGAACAGCTCACTTCCAGGTGAGACAGTTCCGGTGGCGGCGGCGCGGCGAAAGCTTCGTCGCCGTCATGCTTTTCAAAGGGTGCCTGAATCAGTTTGAAAATACGGTCTAGAGTGCCGACATCCCCCCTGTCTTCCACGGCGCGGATCGCAGTTTCCGCCACCCAGTTGCGCAGGACATATTTGGGATTGACGCGGTCCAGCCCTGACAGGTCTTCGCTCTGCGTGCGCACCCGATAGCGGGACAGCCAGGCTTGCGCATCCACATGGGCCTCGCCGAACAGCTTCAGCCAGTCGGCGTCTTCGCCGGTCAGGTTGCGGAACGACAACGTGTAATCGGCGCGGGTCTTGTTCATCAGCCCCAGCAAACCGCCGATCAGCTTGTTGTCGCCTTCCACCTCATGCGTCAGGCCCAGTTTGGATCGCATCAGCGCGTGATAAGTGCCGCCAAAGTGATTTTCAAACGTGGCCAGTTTCTCGATCAGGGTTTCGGTCGGGATCAGGTCGGACAAGGCCAGCGCCAAGGCACGCAGATTCCAGTGCGCGATCACCGGCTGGTTGATGAAACTGTAACGCCCTTGGGTGTCGGTATGGTTGCAGATGAACTGGGGATCATACGCATCCAGAAAGCCATACGGCCCATAGTCCAGCGTCAGACCCAGGATGGACATATTGTCGGTGTTCATCACGCCATGGGCAAAACCCACCGCCTGCCACTGCGCCACCATGACGGCGGTGCGCCTGACCACTTCGCCATACCAGGCGGCATGATCGCCGATCAGTTCCGGGAAATATTCCGCGATGACATGGTCGGCCAGGATGCGGACCTTGTCCTTCTCTCCGCGATGGAAGAAATGCTCGAAATGGCCGAAGCGCACATGGCTTGGTGCCAGGCGCGTCAGCACCGCGCCGGGCTCCGGCGCCTCGCGCATCACCGTCTCGCCGGTGGCAACAATGGCCAGTGCCCGGCTGGTGGGAATACCCAGCGCCGCCATGGCTTCGCTGCCAAGATACTCGCGGATGGTCGAACGCATCACGGCGCGGCCATCGGCGAAGCGTGAATAGGGTGTTTTACCCGCGCCCTTGAGCTGAATGTCCCAGAGCTCGCCCTTGGAATTGCGCGCCTGGCCGATCATCAGCGCACGGCCGTCACCAAGCTGCCCGGCCCAGACGCCGAACTGATGGCCGGAATAGACCATCGCCAGGGGCGAAAAGCCTTCCAGCGGCTGATGGCCCGACAGAACATCCACGAAGCGCGGATCGTCGAACAAGCGGGGATCGAGGTCCAGAAGCGCCGCCGCCTTCACATTGGCATGGAGCAGACGTGGATGCTCGCCCACCTTCTCGGCAGGCATCTTTGTATAAAAATCGTCCGGCAGGCCGGCGTAATGGTTTTCGAGACTGAGACCGAAATCGGACATGGTGCCCTAACGCGCCAATGCGGCGCTGCGCCTCAGCGCCATGATGGTGTTTTCCAGTTCGCCCAGGAACCGCGAACGATCGCGGCTGCTGAAACCGGAATGATGGGTCTGGCCGCCGGGCGTCAGTTCGCGCAGGTGACGGCTGAGTTCGCGCATCCCCAGCGCCATGCCGATGCCTTCGGCGGTGAACGGTTTGCCATTGGGGCCCAGCACACGCGCACCCTTGTCCAGACAGCGTGAGGCCAGCGGAATGTCGGCGGTGATGCAGATGTCGCCGGCCGCAATATGGTCGACGATCCAGTTGTCGGCGGCATCCGCCCCTTCCGCCACGGTGACGTGACGCAGGAGCGGATTGGCCGACGGGCGCAAGCCACCATTGCTGACGATGGTGACGGTCAGGCCATGCCGGGCCGCCACCTTTTCGATCTCCGCCTTTACGGGGCAGGCGTCGCCGTCAACAAACAGTGAAATCAAGCAGCGCCTTCTCTTTTCTTGTCCTTGGCGCGATGCCAGTGCGGGCGCGATCCGTTGCGCTTCTTGGGCGCGTGCGGATTGTGCGCGTCGGCGGCTTCACGATGACCGCCGCCATGGCCGCCAGGCTTGTGACCACTCGGCTTGCCCCGGCCGCCCCGGTTGTGACCGTGCGGACGGCGCGGCTCTTCCTGCTGCTGGCGCTGTTCGGCTGTCAGCTCCGGCAGGTCGTGCGCCACGACTTCGATCTTCATGCGAATGATGCGTTCGATGTCGCGCAGGTAAGCGCGCTCCGAAGCGTCGCAGAAGCTGATGGCGATGCCGTCGGTGCCGGCGCGCGCGGTGCGGCCGATGCGGTGGACATAGCTTTCCGGTTCGTTGGGCAGCTCGAAATTGATCACATGGGTGATATAGTCGACGTCGATGCCGCGGGCGGCGATGTCGGTCGCCACCAGCACGCGCGCCTTGCCGGTCTTGAACATGTCCAGCGCCCGCTGACGGGCATTCTGTGACTTGTTGCCATGAATGGCTTCCGCCACCACGCCGGTGCGCGACAGATGCTCTGCCACCCGGTTGGCGCCATGCTTGGTGCGCGTGAACACGATCACCTTGTTCATCGAAACGTCCTTCAGCAGTTCGCTGAGCAACTGGCGCTTCTGCGGCATCGGCACGTAATACAGCTTCTGCTCGACGCGGTCGGCGGTCTTGCTCTGCGGCGCGACCTCAATCCGTTCGGGCTGGCGCAGCATGTCGTGGGTCAGCTTGACGATATCGTCCGGCATGGTGGCCGAGAACAGCATCGACTGGCGCTCGCGCGGCAGCATCGCCACCAGCTTGCGCACGTCGCGGATGAAGCCCATGTCCAGCATGCGGTCGGCTTCGTCGACGATGAAGGTGTTCACCGCGTCGAGGCGCACCATCTTCTGCTGCACCAGGTCGAGCAGGCGGCCCGGCGTGGCGACAAGCACGTCGACGCCCTTGGCCATGTTCTTGATCTGGGTGTTCTGGTTCACGCCGCCCAGGATCACGGTCATACGCAGATTCAGGTGGCGGCCATAGGTGCGCAGGGATTCCTCGATCTGCACCGCCAGTTCGCGGGTCGGGGCCAGGATCAGCGCCTTGGCCTGCTTGGGCTGGGGCGGCACATGGCCGATCGACAGCTTCTGCAGCAGCGGGATGCCGAAGGCGGCCGTCTTGCCGGTGCCGGTCTGGGCGATGCCAAGAAGGTCCTTGCCGGCCATCAGCGCCGGGATGGCGCGGGTCTGGATCGGGGTGGCTTTGGTATAGTTTTCGGCCGCAAGGGCGCGAAGGATCGGCTCGGCAACGCCAAGCGATTCAAAAGTTACGTCGGTCACAAAAGTCCTTAAAAACCGTGGGAACGCGCCAAAAGGCACGGATTTACGGCTGGTTGCCGTCTTCCACGCACACTGGAGGGAACGGAGGTCAGAGCTGGGATCCGGCGGTGGCAGCGTCGATGGACGCCTTGTGCGGCCGCAAGCGGATGACGGGTGTATGGTTGTATTGCGCGATAAAGTCAACCACCCCTATTGCAGCGCAACATAAATCCGTAACATTTGTTCCCATTCTCCCGTTGCGAGGGGGCGCTTTCTGTAGGCATCATGTCGCAGTCGCCCCGCGCAGCCGGGATCGGGGATGGCTTTGGGGTGTCTTGCCGGCATGGGGTGTGGCGTCGGTTCTCATGGCTTACGGCGATAATGACAAGGCCATTTCGCAGGCTTCTGCGAAAGGCAAGGTTAAGTGGTTTAACGCCACGAAAGGTTACGGCTTCATCACGTTGGACAATGGCGGCGACGCCTTCTGTCACGCATCTGCGCTGCAGGTGACCGGTCACAGCGATGTGCCGCCGGGCACCAGCATCGTCTGCGACCTGGCCGACTCCCAGCGGGGCCTGCAGGTGGTCGCGGTGCACAGCGTCGATACCTCCACGGCGGAAGCGCCAAGCCGCGCCCCGCGCGGCGACCGCTTCGGCGGCGGCGGCGGCGACCGTTTTGGCGGTGGTGGCGGATATGGCGGCGGTGGCGGTTACGGCGGCCATCGCGACAGCGCCCCGTCGGGCCCGATGGTTGAAGGCAAGATCAAGTTCTTCAACGACCAGAAGGGCTTTGGTTTCGTGATGCCCGACAGCGGCAGCGGCGACATCTATCTGCATGCCAGCGCCCTGCGCCGTTCGGGTGTGCAGGTGGTCGAACCCGACCAGCGCATCCGCTATTCCACGCGCCAGGGCAACAAGGGCGTGGAAGTCGACAAGGTCGAAATCATCTAGGCCGTAACGATACCCGGGGCCACATCCGGATCGTTTTCGACTTCCTTCAGCTTTTCGCGCGCCGCGGCGGCTTCGCGCTGCTTGTTCCACATCGAAGCGTAGTGGCCGTTCTGCGCCAGCAACTGCTCGTGGCGGCCGCGCTCGATGATGCTGCCATGGTCCAGCACCAGTATCTCGTCGGCGTCGATCACGGTGGAAAGACGATGCGCGATCACCAGGCTGGTGCGGCCCAGCGAAACTTCGTTCAGCGCGCCCTGGATTTCGCGTTCGGTGCCGGTGTCCAGCGCCGAAGTCGCTTCGTCCAAGAGCAGGATGGGCGGGTTTTTCAGGATGGTGCGGGCGATGGCAACGCGCTGCTTTTCGCCGCCTGACAGTTTCAACCCCCGCTCGCCCACCATCGCGTCATAGCCCTGCGGTAGGTGAGTGATGAACTTGTCGATCTGGGCCAGCCGCGCCGCCTCCTGTATTTCCGGCTCGGTCGCGTCGATGCGGCCATAGGCGATGTTGTAGCGCACCGTATCGTTGAACAGCACCGTATCCTGCGGAACGATGCCGATGATGCTGCGCAGGGATTCCTGCGTCACGTCACGGATATCCTGTCCGTCGATGGTCACGCTGCCGCTCTTGATGTCGTAAAAGCGGTACAGAATGCGGCTTATGGTGGATTTCCCTGCGCCCGACGGGCCCACGATCGCAACCGTCTTGCCGGCCGGCACCGTGAAGCTGATCCCTTTCAGCACAATGCGTTCGGGATCATAGGCGAACACCACATTGTCGAACCTGATTTCGCCGCCCGAAACCGCCAGCGGCTTTGCGCCCGGCTTGTCCTGCACTTCCTGCGGCTGGCCGAGTAGGCGGAACATGGCTTCCATGTCCACCAAGCCCTGCGTGATTTCGCGGTACACCGTGCCCAGCAGGTTCAGCGGCTGATAAAGCTGGATGATGATCAGGTTGGCGGCGACGAACTGGCCCAGCCGCACCTCGCCCGACTGCACCATCATCGCCGCCAGCACCAGCACCACGCCCTGCCCGATCGCCATGATCGCGGCTTGGCCGGTGTTGAGGATCGAAAGCGACACCTGCGACTGGATCGAGGCGCCGGCGTACTTTTTCATGGAAACGTCGAAGCGCGCTGTTTCGTGTTTCTCGTTGTTGAAATACTTCACCGTTTCGAAATTCAGCAGCGAGTCCACCGCCTTGGTATTGGCATCGGTATCGGACTGGTTCATCTCGCGGCGAAAGGCGATGCGCCAGCGCGTAATCGCAAAGGTGAACCAGGTATAGGCCACCACCATCAAAAGCGCGGCCAGCGCCACCCATATGTTGAAGATGTAGAACAGCATGCCGCTATAGATCAGCACCAGGAAGATGGTGGGGAAGATGCTGAACAGGGCGAAGGACAGCAGCGTGTCGATCCCCTTGGTGCCGCGTTCGATCACGCGGCTCAGGCCGCCGGTCTTGCGCTCCAGATGAAAGCGCAGCGACAAAGTGTGGACATGCGAGAACGTCTCCACCGCCACTTCGCGCATGGCGTGGTACTGCACCTGGGCGAAAACGCCGTCGCGCAACTGGGCGAAAGCCTGCATCATGATGCGCGACATCGCATAGGCGGCGATCAGCGCCGCAATGACCGCCATCGAGGCACGCGCGGGCGTGGTGCCGAAGGCATCCACCGCCTCACCCAGGAACTGCTGCGAGATGGTGGTAGTGATGATGGCCAGGATCAGGAAGAAAATCGAAATAATGACCCGGACCTTCAGGTCGGGCCGTCCCTTGGGCCACAGATAGGGCATCAGCCGCCAAAGCGGCTTGAAGGACGGCGCGCCGCTGCCTTCTTCTACCGGATGCGCCACGTTATTGGCCCATGTCCCCGCCGCCAAACGTGACGAAACCCGCGATCATGGCGATGAGGGCCACGGCCCCCAGAATAAGCAACCAGCGCGGCACGCACTTCTCCTTTGGCTTTAAGTGATGAACCTGTTTAGGAAGATGCCGCAATCGGCGCAACCCCGCTGGCATCATGGACAAGATCACCCACCCCGCCATCTGCGTTTTCTGCGGCGCCTCCTTCGGGACCGACCCCATTTACCGTGAGACGGCCCGCGCCCTGGGCGCCGGCATAGCCGCCATGGGCGCGCGCATGGTGTTCGGTGGGGGCTCGCCCGGCCTGATGGGCGAAGTCGCCAAGGCAGCGCGCGAGGGCGGAACTTCGGTCGAAGGCATCCTGCCCAGCTTCCTGCGCGACGTGGAACCGCCGCTGGCCGAGGGCGAAACCACGCAAATCGTGGACGACCTGTTCGTGCGCAAGCAGATGATGATCGACCGGTCAGATGCCTTCATCGTCCTGCCGGGCGGGCTGGGCACCTATGACGAGTTCTTCGAGGTGCTGACTGCCGCCCAGTTGCGCGTGCATGCCAAGCCCATCGTGCTGGTGAATGTGATGGGCTACTTCGACGCGCTGGACGCGCTGGTGCGCGACACGGTGAAGAAGGGTTTTGCCAGCGAAGCGGTGCTGACACTGTATAGCCTGGCCGATGACGCGCCCGCCGCGCTGGCGCAGGTGCGAAAGGCGCTGGCGCCGTGACGCCCGAAATCAAATTCGACGACTTTCTAAAAGTGGATGTGCGGGTCGGTACCGTGATCGCCGCCGAGACGTTTCCCGAAGCGCGCAAGCCCGTCATCAAGCTGACCATCGACTTCGGCGCCGACATCGGCACCCGCCGCTCGTCGGCCCAGATCACCAAATACTATAAGCCCGAAGAACTGGTCGGCACGCAGGTGGTGGCGGTGGTGAACTTCCCGCCGCGCCAGATCGGCCCCTTCATGTCGCAGGTGCTGACACTGGGCGTGCCCGACGAGAATGGCGAAGTGGTACTGCTGCGGCCCACCGTGCCGGTGCCAAACGGCGGACGACTGTTCTAGCTGGCTTCTAAACCTGGGCGCCGTCGCGGTGCAGCTTGTAGATGATCGAATCGGTCAGGGCTTCAAACGAAGCATCGACGATGTTTTCCGACACGCCCACCGTGGACCAGCGGTTGCCCTTGCCGTCGGCGCTTTCCACCATGACGCGGGTCACCGCCTCGGTACCGCTGGTCAGGATGCGCACTTTATAGTCCACCAATTTCAGATCGCTGAGGAAGGGCGAATACTTACCCAGATCCTTGCGCAGCGCCGCATCCAGCGCGTTCACCGGGCCGTTGCCGGTGCCGACGTTCACCAGCTCCTGCCCGGCCACATTCAGCTTCACGGTGCCTTCGGAAACGGTGGTGAACTGTCCCATGGCATTCTTGCTGCGGTCGACCGTGACGCGGAAGGATTCCACCGCGAAGTAATCAGGCACCTGCCCCAACGCGCGGCGGGCCAGCAGTTCGAACGACGCTTCCGCCCCGTCATAAGCATAGCCCTTGGCGGCGAGCCGCTTGATATCTTCCAGCAATCGCGCCACGCGCGGGTCTTTGGGGTCGAGCGTGATGCCGGCTTCGGTCAACCGCGCCAGCACGTTGGAACGCCCCGCCTGGTCCGAGACCGGAATGATGCGCTCGTTGCCGACGCTTTCCGGCTTTACATGTTCATAGGTCGCCGGGTTTTTCAGCACCGCCGAGGAATGCAGCCCGCCCTTGTGCACAAAGGCCGACGGCCCGACATAGGGCGCGTAGCGGTTCGGCGCGCGGTTGAGGATTTCATCCAAGAGACGCGAGACATGGGTGAGCCGCGCCAGATTTTCCATCGTCACGCCGGTTTCGAACTGGGAAGCAAAGGGCTCCTTCAGCATCAGGTTGGGCAGCAGTGAACACAGATTGGCATTGCCGCAACGCTCGCCCAGCCCGTTCAGCGTGCCCTGGATCTGCCGCACGCCACCGCGCACCGCCGCCAGGCTGACCGCCACCGCCTGTTCAGTGTCGTTATGGGCGTGGATGCCCAGATTGGCGGTCGGCAGCTTGGCCTTGGCCGCGCTGACCACCGCGTAAGCCGCTTCTGGCATGGTGCCGCCATTGGTGTCGCACAGCACGATCCACTTGGCGCCCGCGTCATGGGCAGCGCGGATACAGGCCAGCGCATAATCGGGATTGGCTTTATAGCCATCGAAGAAATGCTCGGCATCGAACAAAGCTTCGCGCTTCTTGGCGACAATGGCCTCCATCGAGCGGGCGATGTTGTCGATATTCTCGCCCCTCGGAATTTCCAGCGCCACATCGACCTGGAAATCCCAGGTCTTGCCAACCAGACAGACGGCATCGGCGGACGCTTCGAGCACCGGCGCAAGCGACGGATCGTTGGCCGCGCTGCGCCCCGAACGCGCGGTCATGCCGAAAGCGGTGAAGCGGGCGGATTTCAGAGGCGGGCGCTCGGCAAAGAAGGCCGTGTCGGTGGCATTGGCGCCCGGCCAGCCACCTTCAATGTAATCCACGCCCAAGCTGTCCAGCGACAATGCAATCTGACGCTTGTCCTCGGCGGAGAAATCGACGCCCTGCGTCTGCGCCCCGTCGCGCAGGGTGGTGTCGAATATATAAAGACGCTCTTTTTTGCCGGAAGTGGGGGTCATTTCTTCAGTTCCCACGTCGTGCCTTGGGGGCCGTCTTTCAGCACGATGCCCTTGGCCAGCAGATCGTCGCGAATGCGGTCGCTTTCGGCGAAATTCTTGGCGGCTTTTGCCGCATTTCGCGCCTTTATGCGGCTTTCGATTTCATCCTCGTCAACAGTTTGCCCGGCGGGAGCCCAACGCCGCCAAGCATTCAAATCCGAACGAAGAAGTCCCAAGAAATTTGCCGCAGCTTTAAGGGCCATAGGGCTTAGCGTTTGGGTAAATAGACCAATAGCGGCAGGGGTGTTCAGGTCATCGGACAGAGCATCGAATACCGGCTTCAGTTCACCACTAGAAGGTTCAAGCGGATAGTGACCGTCAGTGAACTGGTACCAGTGATTTAGTATCGCGCGCGCCTGCTTTCTTGCAGAATCGGTCCAATCGATGGGTTGCCGATAATGCGTTAGCAGCATTTGCAGGCGCAACACCTCTGGATGCTCCTTCGCGAGAAGATCTCGGATAGTGAAGAAGTTTCCCAGACTTTTGGACATCTTCTGACCTTCCACCTGCAGGAAGCCATTGTGCATCCAGACATTCGCCATCACAGATGTGCCATGGGCACAGCGCGATTGAGCGATTTCATTTTCGTGGTGCGGGAAGATAAGGTCCAGTCCGCCGCCATGGATATCGAAAGTTTCTCCCAGATAGGCGGCTGACATGGCAGAGCATTCGATATGCCAGCCCGGGCGGCCACGGCCCCACGGGCTTTCCCATCCCGGCTCGTTGCTTGCGGACTGCTTCCACAACACGAAATCATGCGGATGCTTCTTGTGTGCGTCGACATCCACGCGCGCACCGGCTTGCTGCTCGTCCAGCTTGCGGCCCGATAGGCGTCCATAATCCGGCATGGATTGCGTGTCGAAAAGCACTTCGCCGCCGGCTTCGTAGGCGTGGCCGCGCGCAATTAGTTGCGCGATCAAGCTCACCATATCTGCCTTGCCATCGGCACGCGGCAGTACGAACTCTGTCGCGCGCGGCTCGACGGTCGGACGCAGGCAGCCCAGTTCACCAACATCGGCGTGATACTGTTTCTCGGTTTTTTCCGTGACGTTGCGGATCGCCTCGTTCAACGGCAGACCCGGAAAATCGCGCAAAGCGCGTTCGTTTATCTTGTCGTCCACATCGGTGATGTTGCGGACATAGGTAACGTGCTCGGCGCCATATTCATGACGCAGTAGGCGGAACAGCACGTCAAAAACAATGGCAGGCCGCGCATTGCCGATATGGGCGAAGTCGTAAACTGTGGGACCGCAGACATACATGCGGACATTCTTCGCATCGATGGGCGCGAACTCGTCCTTGGTCTTGGTCAGGGTGTTGAAGAGGCGCAGGGACATCGGACGGCTCGCAAAAAGGGAAAACGGATCAGGCAAACGGAAACAGACTGAAAAATCAGCCGCTAATTCGAATTCCGCTTTGACACGAGATGGTCACGCCGTCTGCCCTTTGAGCCGCGCCAGAGATCTGTCGCGCCCGATCAGGGGTAACAGTTTTTTGAGTTCGGGTCCATGCTCCAGCCCGGTCAGCGCCAGCCTTAACGGATGGAACAGGCCCTTGCCCCTGGCCCCGGTCTGGGCCGCAACCGCCTTGGTCCAGCCGCCCCAGGTTTCCTGATCCCAGGGTTCGGGCGGCAGCAGCTCGGCGGCGGCCGCGGCCAGCGCGGCGTCTTCGATCACCGGCGTGACCGGGCCCGTGACCAGCCGCGCCATGTCGGTGATGTCGCCCAACTTGTTCAGGTTGGATTTGACAGCCTCCCAGAACACTTCGCCGTGCGGCACGCGGCCAGCCACCGCGCTGTACGGCATGACGTGCAGGGTGCGGGCATTCAACGTCGACAGTTCTTCAGGCACGAAATGCGCGGGCGCACGGCCGATCTTGGCAAAGTCGAATTCCGCCGCCAGTTCGCCCAGCGTCTGGCGCGGCTCCACCGGATCGGACGTGCCGATCTTGGCTAGATACGACGCCACCGCCAGCGGCTCGGTGCCCTCTTCGCGCAAGTCCTGCAATGACAGCGAACCCAGCCGCTTGCTCAGCGCTTCGCCGCCCGCGCCCACCAGCAGTGGGAAATGCGCAAACTTCGGGATCGGCGCGCCCAGCGCCTGAAAAATCTCGATCTGAGCAGCGGTGTTGGTGACATGGTCTTCGCCGCGCACCACATGACTGATCGCCATGTCGATATCATCAGCCACCGACGGCAGGGTGTAGAGAAACGCGCCATCCTCGCGCACCAGCACCGGATCGGACATGGTGGCGGTGTCAATTTCGACCGGGCCGCGCACCAGGTCTGTCCAGCGCACCTTGCTGCGCGACAGCTTGAAGCGCCAGTGCGGCTTGCGGCCCTCACCTTCCCATTTCGCCTTGTTCGCAGGCTCCAGCGAAGCGCGATTGTAGACCGGCGGCAGCTTGCGCGCAGCCAACAGCGAACGCTGCCGCTCCAGCTCACCTTCGGTCTCAAAGCAGGGATAGATGCGGCCCGCCGCCTGGAGCTGATAGAAAGCCACGCTGTACTTGGCCATGCGGTTGATCTGGCGGTCGGTGCCGTCATGCGTCAGCCCCAGCCACTCCAGGTCGCGATAAATCGCCTGCTCGAATTCCTTGGTCGATCGCGCCGCATCGGTATCGTCGATGCGCAGCAGAAAGCGGCCGCCATGTTTCTTGGCGAACAGCCAGTTCAGCAGCGCGGTGCGGGCATTGCCGACATGCAGCAGGCCTGTGGGCGACGGCGCGAAGCGGACAGTGACAGACATCAGCGCGCGTCCCGGAAAGCATTGGTGATGGGATAGCGGCGGTCGCGGCCGAAATTGCGCGGGCTGATCTTCACGCCCGGCGGCGCCTGGCGGCGCTTGTATTCGGAGATATAGAGCAGATGCTCGATACGCTTGACCGTAGCGGGGTCATAACCCTTTGCCACCGTTTCCTCGAAGCTGCATTCCTTTTCCACCAGACATTCCAGGATGCCGTCCAGGATATTGTAAGGCGGCAGGGAATCCTGATCGGTCTGGTCCGGTTTCAGCTCGGCGCTGGGCGGCTTTTCGATGATACGCTCGGGAATGACGCGCCCCTGCGGCCCCAGGGCGCCCGCCGGGGAATTCTGGTTGCGCCAGTGCGACAGGCGGAACACCTCGGTCTTGTAGATATCCTTCAGAACGTTATAGCCACCGCACATGTCGCCATAGAGCGTGGCATAGCCCACGCTCATCTCGCTCTTGTTGCCGGTGGTCAGCACCATGGGACCGAACTTGTTGGAAATCGCCATCAGGATCACGCCGCGCAGGCGCGACTGGATATTCTCCTCGGTCGTATCGGCCTTGGTGCCGGCGAACGGCGCCGCCAGCGTCTCGCCCAAAGCGGCCACCGCACGTTCGATCGGGATCGTCTCATAGACCACGCCCAGCATCCGGGCGCAGGCGTCGGCGTCTTCCAGGCTTTCGCGGCTGGTATAACGCGAGGGCAGCATCACGCAGCGCACCCGGTCTGCGCCCAGCGCGTCGACCGCCACCGCCGCCGAAATGGCGCTGTCGATGCCGCCCGAAAGTCCCAGCACCACGCCCGGGAAACGGTTCTTGTTCACGTAATCGCGCAGGCCCAGCACCATGGCGTTATAAATCTGGGAAGAGCGGTCTTGGACGACATTGCCGTCCCCCGGTGCGCAGGTCCACTTCCTGTCGCTCCCGCGCGTCCATTCGGTGATCGTCACGGCGGGCGCCCAGTCGGGCAGCGCGACGGCGATCGACTGGTCGGCGTTCAGCACGAACGACGCGCCGTCATAGACCACCTCGTCCTGCCCGCCGAGCTGGTTGAGATAGAGCAGCGGCAGGCCGGTCTCATGCACGCGCGAAGCGGCCAGCTTCAACCGCACATCCTCCTTGCCGGCTTCGAACGGCGAGCCATTGGGTACACACAGAATCTCCGCGCCGAGTTGCGCCAGCGCGTCGGTGGCGCCCTGCACCCAGATGTCCTCGCAGATCGGCACGCCCAGCGCCACGCCGCGCACCATCATCGGCCTGGGCAATGGCCCCGCCGCGAAGACGCGCTTTTCGTCGAACACGCCATAATTCGGCAGGTCATGCTTGAATGTGAGGCCCGCAACCTTGCCGCCATCCAGCAGCGCCACAGCGTTATACAGCTTGCCGCCGTCCACCCAGGGCGTGCCCATCAGGATGGCGGGACCGCTGGCAGTATCCTTCGCCAGTTCCTCCACCGCCGCGCGGGCGTCTTCCTGCAGCGCCGGTTTCAGCACCAGGTCTTCGGGCGAATAGCCCACGATGAAGAGTTCGGAAAACGCGATGACATCGGCATCCATCACCTGCGCGCGCGCGGCCCGGGCCTTTTCCAGGTTCCCGGCAATGTCGCCCATCACTGGGTTCAACTGGGCAAGCGCGATGCGATAACGGTCGGTCATGACCGGTATTTAGCGTGTGAAAGGCGGATGTTACTAGCGGCCAGCGACAGCGCGGGTCTGGCTTGCCGGCACGGCAACGCCCGACGCCTGCTCGATCCACAGCGCGGTTTCCAGCGCCTGGGCCGCCTGTTCCGGCGTCACCAGCGCGTCGGTGCCGGCCTTGGCGGCGGCAACGAACCCGCCCACGGCTTCGCCGAGCGGATCGCCCATTTCCAGCGCGCCCAGCGGGCGCGGGGTGGTGTTCTTGACGGTGCGCGACAGGAAGTCGATTTCCACCACGCCATCGGCATAGACGGCGCGCAGGCCGCGCTTGCGTTCGGTGGCGACACGGCTGGTTTCCAGCTTGGCGACGGTGCCATTGGCGAAATGCAGCAGCGCGAAAACTTCGTCAGCATGCGGGCCATATTCAATCAGGCCCTCGGCCCGGATCTCGCTGACCGCGCCCGGCACCAGCGAATGGACCAGGTCGATGTCATGGATCATCAGATCCAGCACCACCGACACGTCGTCGCCGCGGCCGGTCCAGGGACCCTGGCGCCAGCAGGTGATTTCCTGCGGCACCTCGCCCACGGCCAGAAGACCGGTGCGGGCGAAGACGAAACGCTCCTGATGGCCGACGGTCAGAACCTTGCCGGCGTCACGCGCCAGCGCCACCAGCTCGGCGGCTTCTTCGAGAGTGGTGGCGATGGGCTTTTCCACCAGCACATGCGCGCCGGCCTTCAGAAAGGCGCGCACGATCTCGGCATGGGTGACGGCAGGCGAACAGACGCTGACCAGATCGACCTTGCCCAACAGCTCGCGCCAATCGGCGACGGTCTTGCAGCCATAATGGGCCTTGGCCTTGGCGCGCATGTCGGCATTGGGGTCCGCGACCGCGAACAGCTCCACATCGCCGCTGGCCTGGCCGAGCGCCTTGTATTTGGTCGCATGGTGGTGGCCGAACACGCCGGCGCCGATGACGGCAGCCTTCAACGGTCCATTTTCAGGCACACGGCGACGCAGAAACAAAATGGGTGATCCCCAGCAAAATCAGATGCTTATAAGGGACCGGGGGGCGCCCGCCCGCCAGCAAACAAATGTTCCGCTTTGTTACGGAATAAGCCTTTGAACCATATGGCTATTTTTCCGGTGCGGCGGCCATCAAAGACGCCAGCGCGGCCACGATCAGATACGACAGCATCAGCGGCGCCAGTCCGATCAGCACCGCCCCGGTAATGTCGGCAAAGGCGCTGCAGTTCATCCAGGGATAGGCCGAGCCCACGAACAGGAACTGGATGCCCACCACCGCCACGATGCCGAACAGGAAGGCGCGCAAGGTGGGCCCCAGCGGTTGGCTGCGCTCGCCCGCTTCCAGCCGGATCAGCCCGGCCTGAAGCCTGAGGCGCGAGGCGGCGCTGCCCAGATAGATGATGGCCAGCAGCCAGGTGAAGGCGGCGGAAAACAGGCGGCCGCCATCCATGAAGCAGCCATCCAGGACGCGTGTCTGCAGCGCTTTCTGGCCCGGCACCAGGAAGGTCATCGCATTTTCCAGCGCGCCCGCCACGCCGCGGTCGATCACCTCGGGCGCCACCAGCGCCTGATTGAGAAAGCTCAGCGCCACAAAGGCCATGAACACCGCTTCGTTGAAGCCTGGGATCAGATGATGGGGCCGCAGACCCGCCAGCCAGGAGGTGCCTGACGGACTGGCCGAGGCGCCGAAACCGCCCACGAACAGCAGGCCCATGGCGATGAACAGCGCGGCGCAGACGCCGATGGCAAAAGACGAGGTTTGCAGCGGCACGCCCGACATGGATGCCAGGCGCAAAGCATGGGCGCCCGCGAAGAGGCAGAACACAATCCAACCCTTCGCGAGAAGACGCGCTATGCCCATGGATTATCAGGCCGAGGCAGCCAGCCCCGAATCTTTCATCCGCTCGTCGCGGATGCCCTGCGCGATCAGGAACGCCAGTTCCAGCGACTGGCTGGCATTCAGGCGCGGATCGCAGGCGGTCTGGTAGCGGTCGGCAAGGTCAATCTCCTTCAGGCCCTGCGCGCCGCCCAGACATTCGGTGACATTCTGGCCCGTCATCTCGAAATGCACGCCGCCGGCATGGGTGCCTTCGGCGCGGTGGATGGCGAAGAAGCTGCGCACTTCTTCCAGCACGCGTTCAACTGGACGCGTCTTGTAGCCCGACTGCAGCTTGATGGTGTTGCCGTGCATGGGATCGGACGACCACACGACCTTGGCGCCTTCGCGTTTCACCGCGCGCACCAGCGCGGGCAGCTTTTCGGCAACCTTGTCGGCGCCGAAACGGGCGATCAGCGTCAGGCGGCCCGGAATGTTCTGCGGGTTCAGCGCCGCGATCAGGCGCAGCAGGTCATCGGGTTCCAGCGACGGGCCGCACTTCAGGCCGATCGGGTTCTTGATGCCGCGCATGAATTCGACATGCGCGCCGTCAAGCTGGCGGGTGCGGTCGCCGATCCACAGCATGTGGGCGCTGGTGTCGTACCAGTCGCCGCTGGTGGAATCGACGCGCGTCATCGCCTGCTCGTACGGCAGCAGCAGTGCTTCGTGCGAGGTGTAGAAGTCCGTACCGCGCAACTGCGGCACAGATTCCGAGGTGATGCCGCAGGCGGCCATGAAGTCGAGCGTTTCGGAGATACGCTGCGCCAGACCCTTATATTGTTCGCCGGCCGGCGAGTCCGCGATGAAGCCCAGCATCCAACGATGCACATTGTGCAGGTCGGCGTAACCGCCCTGCGCGAAGGCGCGCAGCAGGTTCAGCGTCGCCGCCGACTGGGCGTTGGCCTGCAGCAGGCGCTGCGGATCGGGAATGCGCGACTGGGGCGTGAACTCGCCGCCATTGATGTTATCGCCGCGATAGGAGGGCAGCTTGACGTCGCCCTGGGTCTCGAAGTCGTCGGAACGCGGCTTGGCGAACTGGCCGGCGATGCGGCCCACTTTCACCACCGGCACGCCGGCGGCAAAGGTCAGCACCACCGCCATCTGCAGCAGCACGCGGAAGGTGTCGCGGATATTGTCGGGATGGAATTCGGCGAAGCTTTCGGCGCAGTCGCCACCCTGCAGCAGGAAAGCCTTGCCTTCCGCCACCTGGCCCAGGCTGGCCTGGAGGTTGCGCGCCTCGCCGGCGAACACCAGCGGGGGGTGGGTCCTGAGCTGGCCCAGAACACGGTCCAGCGCCGCCTTGTCCGGATATTCCGGCATCTGACGGGCGGGTTTTTCCTGCCAACTCTGCGGGGTCCAGCTTGTGGCCACGCTACTCTCCTTCAACTTGCGCAAACGGGCCGTGGATATAGGCGCTTGCGGCGCATTTTACCAGACGCGAGGCCTAGCAGGGTGAATGGTCTGCGGGAACCCAAGATGTTGATTTCACAGCGATTTAAGCGGGCGCGTCGCCCGGCGCACGGCTGTAGCTCTTGGTCCGCATGGTCACCAGTTCCTCGGCGGCCGTGGGGTGCAGCGCGATAGTGGCGTCAAAGTCCTTCTTCGTCGCGCCCAGCTTTATCGTCACGGCCACGATCTGGATGATCTCGGCGGCATGGTCGCCGAAAATGTGGCAGCCCAGAACCTTGTCGGTCTTGGCGTCGACGATAAGCTTCATCAGCGTGCGCACCGGGCGCCCGCCCAGCGTGTGCAGCAGCGGCCGGAAGGTCGACTTGTAGACGTCGATACTATGGCCTTCGCCCAGGGCGCGGGTTTCGGTCAGGCCGACACAGGCCAGTTCGGGCGTGGTGAACACCGCGCTGGCGACATGGCTGTGGTCGGAGCGGGTGGGATTGTTCTTGAAGGCGGTTTCGACGAAGCACATGGCTTCATGGATCGCCACCGGCGTGAGCTGGATGCGGTCGGTGACGTCGCCCACCGCATAGATGTGCGGCGCCGAGGTTCGCGAATAGGCATCCACCTTCACCTCGCCGCGCTTGCCGAGCTCCACGCCGGCCTTTTCGACATGCAGCGCCATGGTGTTGGGCTGGCGGCCGATGGCCAGCAGGATCTGGTCGCACTCGATCACATCGCCCTTGTTGGTTTCGGCCCGCAGGCAATTGCCGTGCTTTTCGATCTTGGTGAATTCGCAGCCCAGCAGCACATCCAGCCCGCGCGATGTCATGGAGTCGCACAGCGCGTCGCGCATGCAATCGTCAAATCCGCGGAGCGGCTTTTCCCCGCGATAGACCAGCGAAACATGGCTGCCCAACCCGTGGAAGATATGGGCGAATTCCAGCGCGATATAGCCGCCGCCCGCGATCAGGATGCGCCCCGGCAGCTTCTCCAGATGAAAGGCTTCATCGGAGGTGATGCACAGCTCGCCGCCGGGAATGACACGGCTGGTGCCCATTTCGCGCGTGGGACGGTTGCCGGTGGCGATCAGGATTTTTTCCGCCGTGACCTTTTGCTGCGAATTGAGCAGCAGCAGCGTGTGTTCGTCCTCGAACACGGCGCGGTCCTGGAAGATGGTGACGCCGGATTTTTCGACATTGGCCTTGTAGAGGCCTTCCAGCCGGGCGATCTCGCGGTCCTTGTTGGCGATCAGGGTCGGCCAGTCGAAGCTGGCGTCGCCAAAGTCCCAGCCGTAACCGGCGGCATCCTTCACATTTTCGGAAAACTGGCTGGCATAGACCAGCAGCTTTTTGGGAATGCAGCCGCGGATCACGCAGGTGCCGCCCATGCGCCATTCTTCCGCCAGCGCGACGCGGGCGCCCGCCAGCGCCGCCATGCGGCCGGCGCGCACGCCGCCGCTGCCGCCGCCGATCACAAAGAGGTCATAGTCGTATTTGGTCATGCCTGCGGCCTTGGGCTTGCGCTATAACGCTGTAGCCGAGCCGGGGTTTGGCGACAATGTGGGGCGGGATGAAAAGGATATTGGGACGCGGCGTGACGGCCCTGTGCGCAGCCTGGCTGCTGGCCGGCTGCACCCTGTCCAATTCGCTGCGGCCCGAACCGGTCGATTCCGTCTGGGGCGGAAAGCCCACGACGCAATCGGTGTTTTTCGCCACTGACCGCGAGCCCGAAGGCGAGAGTTTCGGCCTCAACTGGGGCGCCGCGCTGGCTTGCGGCCGCACCGATGTCGCCATTCCGGTCGTGGCCCTGCCCGGCCAGAACCCTGCCGTCACCTCACAAAGCTGCGACAGCGCAGCGTCGCTGGGTGCGTTCGCCCGGCAGATCCGCGAGGCGGCGCGGGCGATGAATTGCAACCGGGTTCTGCTGGTGGTGCATGGCTACAACGCCACCTTCGCCACCGGATTGTTCCGCGCTGGCCAGGTCGCGCTGGACACGCAATGGTCCTGCGCGACGCTGATGTTCAGCTGGAGCAGCGAAGGTCGCTTCAACCGTTACGCCGCCGACATCGAGCGCAGCGGCTATGCAGTCCCGGCGCTGATCGCCCTCATGCGCGAAGTGAATGCGACCGGCCTGTCGGTGAATGTGATCGCCCACAGCATGGGCGCGCGCATCGTGCTGGCGGCGAGTGGGGCGCTTTGCCAGGAAGGGCGTGGCCGGGTGGAGCAGATGATCCTGTCCGCTGCCGATGTCAGCGCCCAGAACGGCAATGATGACTTCGGCCACCTGCTGAAACGCGCCAGCGGCTGCGTGACGCGCACGACCCTCTATTCCTCCGACAACGACCTGGCGCTGATCACCTCGGAAAGTTTTCATGGCGGCGTGCCGCGCGCCGGGCGCATCCCCTTGCGCAACCTTCAATATGGCACGGGCCACGGCACGGTGGATGTGGTGGATGCCAGCCGGGCGCCGGGCGATCCGGCGGGGCACAGCTATTTCACCCATTCCTATGAAATGGCGCGCGACATGATGTGGGCGCTGGCCGGCACACCGGCAGCCGCGCGGGCCGCGCCGGACGGACCATCCGGGCAGACGCTGACCTGCCTGGATTGGGAAACATCAACCTGCGCCAGAGGCGGCGGACGCTACGAACTGGCCGTGACGCGGGAACGGCAACCGGACCGCGGGCCAAGACTGGCGCGCCGGTTGTGGTCGATCATTTTTCCCGTTCAATAACCGCGATATCGCCAGGACCGGCGATCAGCAGCGTGGTGGCGATGTCGATGAACAGGCCGTGTTCCACCACGCCCGGCACAGCCGATATCGCCGTCGCCAGCTTCGGCGCGCTCTGAATCGCACCAAAGGCGATGTCGTAAATCACATTGCCGCCGTCGGTCTTGAACACCGCGCCATCCCGGTGGCGCAGGGTCAGGGCAGGATTGTCGTAACCGGCGTCTTTCAGCGCCACAGCCAGACGCGCGGCGATGGACTTGTGGCCAAACTCCACCACTTCGACCGGCAGCGGATATTTTCCCAGCCGCGGCACCAGCTTGGTCTCATCCGCGATCACCACCATCTTCTTCGAGGCCGCCGCGACAATCTTTTCGCGCAGCAACATGCCGCCGCCACCCTTGATCAGATCCAGATTGCGATCCGCCTCGTCGGCGCCATCGATGGTGAGATCGAGCGGCGCCAGATCGTCCAGCGACGCCAGCGTGATACCCAGCTTGCGGGCCAGCGCGGCAGTCTTCTCGCTGGTCGGCACGCACAGCAGCTTTTCGCCGCCACGCACGCGCGGCGCCAGCAGTTCGACAAAGATTTCGGCGGTGGAGCCCGAACCCAGGCCCAGCTTCATGCCGTCCTGGACATAGTCGAGCGCCTTGGCGGCCACGGCGCGTTTGAGAGCGTTCTGATCGGTCATGGCCGGACCTTATAGGCCGCCCATGACAAGGCCAAGACCCGTGGCTATTCGACCGTGACGCTCTTTGCCAGATTGCGCGGCTGGTCCACGTCGGTGCCCTTGGCGATGGCCGCATAATAGGCCAGCAACTGCACCGGGATGGCATAGAGCAGCGGGGTGATGAAGGCGTTGGTTGTCGGCACTTCGATACTGGCCCAGACCTTGCCGGCCTTTGCGATGCCTTCGCGGTCCGAGATCAGCAACACCTTGCCGCCGCGCGCCATCACTTCCTGCATGTTGGAAATGGTCTTTTCGAAATGGCTGTCATGGGGGGCGATGACGATGATCGGAACCGCTTCATCGATCAGCGCAATGGGACCATGCTTCATTTCACCGGCGGCATAGCCCTCGGCGTGAATGTAGGAAATTTCCTTCAGCTTCAGCGCGCCTTCCATGGCGAGCGGGAAACTGGCGCCGCGGCCCATGTACAGAACGTCGCGCGCCTTGGCGACTTCCTCGGCGACGGCCTTGATCTTGAGTTCCTGCTTGAGGAAATCGGCGATATGGCGCGGGGTTTCCAGCAGCGAGGCGCAAAGCTTCTTTTCGTCCTCGGCGCTGAGATTGCCGCGCGCCACGCCTGCCGCGATGGCGAAGCTGGCCAGCGCCGCAAGCTGGCAGGTAAAGGCCTTGGTCGACGCCACGCCGATTTCCGGGCCGGCATAGGTCGGCAGCACGATATCGGCTTCGCGGGCGATAGAGCTTTCGGAGACATTGACCACTGCGATGGTGGTCTGGCCGTTGACCTTGGCGTCGCGCAGCGCCGCCAGCGTGTCGGCGGTTTCGCCCGACTGGGAGATGAACAGGGCCGCGCCATGTTCCGGCCAGACCGGGTCGCGATAGCGCAGCTCCGACGACACATCGATTTCCACCGCCAGGCGCGCCAACTTCTCGAACCAGTATTTTCCCACCATACCGGCATAAAAAGATGTGCCGCAGGCCGAAATGGTCAGGCGCGAGGCTTTGGCCAGCGCCGGGCGCAGACCCACACCCAGCTTGCGCACCACCGGACCGGCGGGGTCGAGATAATGCGCCAGCGTGTGGCCTACCACTTCGGGCTGCTCGTGGATTTCCTTGGCCATGAAATGATTGTGGCCGGCCTTGTCGACCAGCGCGGCGGAGGCCGTGGTGATCTTGAGCTCGCGGTTGGCGGGGCGGCCCTGTTCGTCGAAGATCGAAACATTCGGTCCACGGATCACCACCACATCGCCATCTTCCAGATAGGTGACGCGGTTGGTGAATGGCGCCAGCGCAAAGGCGTCGGAGCCGATATAGGCCTCGGCCTCGCCATGGCCCACCGCCAGCGGCGCGCCCTTGCGCGCGCCGATCAAGAGGCCTTCATGATCCTTGAAGATCATGGCGATGGAATAGGCGCCGGTCAGCCGCGCCACCGCCTGCTTGGCGGCATCGTCGGGCGACAGGCCCTGCGACAGCAGCTCGGTCACCAGATGGGCGGCGACTTCGCTGTCGGTTTCCGATTCAAACTTGTGGCCCTTGGCTTCCAGTTCGGCTTTCAGCTCGCGGAAATTCTCGATGATGCCGTTATGGACAATGGCGACACGGCCCGTGGCATGGGGATGGGCGTTGTTCTCGGTGGGCGCGCCGTGCGTGGCCCAGCGGGTATGGCCGATGCCGGTGTGACCGCCCAGGGGCTTGTTTTCGAGCACCACGCCCAGCTTGTTCAGCTTGCCGGGCGAACGGCGGCGACAAATCTCGCCTTCCTGCAAAGTGGCGATGCCGGCGGAGTCGTAGCCGCGATATTCCAGACGCTTCAGCGCTTCCAGGATGACCGGAGCCACATCACGCGTGCCCGCGATACCGACGATGCCGCACATTATTTTTTGTCTTTCTGCTTGTCGCGGAAGGCTTTCGCCCAGCCGGGTTTTTCGGTCAAGGCCCCGCGGGCGATGGCCAGCGAATCCGCCGCCACGTCCTGGGTAATCACGGAACCGGCGGCGGTGATCGCCCCGTCGCCGATTTTCACCGGCGCCACCAGCGACGTGTCCGAACCGATAAAGGCGCCTGCGCCAATTTCGGTGATGGACTTGGTGAAGCCGTCATAATTGCAGGTGATGGTGCCCGCCCCGATATTGGCGCCCGCGCCCACCCGGGCATCGCCCAGATAGGTGAGATGGTTGGCCTTGGCTCCGGCGCCCAGATTGGTGTTCTTGATCTCGACGAAGTTGCCGACATGGGCATTCTCGCCGATCACCGCGCCGGGACGCAGGCGCGCGAACGGCCCGATGATGGCGCCCGACGACACCGCCGCGCCTTCCAGATGCGAATGGCTGCGGATGCGCGCGCCGGTCTTCACGCTTACGCCTGCGCCGAACACCACAAAGGGTTCGATCTCGACGTCGTTTTCAATCCTGGTGTCATGGGCGAAGAACACCGTTTCCGGCGCCGTCATGGTGACGCCATCGCCCATCAGCTCGGCGCGGCGGCGCTGCTGGAACTTGCTTTCGGCCTCAGCCAGTTCGGCGCGGCTGTTGACGCCGGTGACCGAAACCTCATCCGCCACGGCCACGGCGCATTTGACGCCGTCGGCGCGGGCGATGGCCGGCACGTCGGTGAGATAATACTCGCCCTGGGCATTGTTGTTCTTGAGCAGCGACGCCCAGTGAAAGATTTTCCTGGCGTCACCGGCATAGCAGCCGGCATTGCAAAGCGTCACGCCGCGCTCGGCTTCGGATGCGTCCTTATATTCAACAATACGATTGAGGAACCCATCCGGCGTCAGCAGCACCCGGCCATACTGGGCGGCGTTCGCAGGCTGGAACGCCAGCAGCGCCAGGCCAGTGCGCGCCTGGGCGGTGAGGCATTCGGCGATGACGTACGACGTGATCAGCGGCATGTCGCCATTGACGATCACCAGCGTGCCGGAGAAGTCGGCCAGCGCTTCGCCGGCACTGGCGGCGGCATGGCCGGTACCGAGCTGCTGGTGCTGGATGGCGCTTTCGCAGCCCATGACTTTGGCATAGTCGCGCACCGTGTGGCCGGCGGGCGATGTCACCACCACGATGCGCTCTACATCCGCGCCGCGCAGCGCGGTGATCACATGGCCCAGCAGCGGCAGGCCCGCCACCTTGTGCAATACCTTGGGCAGCGCGGACTTCATCCGCGTTCCCTGCCCCGCAGCCAGTATGACGGCAGCCTTAGTCATGATGATCGGGTAGTCCCCAGCCGTAAAAAGGTGAAATGAAGAATTACAACGCTATATTGCCGCGATTCTGGCGTAAAACCCGTTAATTTGCGAAAGCACCCCATGCCCGGCCCTGCCCTGATTTTCGACTTGGACGGCACCCTGGCCGATACCGCCCCCGACCTGTTGGGGGCCACCAATGCGGTGCTGGCCGCCCGGGGGCGCCCCCAGCTGGACCTGACCAGCCTGCGCCACATGGTGGGCTTCGGCGCCCGGGCGCTGATCCTGCAGGCGATGGAAGCCAGCGGCGAGCCCATCACCGAGGAAGACCTGCCGCCGCTGGTGGAGATTTTCCTGTCTTATTACCGTGACCATATCGCCGACGGCAGCGTGCTGTTCCCGAACGTGATGGAAACGTTGGCGGAGCTGAAACGCGATGGCGCGCGGCTGGCGGTGCTGACCAACAAGCCGCAGGAGCTGACCGATCTGCTGCTGCCGGCGCTGGGCATGGGCAGCACCTTCGCCGCCGTCTATGGCGCGGGCCGAAAGGGTTACACCAAGCCCGATCCGCGCATTTTCCAGGACGTGGTCGCCGACGTTTTTAAGGAAAGTGGGGGCGGCGGGCCCGGCGTGATGATCGGGGATTCCATCACCGACCTGAACACCGCGCGCGCGGCGGGCGCGCCTTGCGTGCTGGTGTCCTACGGCTTCACGCCGGTGCCGGCGCGTGAGCTGGGCGGCGATGCGGTGATCGATGATTTCGCTGAGCTGCCGCAGGTGCTGCGCGACCTGAAGCTGCTTTAAAGCTCCCAGACCGGCCCGGAAACCGGAACCGCCACCGTGCTGGTCCAGACCATGGCGCTGGATTTCACCAGCCGCGATACCCGCTCCAGCAGCGCATCGGGATTGAACGGCTTGACCATGTAATCGTTGGCGCCGCTGCTCATCGCCTGCATCACCGTCTGCGGGTCGCGTTCGCCGGTCAGCATCATCACCGGCAGCGCCGCCAGGCGCGGATCGGACTTGATCTTCGACAGTGCTGACAATCCGCCACCGCCGGGCATCTGCACGTCCAGGATCACCGCGACCGGCTCTTTGGCGTGGACCATCTCAACAGCGGTTGCCGCATTGTTGGCAGAAACGACATTGTAGCGCGCCATGCCAAGCCGCAACTTGACCAGGTTGATGATGTTGGGATCGTCATCGGCGATGACGATACAGCGTTGCATGAAAGCCCCCCGGCAATGAGCGCGGGAGCCTGACCGCAAGTGCTTAAGAAATCGCAATCGCCGCCGGCCATCGGCAGGGCCGGCGTAGCCGGGAATCACCCAAAAAATCAGTGCGGTGGTTGGCGTCGGGTCTTGTACGGCGCGGCAAATCAGGGCCTAGATGCGCGCCATTATGACCATCCTCATATTCAGGTCTGGCATGACTTCCACCCTTTCGCGCGAACGGTTCGCAAGGCCAGCATTCATCGCCGCCGCCACATGGGCCGGTGTTTTCCTGCTGGGCTATGGCGGCATCTTCGTGTGGGGGGGGCAACAGCGATTCCGCGACCCCGATCTGGCCCGCCAACGCCTTCGTTCTGGTGATGTTGCTGCGGCTGTCGCGCAGCCGCGCCGACGACATCATCATGCTGGCCGCCATGCTGACGGCAGCTTTTACCGCCAACCTTTTGGGCGGCGCGCCCACCCCGCTGACCATCGGGTACAGCCTGATCAATCTGGTGGATGTCCTGCTGGGCCTGCTTACCGTGCGCTGGATTGGCATGCCCCGGATCAAGACCATGATGGCAGCGGGAAAATTCACCCTGGCCGTGGGCGCAGTCCCATCGCTGGCGGGCGCAATGCTGGCCACCGCGCTGGTGGCCTGGCACGGCACCGGTGATCCGTGGATCACGGGCGGACAGTGGTTCCTGTCCAATCTGCTGGGTGTCCTGCTGCTGTTCCCATTCGGCCTGACCGTATCGTTCCGTCAATTCGCCAAACTCAGACTGCAGGACCGCTTTCTGGAAGCAGCAATCTTGTTCGCCCTGGTTGCGGCAACAGCGGTCGCAGGCTTCCGCTATGGTGAGCCGGTCTTGTACCTTGTACTGGTCGGCATCCTTGCCTCTTCGGTCCGCTTTCGCTTGCTGGGCGCTGGCGCCGCGCTGATCGTGGTGGCCGCGATCGGCTTTGCGGCCGTACATTCCGGGCCGGATCCGCGCGACCTTTACTGGGTCGAAATGTTGCAACTGTTTTTCGCTGTCTGCAGCATTGTCGGTGTGCGTACCGCCATGCTGCTCAACGAGCGCGACCTGCATCTCGCCCTGCTCCAGAAAAAGCACAAAAGCGCGGTGCGCGCCTCGCGCTTCAAGTCGCAGCTTCTGGCTCATGTCAGCCATGAAGTGCGCAGCCCGCTGTCGGCGATCATCGGCTTTTCCTCGATGCTGGAATCCGGTTCGCTGTCGGCGGACCGCGCGCCCGAATTCGCCGCCATCATCGCGCACAATGGCGAGCTGCTGCAGCGGCTGCATGACGACCTGCTGGACCTGAGCCGCGCCGAAGCCGGCGCGCTCACGCTGCAGTCGCAGCGCGTGGCCGTGGGCGACACGCTGAAGCAATGCATCGGCGCCATCCGGCTCGACGCCACGCTGGGCGGCAAGGATGTGCTGGTCGACCGCGTCGCCGACGATCTGGCGCTGACGGCCGATCCGGTGCGGCTGGCCCAGATCCTCAACAACCTGATCGCCAATGCCTTCAAATATGGCGACAATTCCTCGCCCATCCGCGTCAGCGCGCGCGCTGGGCGACGGGTTCGGCCGCATCGAAATCGCCAACAGCGGTCCCGGCATTCCCAAAGACGAGCGCGAGGCGGTGCTCCTGCCCTTCCGCCGCGCGGCGGGCGCGGGCCGCAACGTGCCGGGCGCGGGGCTGGGCCTTTCCATCGCCAAACTGCTGGTCGAAGCCCAGGGCGGGCGGATCGATTTCGATAGCGTGCCGGGCCGCCAGACCCGCTTCTGGATAGATTTGCCGCTGGCGGCTTGACGCCCCCGACCCCGGCCCCTTATAGCCCTGCCCCTCCGCCGTTTTTCGGCCCGGCGGGCGCGTAGCTCAGCGGGAGAGCACTCCCTTCACACGGGAGGGGTCACAGGTTCAATCCCTGTCGCGCCCACCATTTTTTTCAATGATTTAGCTGATTTTCAGCCCTCCAAAAGCTATTTTATTTTATTTTGGGACAGCACTGGGGCTGACCGGCCCCCACTGAGTGGTCCAGTTGCAATGTTAGTTTATGAGCGGCGTTTGCGCTAGCTGGCCGTCTGCGGACTG
>Ga0222713_10000917_pt1 | contig 33870 bp, 31 predicted proteins | sample C33_649DmetaG_FD_165061 | JGI IMG/M metagenome (GOLD analysis project Ga0222713, IMG submission 165061) | Estuarine water microbial communities from San Francisco Bay, California, United States - C33_649D | ecosystem: Environmental > Aquatic > Marine > Unclassified | place: USA: California... | reverse complement strand
ACGTTGCGGCCCTTGGGACCCAAGGTCACCTTTACCGCATTCGCTAAGGCGTCTACTCCAGCGCGCAGTCCGTCGCGCGCCGTCACGTCATATTTGATGTCTTTTGAACTCATGATATTCTGAGATTGATAGATTAAATAATGGCGAGAATGTCGGACTCACGCATGATGAGAAAGTCTGACCCTTCATACTTGAATTCGGTACCTGCGTACTTTCCGTACAGCACGGTATCGCCCACACTTACCGTCATGGGCTCGTCTTTTTTGCCGTTGCCAACGGCGACAACCGTCCCCTTTTGGGGTTTTTCCTGAGCCGTATCGGGGATGATGATGCCCGATGCCGTCTTGGTTTCGGCTGCAGCGGGTTCCACGATGACCCGGTCAGCCAAAGGTTTGATGGTCAAGTTTGCCATGTTGAAATGGATTTAAAATTTAAACGTTTTCTCGGCAGGCGTACTGCCGCGGAGGTATTGCATATGCTATGCCAAGTACAGAGAGGTCATAAAAAATGCCACCTTGATGACAAGGTGGCATAAAGAGGATGACAAATTTTCCGTTTACTCGATTCCCTGAGGCAAATCTGTCGCGGGTGCCGATTGTTGCACCGGAGTCTGGAAGGTCGGTGCCGCGTTGTCAATTTCTTCATTGACCTGCGAATCAGGCAACGCCTCAGCGCTTTGAGTCGGATTGACCACATTCACGGCAACAACTAGGACTAACAACGCAATTGCTAAGGTCCAAGTCGCCTTCTCTAGGAAGTCGTTCGTGCGTTTTACTCCGCCCATCATGGATCCTGAAGATCCGCCAAATGCGCCGCTCAAACCGCCTCCTTTAGGGTTTTGCACCAAGACTACAAGAATCAACAAGATGCTGACGATGGCAATCAGCGACATGAATAGATACGTCATTTCGTAGAAGATTGAATTTTACGCATTTCGGAAATACGGGCCGCAAAGATGGCACTTTTCTCGGGAACTTTCAATTTCAAAATCTCGTAAGCTTGAATGGCTTTTTCGTGCATTCCCTGGTCGTAATAATGGTTGGCCAACGTCTCCGTGACGAGCCCACTTACATTGGGGGTTCGCAGGGCCAAATTTTCACCCATAGGGGCATGGCGCACCGGCTTAATCTTCGGATTGACTTGGAGGAATTGTTCCAAAATAGCCCGTTCCATCGCTGGGTCTCGCTGACTGACGGGGACCTCCCTTACGAGTTCTACCGACACCTCATTTTTGAGTGTCAGCAAGAAATTGGCAAAAGGCGATAAGGAAGGGTCGGTCGGAGGGAGGACGGGGGCTGCTACACGAGGTGCCGTGGGTGGCGTTTCTTTTTTGATCGCCTTGGATTTCTCGGTTGCGGAGTTGCCCAACGAGCGGGAAGCGGGTGGACTTTTTTTGAGGGTAGTTGGAGCGGATTTCACTGCACGTTCCGCAGGAGTATCCAATCCAGGCGTCACCTCGGCTTCTACCGGAATAATCTTCTTCGGTGTCGCAGGTTTTGAGGCGGGCTCGGGAGCGGGAATAGCCGCTGTAACTGGCACAGGGATAGGTTTTGAGGTCTGCGGACTCGACTCCACTGGAGCTTTGCCGAGTTGTGCTTGAATCGCCCGGCTTCGGAGCACTTGGGCTCGCACGGCGGGCGGCAAGGCCTCTAGATTGATCTCAGAAAGTTTGGTAGTCGTCGCCGGTTTTGACACAGAAGGAGTGGGCTCCGGGGCAGAGGGGACGGACTTTGGCGAATCGGGCCAGGGTTCTGGCATGTCGATCGCCTTGCCGGCCTCGGCTGAAGACGGTTCGGGTACTACCACCTCTTGGAGCGTTTCTATGGCCTCTATAGGTTCCACCGTCTGCTTCTGCTGCCAGGCAGCGGCCTGCACCTCTACAGGAATCAAGGGCGCTTCGGCCCAATCCAGCAATGCTTGTCGATGCATGGTGGATACCGCCGTCCGGTGCAACTGCGCGGGAAATTTGTAACTGTCCTCCTCCTGCAAGCTGCGCAGGTACAAGAAATGCACCAGGGGCGCATAGGGATAGGTTTCAACGGCATCGGCTAGCACCGACGAAGCGGGCAAGGCCGCTCCCTCTTGGAGAAAATGCTGAATGTCTGTTGCCTGTAACCCCATTACCAGTTGACCAAGGAACGGTTAAAAATCTTCTCGGCCAATTCTTGGACAATTTCGTCCACCAGGGCATCCTCCACAGACGTCAAGTCCGAGGTCGCGGGGAAATTTCGGTATACCGAAAAGGATTGTTCAAAGTTCTTGCTGTCGTCCAGATGGTTGACGTAGGTGACTCGGACGGTCACGCTCAAACGGCTTTGTGCGACTTGATCGTTGGCGCCTGGCGCTTCCGAACGCACCTCGTAACTGGTGATAGTCCCGCTAAAATCGAGATCCCCATCATTTCGAACCAAGGAAAGGGGCGTTTGGCGCACCATGACCTGTTGAAGGGTCTCGGTAAACTGCTGCGACAACTTGGGATTCACCAAGGGCGCGTTGTTGTCAAAACGCTGAATGCTCAACGTTTTGGCCGCCCCGACATCGCCCCCCGTGAAGGAATATCCTCCCGAGCAGGCCCATAGGACACTCGCGGCACACGCCGCGGCACACCAGGCCCTCATCCGAGATTGAATTGTTTAATTTTTCGATACAACGTGCGCTCCGAGATGCCCAGCTCCTCGGCCGCTTCTTTGCGACGTCCGCGATGGCGCTCGATGGCTTTGCGAATCATGTCGATTTCGAGGTCCTGAAGGGACAGGCGATCGGCCCCCTCTTCCGCCGATTCGACGTCCAGGGTCTCCTCCTCGGACATGATTTCGGTCGTATACGATTCTTCGCGTGGAGCGCTCGACGCCGGGGGGGTATAATTGTCATAGCGGGCCAACCCGGTCTGCGTGGAAGACACTGGCGCGGTGTTCATCTCCGGCATGTGCCCGGAGGCGAGGGACTGAACCGCTTGCTTCAAGTTGGAAATGTCCGCACGCATGTCAAACAAAACCTTGTACAGGATCTCGCGCTCCGTGTTGAATTCTGCGGAGGAAACCGCCTTGTCACTGCGCGCGGGCAAGTTGCTCCGATCAATTTCGGGGATGTAGCTGCGCAAGACCTCCGCCCCCAACTCCCGGTCGCTTTCCACCACGCTGAGCTGCTCAACTAAGTTTCGCAGTTGGCGGATGTTGCCCGGCCATCGGTAGGATTCGAGGACGCGGACCGCTTCCTCGTTCAATCGAACAGCGGGCACCCGGTATTTCTGCGAGAAGTCCTGCGCAAACTTGCGAAACAACAAATGGATGTCGCCCTTGCGCTCCCGAAGCGGAGGCAGGTGAATTTCCACCGTGTTCAGTCGGTAATACAGGTCTTCGCGAAAATCATTCTTTTCCACGCTGCCGAGCATGTCGGCATTCGTGGCACCGACGACGCGCACATTGACTTTTTGGGCCTTGGAGGAGCCGACGCGGATGAATTCACCGCTTTCCAGGACGCGGAGGAGTCGCACCTGCGTCCCCAGAGGCAGCTCCCCTACCTCGTCCATGAAGATGGTGCCGTTATCTGCCTCTTCGAAGTAGCCTTTTCGAGCCCCGGCTGCGCCGGTAAAGGCGCCTTTTTCGTGGCCAAAGAGCTCGCTGTCGATGGTGCCCTCCGGGATGGCACCGCAGTTGACGGCGATCAGGGGGGCGTGCTTCCGATGCGAAAGGTGGTGAATGATCTTGGGAATCGCCTCCTTGCCCACGCCGCTTTCCCCCGTGACGAGCACGGAAATATCGGTGGGGGCCACTTGGATGGCCTTGAAAATCGCTCGATCTAGCGCGGCATTGCTTCCAATAATGCCAAAGCGCTGCTTGACTTCTTGTATGCTACTCATGGCTTGGTCGTTTCATTCAACGGAACCGAAAGCGTTAATGGCTCCCGGGTCGAAATACGGTTCGCGGTCGTCCGATTGACGACAAAATTCCCGCTCGCTTCAATCTCTAAACGCGCCGCTTGGGGCAGAGGTTTAGAAAACTGGATGTCCATCGTTCGGCCCGTCCAGACCGAATTCCAAATTTCCTTGCCCGCCCGGTCAAAGACCCGAACCGTAAAGCCTACGGTCAAATTCTGGATGCACTGGTCTTCCTTGGCAATGCAGAGCGACAATGCCCCATCGGCACGAACGCTTTCATCCAAGAGCAAAAAGGCCAAATCCCGGTCTTCCCAGGTGCCATCCGGCAAACGGGTTTGGGCCGCGGACGCCCATCCACCCAAGAGGCAGAGTGTTAGAATCAACTGTTTCATCGCACAAGGTCTACAGCCTGTCCAATCAAGGTGGCCGGGGTGGAACGATCAATTTTGACGCGAACAAGGTCGCCGGGCTGGTAGTCCTCCCGCGGGAACACGACCACCGTATTATAGGTGCTGCGGCCATAGAGATCTGCTTCAGACCGCTTGGAGCGCCCTTCGACCAGAACTTCTAAGGTCTGACCGACATAGGTCGCAAGCCGCTCCGCACTGTGCACTTGCTGCTTGGCAATGATTTCGGCCAATCGGCGCTTCTTGACCTCCAAGGGGATGTCGTCCTCCATTTTGCGGGCCGCGAAGGTGTTGGGGCGTTCCGAATAGAAGAACATGTAGCCAAAATCATACTTCACATGGTCCATCAAACTCAGTGTTTCCGCATGGTCTTCTTCGGTTTCGGTCGGAAATCCCGAAATCATATCATGCGACAAACCACAACCGGGAATGATGCGCTGAATGCGATCAATCAAGGCGATGTACTCCTCGCGGTTGTGTCCACGGTTCATGGCCTTGAGAATACGTGAACTCCCACTCTGTACCGGCAGGTGGATGTACTTGCAAATATTCTCGTGCGCAGCAATCGCATGCAGCACGTCGTCCTTCATGTCCTGGGGGTTGGAGGTCGAGAATCGGATGCGCATGTTCGGCACGGCTTTGGCCACTAAATGCAGCAAGTCGGCAAAATGCACCGCCGTCGACTGCGCCATAGCACTGGCCTTTTCAAAATCTTTTTTCAAGCCACCGCCATACCAGAGGTAGCTGTCCACATTTTGGCCCAGTAAGGTGACTTCCTTGTAGCCCTGCTCCCAAAGCTGTGTGCACTCTTCAATAATGGTCTGGGGATTGCGACTGCGCTCTCGGCCCCGAGTGAAGGGCACCACACAGAATGTGCACATGTTGTCGCAGCCCCGGGTGATGGAGACAAAGGCCGTTACGCCGTTGCCACCCAACCGAACCGGCTCAATGTCGTGGTAGGTTTCTTCTTTCGATAGGAGGACATTCACCGCTTTACGGCCGCCATCCATCTCCTCGAGGAGATTGGGCAAGTCGCGGTAGGCATCGGGGCCCACCACCAAATCCACCAACTTTTCTTCTTGGAAAAATTTTTCTTTGACGCGCTCCGCCATGCAACCGAGTACCCCAATGCGCAGTTCGGGCTTTTCTTTTTTCAGCGTATTGAATTGGTCCAAGCGTGTGCGGACCGTTTGCTCCGCTTTTTCACGGATGGAGCAGGTATTGAGCAGGACCAAATCCGCCTCTTCGATGGATGTCGTAGTCTCGTAGCCCTCTTTTTGCAAGATGGAGGCGACGATTTCACTGTCCGAAAAGTTCATCTGGCACCCATAGGATTCCATGTACAATTTCTTGCCAGTGCCCATCCCTTCTAACACCAAGGCTTCGCCTTGACGAGCTTCCTCCAACAATTCGCGCTCTACGCCGTTCTTTTCCATGAAGGCAAAATTACGGACTACGTCCGAAGTTTATGACAAAATGTCAGTAAACGATTTCTGCCGATTGTATAAAAATGTGGCCTTTACTTTGTGCGCTCTAAACCAAACCTCATGGCAAAAAATCTGGTCATCGTCGAGTCCCCCGCAAAAGCCAAGACTATTGAAAAGTTTTTGGGGCCCGACTTTAAAGTAGAATCCAGCTTTGGCCATATCCGCGATTTGCCCAACCGCGACCTGGGCGTCGACCTCGAAAAAGACTTCGCTCCCCGCTATGCCGTCAGCGACGACAAAAAAGAAGTAGTTAAAAAACTCAAGAAGCTCGCCAAGGAATCCGAGACCGTGTGGCTCGCATCCGATGAGGACCGCGAAGGAGAAGCCATTGCCTGGCATTTGGCCGAAGCGCTGGAACTCGATGCGTTGAAAACCAACCGCATCGTGTTTCACGAAATCACGAAGACGGCCATCCTCAAGGCCATTGATCAACCTCGCCGCATCGACATGGACTTGGTCAATGCCCAGCAAGCGCGCCGAGTACTCGACCGCATCGTCGGCTTTGAGCTTTCGCCCGTTTTGTGGAAAAAAGTCAAGCGGGGACTGAGCGCCGGCCGCGTGCAGTCGGTGGCTGTTCGCCTCATTGTGGAGCGGGAGCGTGAAATCCAAGCCTTTGAATCTCAAAGCGATTTCCGCATTCATGGCCAATTCGCCAACCCTGCCGGGGCCGCCTTCACCGCCGAAATGCCCCAAGGGATTGGAGCGCGAAATGAAGTGGAGCAGACGCTCGCGAGCCTCGGAAACGCCCCTTTCCACGTGGCCAGCCTCGAGAAAAAAGCAGCGAGCCGCCGTCCCGCTGCGCCATTCACCACCTCCACCCTCCAGCAAGAGGCCTCTCGGAAGTTGGGCTATTCGGTCAACCGCACGATGTCCCTCGCCCAGGGATTGTACGAAAACGGTCTCATCACCTACATGCGTACCGATTCGGTCAACCTGAGCGAAGATGCCTTGGCCGCGGCCCAAGACAGCATCACGGCCCAATACGGAAGCCAATACGTGCAAATTCGCCGGTACAGCACGAAAGCCAAAGGCGCTCAGGAAGCGCACGAAGCCATCCGCCCAACCAATCTGAACGTGACCACGGCCGGACTGGATCCGGGCCAGAAGAAATTGTATGAGCTGATCTGGAAGCGCACCATGGCCTCCCAAATGGCCGATGCCAAACTGGAGCGCACCACGGCCCAAATCGACAACACCGCCGGTCTGCGCTTTGTCGCGAAAGGCGAAATGATTGCCTTTGACGGCTTCCTCAAAGTCTACCGTGAAGGCGTGGACGAGGAAGAAGAGGATGCAGGTTTGTTGCCCACTTTGGCAGAAGGGGACGCCATTCAACTGCTTCGCGCCACGGCCCAACAGCGTTTTACCCGCCCTCCCGGCCGCTTCACCGAAGCCACGCTGGTCAAGGCATTGGAAGAACTCGGTATTGGCCGACCTTCTACCTACGCCCCGACGATTACCACTGTTCAAAAGCGGGGGTACGTCCAAAAAGGCGTCAACGAAGGTGTCGAGCGGGCCTATGCCGTCGGCACGTTCCAACAGGGCGCATGGACCTGGGAGGACAAAACCGAAAAGACGGGTTCAGACAAGGGTCGCATGGTCCCGACCGATATGGGCAATATCGTCACGGACTTTTTGAATGAGCACTTCACCACCGTCATGGACTACCAGTTCACGGCCAAAATGGAGAATGATTTCGACTTAGTCGCCGACGGCAAAGTCTCCTGGACGGAAGTCTTGGCCGATTTTTACCGAGGTTTTAGTGGATTGATTTCAAAATCGAGCGACGCCGACCGGGCCAGTGGCCAACGCCTATTGGGCACGGAACCTAAATCAGGTAAACCGGTCTATGCCCGCATCGCCCGATTTGGGGCCGTCGTGCAGGTGGGCGAAACCACCGACGAAGAGAAACCTCGTTTTGCAGGAATTCCCGAAGGCATGTCGGTCGAAACCATCACCTTGGAGGATGCCCTCCCCCTACTGAGTCTCCCCCGAACCCTCGGCACCTTCGAAGGGCAACCCTTGAAGACCAGCATTGGCCGTTTTGGTCCCTACGTGCAAGTGGGAAAAACCTTTGTCAGCCTGCCCGAAGAGATGAGCCCATATTCCATCACGGAAGCCGAGGCCATCGTGTTGATTCGTGAGAAAGCTGAAGCCACGGCGGCCTCCCAGTTGGCCAGCTTCGAGGGGCCGGAAGGAACGATTGTGGTGACGCAAGGACGATACGGCCCCTACATGAAATACAACGGCGCCAACTATCCGATTCCCAAGACGACGGAGGTCTCCACTCTGAGCACAGAAATAGCTCTGGAGCTGATCGCGGCCGCGGGTGACCGAAAGCCATCGGGCCGCGGACGCAAGCCAGCTGGCCGTAAACCCGCAGCAAGCAAGGGAAAAAAGAAGTAAGTCATGTGGGAAAACGCCCTCCAACCGATACCCCAAGAATGGCTTGAAGATGCCAAACCAGGCACCTTAGGCACTACGTTGGTTATTCATACGGAGGAAGCGGGATTCCCTGATCTGCGTGAGGTCCGTATCGCCTTCCTGGGGGTCCCCGAGGATCGCGGCAGTTCAGACCAACGGGGAACGCGAGATGCCTCACGGGCGGTTCGCAAAGAACTTTACTCCCTCTTCCCGGGATCTTGGGATTTCAACGTAGCCGACCTCGGCGATATCTTGCCTGGGCGCGACACGATTGATAGTATGGCCGCCTTGGAGGAACTCTGTGTAGAAATCCTTCGATGCAATTGCATCCCCTTTGTTTTAGGTGGGAGTTCGGACCTGAGCCTCTCTCTCTACCGCGCCTATAGCCACCTGGAGCAGCTCGTCAACGTTGGCATTGCTCATAGCCGAATTGCCTTAGGGCATGACGGAGAGTCGCTCTCAGACCAAAATGTCATCAGCCATATGCTCACAGCGAAACCGTATTCGTTGTACAATTTGGCCCATATAGGACACCAGGCCTATTACGTAGCCCCAGAAGTTCTGGACCTCTTCGAAAAAATGCATTTCCACACCCACCGGTTGGGAGAAATACGAGGGCAGGTGCAGGAAATCGAACCCTTAGTGCGCGATACCGACCTCATGATTTTCAATAATCATGTCGTCCGCATGGCCGATGCTCCGGGACAATCCAATCCCTCCCCGAATGGGCTGACAGCGGAAGAGCTCTGTGCCGCGATGCGCTATGCCGGCATGTCGGATAAGCTCACCTCCGTGGGGTACTTTGACTACAATCCTCAGTTGGACCCCACAGGCCAAAACGCCCAACTTATTGCCCAAGCGTTTTGGTATTTCTTGGAGGGCGTCCAATGGCGCAAAGGAGACTACCCCCTTCGGCCCAAAACGGATTACACGCGCTTCACCGTTCTGATCGAATCCCAAAGCCAAGAATTGATTTTCTACAAATCTCCCTTCAGCGGACGCTGGTGGATGGAAGTCCCTGCGCACCCCGGCCAAGATGCACGCCAGCATCTAATGCCCTGCTCCCTAAGGGATTATGAACTTGCGCAACAAGGTGAGATCCCCGACCGTTGGTGGAAGGCCGTGCACAAATCGCTTTGAGCCAAGAGGAAATGCGATATAGTTTTTTGCAAATCCACCAAAGGATGGAGGATTATTTCTATTTTTAGGCCTCAAACTGCCCTGCATGAATCTACGTTTTTTCCTTTCATCTGTCCTCCTCACTGGTCTTTCTAGTGTGGCTTTGGCTCAGCAGGACGTTCAGTTCACGCAGTACTACCACAATACCATTGGCTTTAACCCTGGCGTAGCGGGCAGCAATGATGCCATCTGCCTGAACATTGGGCATCGTTCTCAATGGGTAGGTTTTGACAATGCCCCGACCACGCAGAATATCAATGCGGACATTCCCTTGAGCATCCTGCACGGCGGGCTCTTGGTCAACATTGTAAACGATCAAATAGGCTTCTTCCAAGATATCTCTGCCGCCATCGGCTACGCCTACCAACTGGACTTGGGCCCCGGAACACTCGGCTTGGGACTGTCTGTTGACTTCCGCAACAAAAACGTAAAAACCGCCCAGTGGATTTATCCCGACGGAACAGCGGGATCCAATGATCCGACCATCTTGCGTCCCAACACGTCGGCCATGACGCCCGAGCTCAACTTTGGTGCGTATTACACCACCGATTTGTTCTACGCCGGACTCTCTACGAGCCGTATGCTTCAAAGTGAAGCCAATTTTGGGGGCACTGCACGGTATAAAAGCAAGCTGCACTATTACCTCACTGGAGGGTATCATTTGCCTCTTCCCGACTATCAATTGGTTTTGACGCCAAGTATTTTAATAAAATCTGACCTGAATTCTAACCTCGCTGTAGACCTCAATGTCAATGCCTTGTTCCAAGACAAATTGTACGGTGGCTTGGGCTACAGAAATCAAGATGCCCTGAGCTTAATGGCTGGATATCAAATACTTCCATCCTTGCGATTGGCCTACTCCTATGACATCACAACGTCCGCACTCAGCGGCTACAGCGGTGGAAGTCATGAGATTTTTCTCAACTATTGTTTCAACATTGAGATCCCTGAACCGGTCCCAGGAAGCTATAGAAACGTGAGATTTTTGTAATATCGCACTCTTATATGCGTTAAGCAATTACCTATGAAGAAATCAACCATCTTCTTTCGGACCGCCTCTTTGGCAGCCGTCGCCCTTTTGGCGGCGTGTTCTGGTTCTGATCACGGCGAACTCGTCGGCGTTCAAAATCGCCCGGATTTTTACCCATCAGATCCCTACGGAATGGTCTACATCCCTCAAGGCTCCTTTAACATGGGTAACTCGGACATCGACGTTCCTTCAACGCTGACCGCTCCCACGAAAACAGTGAGTGTCTCCTCTTTCTACATGGATGAGACCGAGATTACCAATAACGAGTACCGACAATTCATCCAATGGGTTCGTGACTCCATTCTTCGTTACCGCCTCGCGGAAGGACTGGTGGAAGATTACGAGTACATCAGCTATGCAGATATGAATAACCCTACCTATTTTGAGGAATATGTGGGATTAGAGTATCCGGATAGCATGCAGACACATTTGGATTGGAGCCGCAAATTGGTTTGGGATACCCACCGATACCCCTCCATTGAATACACGGAGGTAATTGAATCGATGTACCTCGCTCCGGAAGAGCGCTATCTGGGTGGTCGTATGTTGGATGCCCGCCAGTTAAACTATCTCTATTTCTGGATCGACAAGCAAAAGGCGGCGAAAAAGAGCAACCGCGTGGAATACGACTTCAACGACGCCGATGGCGATGGCCGTACCTTCTCTTACAAAGACTATATCAAGGATGGCAAGGCGATCTCGGATCGTTCTAGCTTCTTTGAGAGCGAGATCGTCAACATTTATCCAGATACCTTGGTGTGGTTGGCCGACTTCACCTACTCGTTCAACGAGCAGATGCACGACAATTATTTCTGGCACCCCGCCTACGACAACTATCCCGTGGTCGGCGTAAACTGGAAGCAAGCGATGGCCTTCTGCAACTGGCGTACGCGCTATCGCAATGAATACTTGAAGGTCAATAATGACTTCCAAGAGAATGAATTCCGCCTGCCCACCGAATCAGAATGGGAATATGCCGCGCGCGGTGGATTTGAGTTGACGACCTACCCTTGGGGTGGACCCTATACGACCAACAGTCAGGGCTGTTTCTTGGCCAACTTTAAGCCCTCACGAGGTAACCTGACCGCAGACGGTGGCTTCCACCCCGTCAAGGTGACCTCCTACGAACCCAACGGCTACGGTCTCTATTGTATGGCCGGCAACGTGGCCGAATGGACGAGTACGTCATGGGATGAAGCGAGCTACTATTATGTGGCAGATTTCAACCCGGACTTCAAATACAACGCTAGCGATAGCGATCCCGAGACATTGAAGCGGAAAGTGATTCGCGGTGGATCTTGGAAAGACATCGCTTCCTACATGCAAGTAGGTGCACGAGATTATGAGTATCAAGACACCAATAAGTCGTACATCGGTTTCCGAACTGTGCAAAGCTTCTTGGGCCGTGACGCTCGTGATTTTTAGAACAAACCCTATTACAACTCAACTCTAATTTTCTTTTGACATGGCTTTAATTGACGTAAACGGTAAGCGCTTCAAGAATTTCATGACCAAACTCTATGGTTTGGGTGCGGCAGTCGTAATCATGGGTGCACTATTCAAGATCTTACACCTTCCCTTCGCAGATTTTATGCTCATTATTGGTTTGACCACGGAGGCAGTCATCTTTGCGATTTCGGCATTTGAAGCTCCCATTAAAGAATACGACTGGTCCCTCGTCTATCCGGAATTTGACGCCAATGAATCCGGGAAAAGTGGACGTAAAGGAACCTTGACCCAAGAAATGGATCGAATGATGGAAGAGGCCAAAATCGGACCTGAATTATTGTCAAGTCTGGGAGACGGAATGCGTCGTTTGAGTGATACTGCGGCTTCATTAAATTCAGCGGTAGACGCCGCGGGTGCGACGGCAGCCTACTCGGATCAATTGAACTCCGCTGCCAAGAACATGGAAGCCCTCAACGCTTTATACGCAGTCCAATTGGAGAATACCACGAACCAAGTGGAGGTTCAGAACAGTTTGATGGAAAAGTTGGGCTCCTCCATGGCAAGCTCTGAGAACTTGTCTGACGAAGTGACCAAATTGGCGAACAACTTAGGACAGCTCAATGGAGTCTATGGTAACATGTTAGCTGCCATGGGCGGTAACCGTTCCTAAACACCGAATAGCTTGACTCATACCCTCTCCATTAAATAATTCCCAGCCATGGCTTCAGGTACTCTGACTCCCCGTCAAAAAATGATTAACATGATGTACTTGGTGTTGACCGCTATGCTTGCGCTCAACGTCTCCAAGGACATCCTCCTGGTTCTGCACAAACTCGATCAGGGCATGACGGCAACAGTCAACACCGTGGCCAAGGGTACGGAGAACATCTATCGTTCTTTTGAAGCTCAATTGGAGGACAACCCGCGTGCCGTTGAACCATGGGAAGTGGCGAAGGAAGTTCGCTCGAAGACGGATGCTGTGTTTGGTCTCTTGAGCAAGACGCGTACGGACTTGATCGACTTGACCGGTGGGGTGGATGAAGAAGAGGATGGCCGTTTGAAAGGGGCCGACAACCGAGACATTCCCGAAAACTACTTATTGAACGACAAGAGCATTGGCGGCCAAGGCGCAGCCAAAGAAATCAAAGCGCAACTCACGAGCTACCGCGACTATTTGTTGACCGTAGCTGGGGATGATGACAATCTGAAAAACGAGCTGAATCAAGCGTTCGACTTCTCTGATGTCCAACAAGAGGGCAAGAAGATGACCTGGGAGATGGCTACCTTCTCCGAGCTTCCACTGGCCGGCATTATCCCATTTGTCACGGATCTTCAGTCACGCGTTCGACGCATGGAAGCCAAATCCATCGAACATCTATACTCGTCCATTGATGCACAAACGATCAAGTTTGACGGGGTGCGTGCTGTAGTCATGCCTACGAACGGAACCTTCGTTACCCAAGGGGGTACTTACGAAGCCGACGTGTTCTTGGCCGCCTACAACAGCGGAAATAACCCTGAATTCGGGGGTATTACCCCCAGCGCGGTGGAAAGTGGCGTCGGCAAGCTCCGCCTACCTGCTTCCGGTGTGGGTGAAAAGAAATTGTCCGGCACGATGCAGCTTCCTGGTAGCGAGACCGTCTACACGTACGACGTGGTCTACACCGTAGCGCCTCCGATGGTCGTTATCTCCCCTTCTAAGATGAACGTACTCTACCGCAACGTAGACAACCCCTTAGAGATCTCTGTTCCCGGCGTCGCACCGAAGGACTTAATCGTTTCAGGCCCTGGAGTAACTGGCAGCAACGGCAACTACATGGCTGACGTGACCAAGATTTCTGGCAAGGAAGTCGTCATCAACGTCCGAGTAAAGCAGCCCGACGGGAAAACACGAGACGCAGGTTCCAAGGAATTCCGAATCAAGGGCCTCCCTCAGGCTGAGGGTATGGTATACAAGAAGTCGGAAGGTATCATGTCCGCTTCTTTGTTGAGCCGTGCAGAAATAGAAGCGGGGTACGTTGATTTTCCCTTTGACCTTCCGCTTAAAGTTGTGGCCTTTGAATTAAAAATGGATGGTCAACCTCCCATTCAAGTTCAAGGAAATACCATCCCAAGCACCGCGCGCGAGCTTATTACCCGCTTGCGTCCCGGTAGCACCGTGAGTATCCGTAAAATTGTGGCCACAACGCCCAAAGGAACGCGCGTTTCCAACGTGGGTATCATCTCTATTGACGTCCAGTAATTATGAAAAAAATTCTTTGCCTTCTCGCCTTTGCGCTCTCCGTAGCCGCTTTTGGCCAGGTCATCACTCCAGAAGATGATGGCTTGATTCCGAAGAGCGACATTCACTACGCGAACACCCGGGTCGTCCCGTATCCTTTTCTGCGTCAAGATGACATGATGTGGTCAAGTCGTCATTGGGAGCGTATTCACGTCCAAGAGAAGCTCAATCATCCCCTCTACTACCCTGTAGTGCCCTTGCCAGACCGCAAGTCCATGTTTGATGTCATTAAGGATGCCATCATGACCGAAGGAAGTATTCGGGAGGTCTATCGGGATGACTTATTTGAGATGTACCTGACTCCTCAAGAAGTGGCCCAGATTCTCATTCGTGTCGACACGTTGCGCGATCCAGATGATCCCAGTGTGATCCTGGCCGTAGACTCCATCGAATTGAAATCTCCCAACGTCATCGCATGGGAGATCAAATCCGATTGGTACTTTGACAAGCAGCGCGGAGAAATGAAGAGCCGAATCATTGGCCTTTCTCCTGTCGTCCAGGATCCCCAAACTCAAGAGATTTATAACATTTTCTGGATTTGGTTCCCTGATGCACGCCAAGCTTTGTCTACGAACATCGCCTACAATCCAGATAACAACACACGTCGTTTGACCTTCGATCAAATTCTTCAAATGCGCTACTTCAACTCCGTCGTGTTTAAAGAAGACAATGTCTACGACCGCTTAATCAAAGACTACAAGCAAAACCGCCCCATGGAGCAATTGCTGGAGTCTCGTCGCATCCGCGAGGAATTGCGCGACTATGAGCACAATTTGTGGCAGTTCTAAGGTGAACTACCTTCTTCAAAAAGGCCGCATTTGCGGCCTTTTTTATTCTCCCCTTGAATGCGCATTGGAATACTAGGACAAGGATTAGCCGGCACGGCCCTCGCATGGCACGCGCATTGGGCCGGGTATGAGGTGCACCTTTTTGACCGCGGACAGCAGGATGGTGCTTCCTGGGTAGCCGCCGGATTGGTAAATCCCATCGTTCTGAAGCGCAAGCGCCTAGTCCATGAGGCCCACCATCACGTCATCGCCATGGATGCGTTCTATGCACGCGTCGCGAATGAATTGAGTACATCGCTCTTTTTCCCCGGCCCTGTGCACGAATTACTGCCTGATACGGCCTCCGTGCGCGCATGGGAAGATTTGGGCTTAGAAGCCTCCTTTGCCCCTTTTATAGGCCCTCTACATGACTTGCCCCACCCGGCATTGCAAGGTCAGGCCCTCGGGGAAGTGCTACAAAGCCGGCGATTGCGTGTTCCGCACTACTTGACCGCGAGCCGAGACTTTTTCGCGGTACAGCATCACGTTCATGGTGGGGCGGTCGATACATTGACTGTAGCGAATGGGCAGATTTGCATACAAGGCCAGCTCGTGGATGCTTGTGTACTGGCCGAGGGATACCCCGGAACATGGACGGAAACATTCTTCGGCCCCCTTCCTTTTGCCCCTACCCGGGGAGAAGGACTGCGGATTTCTTGGGATGGGGATGCCTTACACCAAGCCATTCACAAAAACATGTTCCTCCTGCCTGATGGAGATAATCACTATCAGGCGGGGTCCACCTATGCGTGGGATCACATAACCTCCGGCCCAACGCAGGCAGCAAGGGAGGAGATTTTAGTGAAGCTACAGGGGTGGTTTTCCCAGGATGTGCGTGTGGTTGATCATTGGGTTGGCATTCGTCCGACGATGCAAGACCGGCAACCCCGATGGGGCTGGCATCCGGATTACCCGCAACTGGGTTTTCTCAATGGCTTAGGATCGCGAGGGGCATTGACTTCGCCCTTGCTCAGTCAGCGTTTGTGGGCATCTCTTGTGGCAGCGGCGGGATCGTAGTGCACAAAAAAGTTCAGGTAGGTGATTCGGCTCAAGCGAAACAGATAGGGGCCTAGCATCACCAGCAAACCGGTTAGAATACCAATCGTTGGCCACATCCCGAGACCAAAAATCACTGCCGCTAGGAGGTATGTGGCCACAAAGAGGGCGACCGTATAGCCATAAGACACGTACATGGCTCCGTAATAAAAATTGGGTTCTGGCTCGGTGGCTTCCCCACATACCGGACAATTGGGATGCATCTTGCCCATATTCCTCAGGTGATACGGATTTGAATCCAAAAACAACACCCCCTCTAGACACTTTGGGCATTTTCCCTGGAAAATGGATTGAAGTTTCGGCCGTAAATCAAACATGGGGCAAAGATTTGCAAATGGTGGGAAGAACTTTGTAAAGGTAGGTCGCAGCCTCACAGGGGAATGTTACTTTTGTCAGCCAAATGCTGAGCGTACATCAAGTTGGTCTCGCCTTCGGGGGAACAGACCTTTTCAAGGATATTTCTTTTCTAGTCAATTCTGGAGAACGGATTGGTCTCGTGGGCCGAAATGGCGCCGGGAAGTCCACTTTATTGAAGCTTATTGCTGGGCATTATGCCCCAGACACAGGCAAAATTTCGACTCCAACAGGCTTCAAAATTGGGTTCCTTACGCAGGACATGCCTCCAAAGCCAACTACGACGGTTTGGGAAGAAGCTGCGTCCAGTTTTATCGAGATTAAAAAACTCGAAGCACAGATTGAAGCCTGGAATGAGGCGCTGGCAACTCGGACCGATTATGAGTCGAGTAGTTATATGACCCTCATTGAAGATTTGACGCACGCCCAAGAGGAATATATGATGCTCGGAGGCTACACCTATCAGGCCGACATGGAGCGCGTCTTGATGGGTTTGGGCTTTCTATCCGCCGATTTTCACAAGCCCCTCAGCACCTTTAGCGGGGGCTGGCAAATGCGCGTGGAATTGGCCAAGATTCTGATGCAGAACAACGACCTGCTTCTATTGGACGAGCCCACCAACCACCTCGATATCGAGAGTATCCTCTGGTTGGAGCAATTCCTCAGCGACAGTTCCCAGGCCGTCATTCTCGTTTCGCACGACCGGACCTTCTTGAATAATGCCACGACGCGCACGATAGAGATTGTCTTGGGCAAGAGTTACGATTTCCCTTGCCCGTATTACAGATATTTAAGTCTCCGAGCCGAAATCCGCGAGAAACAACGCCAAGCAAAAGCGAACCAAGACAAGGAAATTAAAGCCACCGAACAGCTGATCGAACGTTTCCGGTATAAAGCTTCCAAAGCTTCGTTTGCCCAAAGCCTCATCAAAAAGCTTGACAAGGTGGACATCATTGAAGTGGATGATGAGGATACCCGCAGCATGCGCTTTAAGTTTCCCCCGGCCCCTCATTCCGGCAAGGTGGTTGTTCGAATGGAGGGCATACATAAACATTACGACGAAAAGCACGTATTGCGGGGCCTGGACTTAGAGTTGGTGCGGGGCCAGAAAGTGGCTTTTGTCGGCCAAAACGGCCAGGGCAAGTCCACACTCGTCAAAATTCTCGCAGAAAATTTGAAGCATGAAGGCTCGCTTGAATGGGGCCACCAGGTGCAATTAGGGTATTATGCTCAAAATCAAGCCGAAGCGTTAGATGGGAGCAAGACGGTTCTAGCTACCATCGAAGAAGCGGCGCCTGAAGAACTTCGGAAGTCTGCGCGCAAGCTCTTGGGCAACTTTATGTTTGCAGGGGATGACGTTGAAAAGAAAGTCAGTGTCCTGTCCGGTGGAGAACGGGGACGTCTGGCCCTCTGTCAGCTGATGCTAAACCCCATCAATTTGTTGATTTTGGACGAGCCGACCAACCACTTGGATATGCAAGCCAAGGACGTTCTCAAACAGTCCCTCGAATCATACGAAGGCACATTGGTGGTTGTTTCCCACGACCGAGAATTCCTCCATGGTCTAGCCAACATGACCTATGAGTTTAAGGAGGGCAAGATCAAGCAATACCTCGGAGGCATTGAATACTTCCTGGAGCAACGAAAAATGCAGTCCATGCGGGAGGTTGAACTTCAGCAAGACGTCAAAAAACAATTGAAAGCGGATGCTGCGGCCAAGAACTTGAAGGACGCAAAGGCCCCCAAGGCCACCCGCGAAGCCGTAAAAGTGGCCGAAAAGGATCTTCGGTCAGCGGAACGCGAAGAAAAAAAGGCCCAAGAGCTTTTTGAGAAGGCCCATGCCGCCTTGGATGCCGTGGACCAGCTGATGGCCAATCCGGTGGAATTCAAAAAAGTTTCGAGCGAACCGGACTTCTATGCGCGCTACGAAGCCCTTCAAAAGGAGTCTGAACGAACATTTGGGCTTTGGGAAAAAGCGAGTGCCGAGCTGGAGCGCTGCCAAAAGGCATGGGAAGCGATTGCGCCCTAACTTTACTCATATGAAGCGGATTTTTACCCAGCTGAGCTTCGTGTTCAGCATCGTTCTGGCGTTCTCGGCGCAGGCCCAAAAGCCCAAATTGGTCGTTTCCATTGTGGTAGACCAAATGCGTGCTGACTATCTGACTCGCTGGGCAGACCTCTATGAAGGGGGCTTCAATACGCTGTTGACTCAGGGCGAAGTGTTTTACAACGCGCACTACACCTTTGCTCCCACCTACACAGGGCCCGGGCACGCATCCATCTACACGGGCACCGATCCGCGCTACCACGGCATTATTGCGAACGATTGGTACCTTCCGGAAACCGGAGGATTCATGTACTGCATGGAAGACGCCGATGTCTATGGCGTGGGGGTCGATTCCAGCGCATACCAAGGAAAACGCAGCCCCAAGAACATGAAGAGCACGACCTGGACGGATGAGTTGGAGCTGGCTACGGACGGTGCCTCCCAAGTCTATGGGTTCTCTTTGAAAGACCGCGGGGCCATTACGGCGGCGGGACACCTGGGCGACGGGGCATTTTGGCTCGATGCTTCCGGATTTATCACGTCAAGCTTCTACATGGAGGAGCTGCCCGTTTGGATGCAGCGCTTCAATAAGAAATACTCCCCCGAATCCTATATGAAGGGCACCTGGGACTATGCGCGCGATCGCAGCCTCTACCCCACCACGTATACCAACGCCTACGAGCGGACGCCCAAGGGTGCGGCCTCTGCAGACTTCCCTTATGACCTCGCTGCCTTGTACAAAGCGGGTGGCGTGGAAGCCTTAAAAGCCACCCCTTGGGGCAACCAGATTCTCGTGGACGTCGCTTTGACCGCGGTGAAAGCAAGGAAATTAGGCCAAAACCCCTCCGGGGCCACGGATGTTCTCGCGATTAGCTTTTCCGCAACGGACTACATTGGGCATTCTACGGGCATTCGCTCCCACGAGACGATGGACATGTACCTGCGCTTGGATGCACAGCTGGGTGAGCTCTTCAAAGGCTTGGACGAACTGGTAGGTGCGGGTTCCTACATCGTGGTGCTCACCGCAGATCACGGTGCGGCCCAAAATCCCCGCTTGCTCGAAGAGGCGATGCCCACCGCCAACTGGTACCCGGCCGACCTCGAAGCCGAGCTGCGCAGCCTAATCGCTGCGGAGGGCGTCCCTTCGGAGGCCGTTTTGAACTTCAGCAACGAGCAAGTGCATTTGGACTTCAGTCTGTTAGGCGACGCCGATGCAGACGATTGGATGGAAGCGACACGCGATGCGCTTTTGAAGCACCCCGCCATGGCGGAGGCATGGACGATGGAGGAAATTCGGATTTCGCCCGATCCCTTTGCTGTACTGCGCCGAAATGGCACCGACAAGCGCGGCGGGCAGGTCTACTTTGCCCTGCATCCAGGGCATCTTTCGTACAGCGATGATGGCACGACCCATGGTTCGGGCTACGCCTATGACACGCATGTACCTGTGGTGTTTATGGGCGCTGGTTTCAATCCGCGTTCGCGTCACAATGAGCGCATTGGTATCAAGGACATTGCCCCAACGCTCTGTAAAATCTTGGACATCGCCTTCCCCAGCGCCTGCACGGGTAACCCTCTGTGGGTGGACGCCGGCTGGGCCGACTGACCGGCCCTACTTCAATTCCTCGGGAATTGTGCATACCGGAATGGGCAGCATTTTGTGCCGATTCGCTCGGTGATAGCGGGCGTAAATTTTGAATACTTCTCCTTGACGAACCGTGAGACCTCGGCCAGCAAGGAATCGCCCGTCCGCTTCAGATGGGGTACTCGCTTCCCAACCAATCATTTCGGCAAACGTCATCGCCCACTCCAATTCTGGATAGGTAGCCCCCAATTGATCTTCGTCACTTCGGTCATCCGCCCACAATCCGTCCGTGGGGGCGGCGTGAAGAATCTTCTTGGGCACACCCAGGTACGCACCTAGTGCATAGACTTCGGTTTTCATCAAATCCGCAATCGGGCTGAGGTCTACCCCACCGTCTCCATACTTGGTATAGAAGCCGACTCCAAAATCTTCCACCTTATTGCCCGTTCCAAGCACTAAAAGTCCATGAGTCTGGCCCTCGGCATACAAAGTGGCCATTCGAAGACGCGCCCGCATGTTTGCCAAGGCCAAAAACTGCCGATCTGTGTCGGCCAAATCCATGGCAGCAAGGTGCGCTTCATACACAGGACTCAGGTCCACCCGGCGTTTATAAATATTTTCAAATTGATTTGCCAGGAGATCCATGTGCTCCCAAGCCCGATTGACGTGACTTTCAGGCTGATAAATAGGCATTTCGAGCAGATGCACCGTCAAGCCCGTGCGCGCCGCTAAAGCAGAGGTGACCGCGGAGTCTATCCCACCAGATACCCCCACCACAAAGCCTTCTGCGCGGGCATTCTGCGCGTACTCCACCATCCAATGGACAATATGGGAAACAACGGCAGATGTATTCATACGAAGCGGAGTACTTTTGGAACGGCAATGGAACGAATGACTTCAAAAATACTACTCCTTTTCGGGAGTCTCGCAGTCTTGCACAGCTGCCAAAGTGAACCGTGGGATATCGCAGCAAGTCCATCGAAAGCCATAGAGTTTGTGGCCTTTGCCGATTCGGTTTTACCTGTGGATTCGGCCCAACTGCTTCCTACCCTAGAACGCTTGGCCCCGAGGTACCCCGAATTATTCATCCCGAGCATGCCCAACGGCGACTGGCGGGACGATCTGCTACCCTATCTGCTTGACCCCGAAGTACATGCGCTTTACCAGGATGTCCTTTTGACCCAGCGGGAGCATCCCGACCTTGAATCGAGGACCCTTTTTCAAACAATTCAGAAGGGTTTTGACCGATACTACGCCCACATGGGCCCACAGTGTGCCTCCTGTTATCCGTCCAAGCGCGTCTATACCTATGTGAGCCGCAATGAAGAGCCCATGGTCCTCATGGCCCCTGAGGTGATTTTTTTGCCTTTGGATCGGTATCTGGGTCCAGACCACCCCGTCTACGCCCGAGAGAGCGCCTACCTCGTTCAGCAGCACAATCCGGAAAACGCTTCGGTGGAGATCTTTAAGCAGCTCGCCGCCTACCACCTGCCCCAGGGGATACCCACGGACTACAGCCTGCTCGCAGGAATGTTGACGGAGGCAAAAATCATTTTATTTGTCCAGGCCACACTCGGGGACGATGCCGCCCGCCGCGCACTCGGATACACGGCCGGCGATCAGGGCTTCATGGAAGAGAATGAAACGGAATTATGGGGGCTCTTTGTGCAGCAACGCATCCTGTTCAACGACGAAGTAGACCTCAAAAGAAAGCTGATTCAACCTGCCCCATTCAGTAAGTTGGGCACCTCAAAAGACCGAGAAATCCCAGGCAGAGTGGGGGTTTGGTTCGGCTGGCAAATTCTTCAATCGCATTGGCGGCAGCATCCGGAATCGACCCTCCTCGAGATCATGGAATTTGCCGACGCTCAAAGCCTTTTTCAACAATCTGGGTACCGCCCGTAACTCCTTCTCCATGGATTCTACCATCACGCTCAATATTTCTCTAGATGACAACCGTGTTCCCGAATCGATTACTTGGGCGGCCCCCGAAGGAGGAGTCGACCAAGCCGCGGCGGATGCCTTCATGCTCACCGTATGGGACGGAAAGGGCAAGGAGGCTCTGCGTATTGATTTATGGACCAAGGATATGCTCGTGGATGATATGAAGAAATTCTATCACCAAACGCTGCTCGCCATGGCAGATGGCTTTCAACGGGCCACCAACGAAGAGACTATGGCCGAAGACATGCGGGACTTTGCACGCTACTTTGCAGAGAAGCAGAAATTGATTGGGTAGGCCCTGGTAGGTCATGCGCCCAACAAAATGTTGGAGGCTTATTTTCGTAATTGCTCCGCCATCGCGGGACCGACTTCCTCATTCACTTCTCGGATATACCGAATGATTTCTGCCCGGCCTAATCCCGAGGTCGCACTAGATAAGAACATGGGGGGGAGGTTTTCCCATTCCTTGAGAAGTTTGCGCTTCATAGCCGCTTGATTCTTGCCAAAAGCGGAGGAGGAAATCTTGTCTAACTTGGTGAAAACCAAGCTAAAAGGAATGCCCCATTGCCCGAGACTGCGCAAGAAATCCAGGTCGATTTCCTGGGGTTCATGGCGGCCATCAATCAAGACAAAGACATTGACCAGGTTGGCGCGATTGCGCAGGTAATGGCTGATCATTTTGGAAAAGGTCTCCCGCTGGACTTTGCTTACTCGGGCGTAGCCATATCCCGGAAGATCCACCAAAGACCAGACGCCTTCATCCATTTTGAAAAGGTTGATGAGCTGCGTTTTTCCGGGCTTACCCGAAATCTTGGCCAAGCCCTGGTGGTTCGCCAACATGTTGATCAAGGACGATTTGCCTACGTTGGAGCGGCCAATAAAGGCATACTCCGGCACGTGCATGGCGGGGCATTCCTCGGTCCGGGAAGCGGACTGAAGAAATTCCGCATTGACGTGAATTAGGCTTTTGGGAGAATCCGATCCAGCCATCCGGCAACAATGTGATTAAATTCTGCGGGACGCTCCATCATGGCAGCGTGACCACACTCATCCAACCAATGCAATTCGGAGTGAGGAAGTAGTTCATCAAATTTATCCGCCACTTCGGGAGGAGTCACCGCATCTTGGCGACCCCAAATAATGCATACGGGTACATCAAATCCGGGCAAATCTTCTGCCATGTTGTGACGAATAGCCGATTTGGAAATCGCCAAAGTCTTGATGGCTTTATTCCGGTCATTGACGGTATCAAAGACGTTGTCGATCAATTCTTCTGTGGCCACATCTTTGACATGGAAGACATCCCGCACGCGCTCCGCGATATAGTTCCGATCTCCACGACGCGGGTAGGTGTTGCCCATGGCGGATTCATACAAGCCCGATGATCCGGCCAAAACCAGTCCGGCCACACGATTTGGGTACATTTTCTGAAACATCAAGGCGATGTGCCCCCCGAGGGAGTTCCCGACAAGCACCACTTTGTCGTACCCTTTGTGATCCACAAAGGTCTTGAGGAACTTGGTCAAACTCTTCACGGAGGTCGTCGCCAAAGGCATGGTGTACAGAGGCAGTAAGGGAACGGTGACCTGGTAATTCAACAAACTAAAGTGTTCAACCTGAGAATTGAAATTGCTCAATGTTCCCATCAATCCGTGAAGAAAAATGATGGCCTGACCTTCTCCGGCTTGGAGGTACTCAAACTTTTCTTCATGCATTAATTCCGCCATCGGGTGTGATTTAGGCGACAAAGATACGCATTCCTCCTAGGCTTGACGGTGTCTTACTGTACACGGCACATTCTGAGACACTTAGGATTGGAATCCAAAAGTTATCAACTATTGTGGGTATTTGTGGGAGAAAGTGGGAGAAATCGGTATTTTTGAAGGAATAATCCCCCCTCTATGGCCCCATTCATTGGAGTTTACGAATGCAAAATGGACGCGAAAGGTCGCGTCACCGTCCCTGCTGGCATTAAGAAGCAGTTGGCGGAGCTGGGCGCGGGCGGATTTATTCTCAAGCGTAGCGTATTTAGCCCCTGTTTAGAGTTGCATACGCACGCCGAATGGGCGAAAGTCACCGCCTCCATTAGTAAGCTCAACCGATTCGTGAAGAAAAATGCCGAGTTCATTCGGATTTTCCACGCAGGAGTGAAGCAAGTCGAAATGGACGCGGCCGGCCGGCTTTTGATTTCAAAGGATTTGATCGCCTTTGCGCATCTTGAGGGGACCGTGGTATTCAGTGCGACGCCCTTTGGTTTGGAAATCTGGAACCAAGCAGCGTATGAGGAAGCGGTCAATCCAGGTGGTTTGGACTTTGCCGCATTGGCAGAGGAGGTGATGGGCGATCAATCCGAGCAGCATGACCTACCATAACCCGGTCCTCCTCCAAGAATCGCTCGATTTACTCAACCTTCGGCCCGATGGCACCTATGTCGACGTCACATTTGGCGGAGGTGGGCACAGCCGTGCCATCCTCGAACACTTGGGCCCAACCGGACGATTGCTCGCCTTTGACCAAGACCCAGATGCCGCAGCGAATACCCTGGACGATCCACGATTTACCTTGATTCCCCACAATTTTGAGCACCTACGACGATTCCTCAAAATGCATCGCGCACCTCAAGTGGATGGCATTTTGGCGGATCTCGGAGTAAGCTCCCACCAATTCGATGTGTTCGACCGCGGCTTTAGCATTCGAGGCGACGGCCCCTTAGACATGCGGATGAATCCCCGCCTGGGGCAATCCGCCGCGGAATGGCTCAACGAGGTCGATGAGCTCACGCTCGTGCGCACCCTGGCCGTGTATGGCGAAGTAGACCGACCCAAACGCGTCGCTCAAGGCATCTTGGCGGCCCATGCCGCAAGCCCCATTACCCGAACCCAGCAACTTCTCGACGTCATCGAGCCGCTGGGCACCCGAGGAGAAAAACTCTTCGCCAAGGTTTTTCAAGCATTGCGCATCGCCGTTAACCGCGAGCTGGAGGTTCTCGAGCAGCTTCTCGAAAGTGGTAAAGATGTCCTATCGCCCGGAGGTCGCTTCGTAGTCATCTCCTACCACAGCTTGGAAGATCGGCGAGTTAAGCGCTACTTCCGAGAAGGTCAACTCGAAGGGGAAGCACCTCGCGATGCATTTGGCAATCGCTTAGTCCCTTTTACCCTCATTACCCGAAAGGCTCAGGTGCCCAGCGCCGAAGAAACTCACCTCAACCCGCGTGCCCGCAGTGCCAAATTGCGCGCCGCCGAAAGACGAGCAGAGGCATGAGCATCAAGGTCTCCAAAAAGCGCCTCAAACAATCCGGTCGCGCCGCCCGGGAAATCTTGCGCGGCAGCTTTATTGGTCACCCTGTCATTATTCGGAATCTCCCTTTTGCCCTGTATGTGACGGGCTTGAGTCTTTTGGCCATCTGGGGTGCCCATCGCGCCGAATCTCGCGTGAAGGAAATTTCGAAGAACGTGGTGCAACTCAACGAGCTGGAAAGTGAGTACCTCGAGGCGAAATCCAACCTCATGAAAATGGGTACGGAGTCTTCGGTTCGTCAGCGAAGTCAAATTTTGGGTCTCGTGCCATCTCATCGCGCTCCTGAGCGCATTGAAGTGCCCCGCCATGAGTGATTTTGATCCCCGCAGCACCCGTTGGCTGGCTGGCCTCGTCCTGTTCATCAGCCTGTTGACCTTCAGCATTCTGGGTCGGTTGTACTACGTGAGCCTCAATCTTGGTCCGGAATTGGTAGCCGCTGCGCGCGAAAAAGTCATCCAAGAACGCCAAGTCCCCGCCAGCCGCGGCAACATTTATTCCTCAGACGGGCAATTGCTAGCGACCTCTATGCCTGTGTACGAGCTGCGCTGGGATGCCGCCGTCGTCGATGAAAAGTGGATGGATGCCCACATCGCCGAAACCGCCCAGGCCCTTGCCCGGTTGCTGCCTGAACGGACTGCGAGCGAATGGGGCACCTACCTGCGCCAACAATACAACGGAAAGCGTCGCTACGCATTGATTGCCAAAAACTTGAGCTACTCGCATTACCGAAAGGTGGCCCAAACCCCCTTGTTTGAGGGGAGTAAATTCAAAACCGGCCTGATTGCCGAAGAGCGCTTTACCCGCTTGATGCCCCTTGGCGGCCTGGCAGAGCGCACCATAGGCTACCAACGGCCCGATGCCACGGCAGGCCTCGAGGCCTCCTTCCACGAAACGCTTCGGGGGCACGACGGACGTCGATGGATGCAAAATTTGGGCGGCAACCAATGGAAGCCTATGCAGAGCTCCTACACCCGCGACCCTCAAAACGGCCAGGACATTATCACCACCCTGGATGCCCGAATGCAAGATGCCGCCCACCGGGCGTTGTTGCACACCCTGAAAAAGTATGGCGCGGACCACGGATGTGTCGTTTTGATGGAAGTGAAAACGGGTAAAATTCGGGCCATGGCCAACTTAGGCAAGGTCCCCGGCGATTCGGCCTACACCGAGCTGCGGAACTATGCGGTTTGGGAAAAAACGGAACCCGGCTCCACGTTCAAAGTAGCGAGTGTGCTCATTGGCCTGGAAGACGGAACGATCGATACGTCTGACATGATTGACACCCATCCTGGCGTGTACACCATTTATGGTCGAAATGTCAATGACTCCCACCGCGGGGGCTATGGCCGAATTTCCGTAGGGCGCGCCCTGGAGCTGTCCTCGAACACGGGAATCGTGAAAGCCCTTTACCCCAAATACGCCAAGAATCCCGAGGCTTTCATTGACCGTATGTACCAACTGGGATTGGCCGACCGTTCTGGTATCCAGATCAAAGGCGAAAGCATGCCCCATATCCCAAAACCTGGAGATAAGGACTGGTATGGCACCACTTTGCCCTGGATGTTTTTTGGCTATGGGGTTCTGTCTACCCCCCTACAAACCTTGACGTTTTACAACGCCATTGCCAATCAGGGTACCATGGTCGCCCCCTCTCTCTGGGAGGCGACACGCGACCGCGGCATTATTACCGAGGAATACGAAACTCGCGTTCTCCATCCCGCTATCGCATCCAAGGACAACATCAAACAAATCCAAGATCTCCTGGAAAAAATCGTCATACGCGGGACGGCGAAAAACATCTACACCGACTCGCTCAGCATGGCGGGGAAAACCGGCACCTGCCAGTTGAACTATTGGGATCCCGAAAACCGGGGGTATCAAGCCTCCTTTGCGGGCTACTTCCCCGCAGATAATCCTATGTACTCCTGCATCGTGGTCATTAATCGTCCCGTCATTTCTATGGGCTTTTATGCCAACATTGTAGCCGCGCCCGTGTTCCGAGATCTTGCCATGGCCATCTACCGGATGACCCCTCAAACTGCGACGCCAGCAAGCGGCTATTGGGCGGACGGCATACATCAAGCACACACACAAGCCCAGCGATCTTTGAGCCAACAGCGCCAGGCAGCGGTAGAAGCCCTCGAGGCAGGTCGCATGCCCAATTTGTCCGGCTGGTCCGCAGCGGACGCCATCACCTTGTTGGAGGAGCACGGGTACCGCATTCGTTTGCATGGCCATGGACGAGTTCAACGGGTCACGCGCCAAGACAAAACCATCGAACTGCACCTCGGATGAAACTGCTCAAAGACATCTTATTCGGTTTGCGCCTCCAAGAAGTGGTCGGCCCCACTCAGGTGGCCATTGACGCCGTTACGGGGGATTCCCGGTTGGTCCGAAAGGATCATCTATTTGTCGCGATCCGCGGAACACATAGCGATGGACATCGCTATATGGAGGCGGCTGCCCAAAGTGGTGCCTGCGCCATCCTCTGCGAGGTCTTGCCCGAAACTCTCCACCCACAGGTTACCTATTTACAGGTTCCCGACACCCACCGCGCCTATGCGCTCTTGGCCGCCAATTGGTTTGGCCGTCCGGCAGAACAGATGCAGGTCGTGGGGGTCACAGGTACCAATGGGAAGACAACCACAGCTACCCTCCTCTATCAGCTTTACAGCCACCGTGGGGTGAAGGCGGGCTTGATTTCCACCGTGCGCATTGTAATCCACGGCAAAGAATTTCCCGCCACCCACACGACCCCGGATGCCTGGGTTCTGCAAAAATATTTGGCTGACATGGCCGCGGCGGGATGCAAGGTGGTCTTTATGGAGGTCAGTTCCCACGGTCTCGTGCAGCAGCGTGTCGCGGGCATCCCTTTTGCCGGCGCTATTTTCTCGAATATCAGCCGGGATCACCTGGACTACCACGAGACCATGGATGCCTACGTGGCCGCCAAGAAAATGCTCTTCGACGGGCTGTCTCCGAAGGCCTTCGCCCTAGTGAATAGCGACGACAAGCACGGCGAAACCATGTTACTCGATTGTGCCGCCAAACCCATCACCTACGCGCTTCGTCGGGCAGCCGACATCAAGGTGCGCGTCCTCGAAAGCCACCTCAATGGCACCCTGATCAGTATGAACCAGCGCGAATGCTGGATGCATTTGATTGGGGAGTTCAACGCCTACAATGCGGCCGCCATTTTTGGGGCCGCTACGGCCCTGGGCATGCCCGCGGACGAAGCCTTGCAGGGAATTTCGGCCTTGCATTCCGTGGACGGACGGTTTCAGCGGGTCCTCGGCCCGCGTGAAATTGTCGGCATCGTGGACTATGCCCACACGCCCGACGCCCTCCAAAACGTTCTCCAAACCTTGCAAGCCTTCCGCCAAGGGCCTCAGCACATTATCACGGTGGTGGGTTGCGGGGGTGACCGCGACACCGGGAAGCGTCCCCAGATGGCCCAAATTGCCGCCGACCTCAGCGACTATGTGGTGTTAACGAGCGACAACCCCCGCAGTGAATCGCCGGCAGCCATTCTACGCGACATGGAAGCGGGATTGGACCCCGTCCAGAAACGCCGATGCATTACCGTGGAGGACCGCCATCAAGGCATCAAACTCGCCTGCCAACACGCCAAGCCGGGGGACATCATCCTCGTTGCCGGCAAGGGCCATGAGAAATACCAAGAGATTCAAGGGGTCAAGCATCCCTTTGATGACGTTGCCGTACTGAAATCCACCCTTAAAGACGTCCACGCCTAAGCTATGCTCTACGAACTCTTCACCTACCTCGACCGCCTGGATATTCCTGGCGCAGGACTCTTTCAGTTTCTGACCTTCCGAGCCGCGATGGCCATCTTGGGTGCCCTAACCATCAGCCTCCTCTTCGGCCGCCAATTGATTGAACGCCTCCGTGCGCAGCAAATTGGCGAGACGATACGCGATCTGGGACTAGAAGGCCAAATGGCCAAAAAAGGCACTCCCACGATGGGTGGATTGATCATTTTGGCCGCCATCATCATTCCGGTCGTCTTCTTTGCCGATCTCGGAAACATTTATATCCAATTGCTCCTGTTGACCACGGTCTGGATGGGCGCCATCGGCTTCGCAGATGACTACATCAAGGTCTTCCAGAAAAACAAGGAAGGCCTGCGCGGCCTCTTCAAAGTCATTGGCCAAATCACCTTGGGAATTATCGTGGGGGCCGTGTTGGCCTTCCACCCCGATGTCACGATGAAGGAAGAGGTGCCCATTGCCCGCCAAACGAACTTGTACGGGGAGAGTACCCAGCAAGCCCCCGTTTTCGGGCAGGCCGAACAGAGCCTCAAAACCACGATTCCCTTTCTCAAGGACGCCACCTTTGACTACGTCCAACTGACGGATTGGATTGGAGGCTCGGAATGGGCTTGGATTGGCTTCATCTTGGTGGTTATATTCATTATCACCGCGGTGAGCAATGGTGCCAACTTGACGGATGGCCTGGACGGCCTCGCGGGCGGCACTTCGGCCATCATCGCCTTCACGCTGGCCATCCTGGCCTATGTTAGTGGTTCGGTTGTCTTTGCGAGTTACTTAGACATTATGTACATCCCCAATTCCGGGGAGCTCGTCGTCTTTGCCGCCGCCTTTCTGGGCGCCTGCATCGGCTTTTTGTGGTACAACACCTACCCCGCGCAGGTCTTTATGGGCGACACGGGTAGCCTGTCGATTGGCGCCATTATCGCAGTCTTTGCCATCGTGGTGCGCAAGGAGTTGCTCATCCCCATTTTGGCCGGCATTTTTCTCGTCGAAAACCTCAGCGTCATCCTACAGGTCAGCTACTTCAAATACACCAAGAAGAAGTACGGCGAGGGCCGTCGCATTTTCCTCATGTCTCCCTTGCATCATCACTACCAAAAGAAGGGTTTGCACGAATCTAAAATCGTCACCCGCTTTTGGATCTCCGGGATTTTCTTGGCCATTCTCACCCTCATTACTCTGAAACTGCGCTAATGGCCTACCCCCTTTCCATCGGCATCTTGGGCGGCGGCGAAAGTGGCATGGGCGCAGCCTTGCTCGCCAAGCACCTCGGCATACCCTGCTTCTTGTCGGAGGGCAAGCAGTTGGGCGAGGCGCACCGGGCCGAACTCCAAGCCGCCGGCATCGACTTTGAGGAAGGTGGCCATGACTTAGAGCGCCTCTGTGCATGCGAGGCCGTGGTCAAAAGCCCGGGTATTTCTCCCACTCTGCCGGTGGTTCAGGCTATCAAGTCGGCCGGTGTCCCCATATGGTCGGACATAGAATGGTTTTACCGCTGCAAGCCCGCTGGAACGCGCGTGGCGGCCATCACGGGATCCAATGGAAAAACGACGACGACCGCATGGCTCGGGCACATCCTCACGAAAAGCGGCGCCAATGTGCGCGTAGGAGGCAATATCGGGACGGGGGCCGGACGATTGCTCCTCGGCGAGCCCGCCGACATCTATGTTTTGGAAGTGAGTAGCTACCAACTAGAGGACTGCCCCACGTTCAAACCCAATGTCGCCGTACTGACTAATATCACCCCGGACCATCTGGACCGCTATGGGACCTTGGCCAACTACACCGATGCCAAATTTCAAATTACCGCCCACCAAACCCCCGAAGACGCCTTCCTCTACTACGCTGAAGACCCCATCACCGTGGCGGAGCTCGGTCGGGTGAAGGCTCAAAAATTTCCCATTTACACCACCGAACCTGTCGATAAGCCCCACGTGGGCGCTTATCCGGAGGACCACCACTTTACACTCATCCCTCATCCCGAAGAAGCTATGACCATCGAGGAACTCGCCCTACAAGGCAAACACAACAGCTACAATGCGTTAGCGGCCGGCCTTAGTGCCCGACTGCTTCAAGTCCGTAGCGATATGGTGCGCGAATCGCTCGCCCATTTTGAAGGTCTGGAGCACCGCATGGAAAGCGTCGGGCACGTGCACGGCATCCACTTTGTCAACGACTCCAAGGCCACCAACGTCAACTCGACCTACTATGCCCTGGAGAGCATGAAGACCCCTGTGGTATGGATACTGGGCGGGGTCGACAAAGGCAACGACTACTCCGAACTCTTCGCCTTGGTGGAGAAAAAAGTCAAGGCCGTCATCGCCCTCGGAGCGGACGTCGCCAAGATCCGAGAAGCCTTTCTCGGACGTGTCGAAATCTACGAAGAGGTGACCAGCATGGATGCGGCCGTCCGAACCAGCTATCAGTATGCCTCCAAAGGCGAAACCGTCTTGCTTTCCCCTTGCTGCGCCAGCTTTGACCTCTTCCAAAACTACCAAGATCGCGGACTTCAATTCAAAGCCGCCGTTCGCAAACTCTAAGCCTCTCCCCCGCAATGAACCCCATGGAACGTTTTACCACCTATTTCCAAGGCAGCACGCAGATCTGGATGATCACGCTGCTCTTGGCGGTATTCTCGTTCCTTCCGGTGTTCAGTGCCAGCACCAACGTATACATGCACATGGCACATATCACCTTGGGGCTCCTCATTGCCCAAGGTGCACACCGGGTTCCCTACCGCTTCTTCGGGCCCCTGTCTGTCATGCTGCTATGGATTTCATTGGGGCTCTTGGCCTTTACGATTGCCCAAGGCCAAACCATCGGGGGCGCCAACTCCTCCCGTTGGATTTACGTCTTTGGCCTTTCCTTTCAACCTAGTGCCCTCGCGGCCGTCACGCTCATGGTCTATTTGGCCCGGAAGCTCGCCAAGCACGAGGGAGCCTGGGAGTTTAAGGCCTCCATCAAAAGCCTGCTCTGGCCCATCTTCGCGGTCTGCGCCTTGGTTCTCCCCGCCAACTTTTCCACCTCCGCCCTCATCTTCGTCAATAGCATGATTCTCCTTTCTGTGGGCGGCTATCCCTTCAAGCATGTGAGCAAAATTGTGGGGGCCGGCATCGTCTTCTTGGGCCTCTTTATCGCCCTGGCCAAGGCCTTTCCCGAAGCCATGCCCAACCGCGTCGACACGTGGATGGAGCGCATAGACACCTTTGTCGGCGGCGGGGACGAAGACGACACCTACCAAACGACCCTGGCCATGACTGCCATCGCCGAAGGCGGGGTCAAAGGCATGGGTCCCGGCCGGGGATTGCACAAGCATTTCTTGCCCCAAAACAACTCAGACTTCATCTACGCCACCATCGTGGAGGAATACGGCCTCGTGGGGGGAACCGCCGTACTCCTGATGTACCTCTGGTTCATGTTGGCATCCGTACGTGTGGCCCGACGGGCCCACGATTTGTTTGGACGCCTGGTCGTCATTGGGCTCAGTTTTGCCATCTCCTTCCAAGCGTTGATCAACATGGCCGTGGCGGTCAACCTGTTTCCGGTCACGGGCCAAACCCTCCCGCTCGTCAGTGCCGGCGGTTCCTCCATCTGGATGACCTGCCTGGCCATCGGCATCATCCTCTCCGTTAGCCGCGGACGGGGGGACGGCGAAACCATGGATGCCGACATGGATCAAGCCAACGCCGAAGAGATTCAATCCCTAAACGCCTTGGAAGATGCCTAATCCCTTGCGCATCGTTCTCAGCGGAGGCGGAACCGGGGGGCATATCTTCCCGGCGGTCAGTATTGCGCACGAAATCCGAGCGCGCTACCCCCATGCCGACATCCACTTCGTCGGCGCCCAAGGCCGAATGGAGATGGAACGCATCCCGGCCGCAGGCTATCCCATCACCGGCATTCCTATTGCGGGCTTTCAACGGAAAAACCTCGCCAAAAACCTCGGACTTCCCGCCAAAATCATCCGCAGCCTCGCCCAAGTACGCGCCCTGCTGCGTGCCCAAAAACCCCACGCCGTCCTCGGCACAGGCGGCTACGTCAGTGGTCCCACCCTCTTTATGGCGCAGCGTCTGGGCATCCCCACGCTCATCCAAGAGCAAAACGGGTTTGCCGGCTGGACCAATCGCCTCGTTAGCCGACGCGCCCGCGCGATTTGCACCGCCTATCCGGGTATGGAGCGCGTCTTCCCCGCGGACCGCACCTTCCAAACAGGGAATCCCGTTCGCCCCGAAATCGCCGCCATGGCCAGCCATCCCCCAACGGAAGCAGAGCGGTCCGCCGCCAAACTGGCCTTGGGCTTTGATCCGAACCGCCCGCTCATCCTCATCCTTGGCGGTAGCCAAGGTGCCCGCGCTATCAACCACGCCGTGCGGGAGGCCGAAGCCACGTGGGTGGCCGCGGACCACCAAATCTTGTGGCAATGTGGCCGGTTCTACATCGACGAGCTGAACGCACAGTTCACTCCCCATCCGGACCGCCGCATCACCGCCTTCCTTGACGACATGGTCGCCGCCTACACCGCCGCCGACCTTCTGGTTTCACGCGCAGGGGCTGGCACCCTCTCCGAGGTGTGCTGCGCGAGTGCAGCCGCCCTTTTGATTCCTTCGCCCAATGTGGCCGAAGACCATCAAACCCACAACGCACTGAGCCTGCACGACCGCGGCGCGGCCCTCCATGTGCCCGAGCGAGACGCCGCCCAGGTGACTGCTCTGGTGATGGACTATTTGAACGATTCCGCCAAGCTGGAGGGCCTCCGGGCTGGGGCCCGGGCGCTGGCGCAGCCGCGCGCCGCGCAAGAGATTGTGGATCATGTCGAACGCCTTTGGACTTGGAAGCCA
>Ga0222713_10000916_pt1 | contig 33873 bp, 24 predicted proteins | sample C33_649DmetaG_FD_165061 | JGI IMG/M metagenome (GOLD analysis project Ga0222713, IMG submission 165061) | Estuarine water microbial communities from San Francisco Bay, California, United States - C33_649D | ecosystem: Environmental > Aquatic > Marine > Unclassified | place: USA: California... | reverse complement strand
TGATAAAAAAGGTTTCATCGAATGCCAAAGCAGGGGCGGTACTTTGCCCTATGCCTGGACTCTCAGCCCAGCGCTCAGTCCCGTTCAAAAGGACCCCAATGGGCTTGACTGCGCTTTTCGAAATCTGGCAGCAGGGTCCTACCTGGTCACAGTAACCGACAAAAACGGCTGCAGCGATACGGCTTGGCAAATCATTGCAGCGGTACCTGAAATTCAACTCAGCATCGATACCCTGATTGGAGTCAAAACGGGCCATTGGACAACCCTGAATGCCCAAGTTAGCCCCCCTGGTGATTACACCTATCAATGGGGACCCAGCGACACCTTTCGAAACCAAGCCAGCGAAATCAACCCTCGCATCAGGGCCTTCCAACGCATGTGGGTGAATTTGCTCGTGACTGACCCCAATGGTTGCACTCAAACAGCCCAATTGGCGCTGAACACCTTGGATCCTTTGATTGAGTTTTGGCTTCCCACGGCCTTTAGTCCTGACGCCAATGGCCGCAACGACGGTTACGCTCCCATTGGAGAGTTTGACCGGGCTGAGTTTATGATTTTCAACCGCTGGGGTGAATTGCTCTTCCAATCCAGCCCAAGCCAGCCCGTCTGGGACGGAACATTCATGGGCAACCCTGTTCCTGAAGGAGTCTACATTGTAAAAGCCGATTTATTCTGGGACTTCGTGGGTCAAAAACGCCACGGTTCAACCTCCTTTACCTTGCTGCACTAGACCGCTGCACATGTTTTGCCTTCGACCCGCAACGTTATGGCGACTGCATCGGTTTGTTTATGAGCGAGCTACAAAACGAGGCATAAAAAAGGCCCGCGGCTGCGCCGCGGGCCCTCCAATCATTCAAGTCAAACTTACATCTTTTGAACCCGGTAGGCGCCTTGGCGACCATCGGCCTCGATCCACAAGAGGTACAAGCCGGGTTTCTGTTCGCTCATGTCCACCGAGAAACGCTCCGTTTGGTGGTGCTCATCGCCCATGAATTGCAAACGACCGTCGATCGAGAACAATGCATAGCGAACGCCCAGAGCAGGCTCAGCCAATTCTACCCATACCTGATCTTGGGTGGGGTTGGGAGCTACGGCCACTCCAGGTAAGCTGAAGTCTATGTTGCTGTTGGTAAGCATGGCCTCCACATCGAAGTAAGCCGTATCGGGAGCGCAAGGAGGATTCTTTGCCACCAAGGTTACCGTGAACCCACCGGCTTTACCGTAATTGTAAATGGGGTTGTTTTGGCGACTTTCATTGCCGTCTCCGTAATACCATTCTACGCCGCCATTGGAATTTTTAGAGGCGTTGAAGAAGTTGAAGGAATCGTCAAACTGGGTATAGGTCATGTCAGCCATGGGCTTTTTGACCGTGTTGATCAATTGAGATACCGTGCGTGAACAACCCGCTCCAGACTTGGCCGTAACGAATACGGTGTCACTGCCCGTAGACGTGAAGTTGATGGTACGGGTGGTTTCACCGGTGCTCCACTCGTAAGTGATGCCAAATCCAAACCCATTGGCGGTCAAGGTGACAGAAGATCCCTCGCACACGTTGGTATCGCCTGCGGTAATGGTCACGTTGGGCCCTGGATCAATATTAACTCGAGCTTGACGAGTGGTGCTGCAACCCATGGAGTCAACGCCTACAATTTGATACACCGTGGTAACTGAAGGCTTGGCCAACACAGAATCGGCGCTTACCTCTTGGATTCCATCGGTAGGAGTCCAGCTGTAGGTCATGCTGCGGCCATCAGAAATGGTCAACTTGATGCCCACGGGATCTGCACCGGCGCATAGGGTCGTGTTAGCAGGGGCAACCGTAAAGTTGGGACCTGTGATTTCACCATTCACATCGACAAACAAGAAGTAGGCGTCGCTGGTATCGCTTTCGCCCGACTTGTCGCAGCTCACAATGCAACGGAAATACAAACTGCGGTTGATGTTCCCGCTTTGCCATTGGGTATTGGGAGTATTGACCGTAGTCCAAGCGCCTGTCAAACTATCGGCGTACTGCCACGTGTAGGCAATGCCTGAACCCGTGCTCATGCCGCTCAAAGTGAACTGAGCGCTACCTTGGTTGGTGCAAATCAACTTGGGATTGGTGCTGATGCTACCCGCGGTGGGCTTGCCAGCGCAGTAGGTCGGATACCCTTCCCACTCTACGCTATCAATGAAAATACGAAAACCACGGGCTGCGTTGCCGCGCATCATGATGTAATTCTCAGTGCCGGTAAAAGAGCCGGGAATGGCGAATGAGTAGCGCTTCCAACCTTCAGAAACTGAATCGGGGTATTGCGCATATGCATAACGAGCCACACCACCAATCCAAGTGGCTCCCGTCAAAGAGCGCGATGTATTCACGAAAATCGACAAACTATCGGCGTTCGTGTTTTGGCTGTCGCGGTACATGTAGAAAGAGAAATAGGTATTGTTGGTACCGCGTTTGCTCCAGTCAATTTTCGGCGTGCTCACCGTTTGCGTAATCCCAAACTGGGTGTTGAAACGATACATCGCTGTGCCACTGTAAGGGCTGCAAGTGGGCTGTGTACCGTTTGTTTGACGAGACCATTGGTTGCTGTTTCCAACCCCGGCCCAGCCGGCGGGAACGCCAAAAAAGGTAGCCTCAAAACTCTCTGTGAAAGTTTCGGCCTGCGCCCAAACTTGGCTCGAAAGCAGCAAGCAAAGCGCTGAGAGTAGGTATTTTTTCATGATTATTGGTTTCCGTAAAGCAAGTGAATAACGCCCGCATCTGAAATGATGCGAGAGGCCTCTACCGTTTCATCGTAGAGTCCATAAATTTTGTATACATAAACCCCTTCAGGCAAGGGTTTACCCATGTACATGCCATCCCAAGGTTGAGTCAAGGGCATGTCTTTGGCCAAGCACTCTCCCCAACGGCTGTAAATCGACCAAGTACCTGATTTGATGGGGCAATCGGTTTGAGGCATAATGCCGTCGTTGCGACCATCTAAGTTATGGGGAGTAAACGCATTGGGCATGTAAAAATGACAAGGGCATATTTCAGCATGTACAATGACTGTATCGCGAATGATGCCACAGACATTGGCCGTGGTTAAGATGAGCGTTTGGGTGTAAGCCACCAACAGTTCGGGGGTTTTGGCGCCGTTGCTCCAGCGGTAATCGAATGGACCTCCAAAAGGCTGGGTGGCTTTCAAGGTATAAGGCTGGCCTTTGCAGAACCATACTTCCTCATCCAATACATGCAAGGGCAGTGTATCCTGGCTAATGGTGACTGTATCGATGATCGTACCGCAGGCATTTTCACAGTACAAGAAAAAGGTGCCGCGGGTATTGAAGGTTCGTATGGAATCGGTGAATCCATCGGCCCAGAAATAGGTGCAACCAGGGCGCCTCACATCTAAGGTATAGGTGCCTACAAACCCATCGCAGAATGTAGTATCGGTCTTAGTCAAGGGGGCCGGCAAGTATTCCAAACCCAGGGTTAGGCTATCCCGTCGGGTGCCGCAGATGTTGCTGGATTCAACCCAATAAACTCCAGGGTTGAAAAAGGAACGGCTGGTTGAAGTGCTGCCATTGTCCCACAAATAACTGACAAAGGGTTCGGGGACGATGTCTTTGACGATCACTCCGCCTTGACCCGAACAGAAGAAACTATCGCCCAAATTCAAATCAACTGGGGCCTTTCCTTGAATCAAAGTCAGGGTATCGATGCGGCGTCCGCAAGCATTGATCGACTCCATCCAGTACTTGCCGGGTTGGCTGTTGAATACTCGGTAGGCTTGGGTAGAACCGTTGTTCCAGATGTATTTGCGGTTGCTCACGGGTAGGTTCACCGTGTAAGACCAGACAGGATTGCAGAACAAGGTGTCGCGAAAACCTGGGTGACCGGGCGCCTGGTCTTGCACCACCACTACGGTATCTTTTCGGGTAGCGCAGGGGTTACTGGTGGTCAAGTAATAGGTTCCAGCCGCAAAAAAGGTTCGAGTGGCCGTGGCGGTTCCATTTTCCCAGGAGTAAGTGGCTGTTTTGGCCTGAGAGGCATCGACCGCAAGGGATCCCACTTCTTTGCACATATAAAGGGTATCTCCCAATACTTTAAGAGGTTTGGGACAGGGCGTGTTGCAGCTCACGTTTTCAGTCAAGGCCACAGCCGTAACACTCAGTCCAAGGTCTGACATGAAATCGCCTGAAATGCTGCTGTCTTTGACACTGTATGAGGTCACGGGCCTACTGAGTGCGAATGAAGTCCAGGTGTAATCGTTCATTCCGCAAGAATTCGAACCAGATGAAACGGTCATGCGGGCCATGTTGGTTTGAAAAGCCGATGGTCGCCCAGCCGCATTGATGCCTCCTGCCGGGCGATGGTCGAGGGGTCCACCGTAGCGACCGCCATCGAAGTTGGCCGTATTTCCGTAAAACAAAATCTTACCTGTTTTGAGCGATCCATTGGCTGCATTGAGCTCCATCAAGCCCACACGGGTGCGGGGCAACGTGTTATCGGTTTGGGCCGCCACCCATAGGCTGCCGTCGTAAACCAACCCCGTAGGGTAATCGTTTCGATTGGTTCCTAAACCCACGGTCCAGGCCAGGGTCTGCGTGCTCAAATTGAATTGGGCCACCAAGAGGTCATTATTGCCTCTTGAATTGGTGCGCCCTCCTATCCATACTGTGTTGCCGTTGATGAGCAAACTATTGTAGGTATTGAGGCCATTGTTGGTGCCCTTGAAGGCCGCTTTCACCGACCCATCGGTGTTCAACAATAAGATAAAGGGCTTTAGATTGGCATTGTTGGCCCCGCATTGCCCTACCACTACTACGGTTCCTGCCGATTCAGCAATCGCATAGGCACGCTGCTGGGTTTCTCCAAAATCAAAGAGGCGAAAAAACTGTTCGTTGCCATTGGTATCAACCTTGATAACCGCTACCTGTTCTTTGTTCGACCACTGAGCATCAAAACCGGCCGCATAGAGATAGGCGCCGCTTTGGCAAACACCCTTTAACGAAGAAGCAAGTCCCGGTCTGGATTTATGGACAAAAACCAAAGACCACTTCAAAGATCCATCAGCGTTAGCTGCAAATAGGGCTCCTAGATTGGCATTAACTGCTCCTGCCTCAAAGGTCTCTCCCACCATGGCAAAACCGCCACCGGGAAATGGAGCAATTTGCGTGTACTCTCCCGTTTGGTTGCGCGTGGTCCCGTAGCGATTGGACCAAACCAAGGCATGGGTATCGTCGTATTGAGCCGCGTAAAACTCTTGATCGTTGTTGGTCCTGCGAACAATTCCTGCGACAGTATAGGCATTGGTTTTGCTGCCATTGGACTTTAGGTTTTGCCTCAAATTGTAGGGAATGAATTGATTCAACCCCGCTCCATTTCCGGGAGAAATGACCGCGTATTCGGTCTCCATGAAATCATAGTTAATACCCTGACCCCAAATAGGCCCCAAAAGCGCACTGCAGACTCCCAAGATAAAGAGTCTAATTCCCTTATGATTCGCCATTTCAAATGCGCTAACCGCGACAAATCTTAGACGCAAATTACGTCAATTTCGTTTAGCGGCTTCGCAAACATGGCAATTGTGTGACAAACGCCCAAAATTTGGAATGCTTGATCCCATAGTCGATGGCCCCTATGTACAGCCCATTTCGCTTATCTTTGCGGCCGATTTATTCCCCATAGACATGGCCTCCAAAAGCATCATTTACACCCTGACCGACGAAGCACCCGCCTTAGCCACTTATTCGTTTCTTCCCATTGTGGAAGCCTTTGCTAAGCGCGCCAATATCAGCATCGAAACCCGCGATATTTCGTTGTCAGGGCGCATTTTAAGCCAGTTTCCCGAATATCTCCTACCCCAGCAGCGCATCGCCGATGATTTGGCTGAGTTGGGTCAATTGGCGACTCAACCCGAAGCCAACATCATCAAACTTCCCAACATTTCAGCATCAGTACCCCAATTGAAGGCCGCTATTGCTGAGTTACAAGCCCAAGGCTACGCCATTCCTTCGTACCCCGAAGAGGCTCAAAACGAGGAAGAAAAAGACATCAAAGCGCGTTACGACAAAGTCAAAGGTTCGGCCGTAAACCCTGTGCTTCGCGAGGGAAATTCCGATCGCCGAGCCCCCAAAGCCGTTAAAGATTACGCACGCAAACACCCACACCGAATGGGTGCCTGGTCCAGCGACTCCAAATCACGCGTCGCACATATGAACGACGGTGATTTTTTTGGCAGCGAGCAGTCTTGCACCTTCGCCCAAACAGATTCTCTGAGCATTGTTTTTGTCAACGAACAAGGGGAGCGCAGCGAACTCAAAAAATCCATCAGCATCAAGGCGGGTGAAGTCGTGGATTCGGCCAGCATGAGCCTGAGCAAACTAAAGTCTTTTGTAGCCGAAGAAATGGCCAAGACCAAAGCCGAAGGAACCTTGTTTTCGGTTCACTTGAAAGCCACCATGATGAAGATGAGCGACCCCATCATGTTCGGTGCGGTCGTAGAGGTGTTTTTTGCTCCTGTATTTGAAAAATTTGGCGCCGATTTGGCCGCTATTGGCGTCGATACTCGCAACGGTCTGGGAGATGTTTTTAGCAAAATTGGCCAATTGGATCCTGCCAAACGCGAAGCCGTTGAAGCGGCCTTGAAACAAGCTTTGACCGATGGTCCTGCCTTGGCCATGGTGAACAGCGATAAAGGCATTACCAACCTGCACGTTCCTTCAGATGTCATCATCGATGCCTCCATGCCCGCCATGATTCGCGAATCGGGCCGCATGTGGAATGCAGAAGGCAAAACCCAAGACACTGTGGCTGTCATTCCCGATCGTTGCTATGCCGGTGTATATGACGCCACCATCGAATTCTGCAAAAAGAACGGTGCTCTGAACCCCGCCACTATGGGCAGTGTGAGCAACGTAGGTTTGATGGCCCAAAAAGCCGAAGAATACGGTTCACACGACAAGACTTTCCAGGCCCAAGAAAACGGTCGTTTTGAAGTCATCAACCAAGCCGGTGAAGTCATCATGACCCAAACGGTTCATGGCGGCGATATTTTTCGCATGTGCCAGGTCAAAGACGCCCCCATTCAAGATTGGATCAAATTGGCTGTCAACCGCGCCAAGGCCACCCAAACGCCTGCCATTTTTTGGTTGGATGAACAGCGGGCTCACGACCGCGAATTGATCGCCAAAGTGAATCAGTACTTGCCTCAGCACGATACCCAAGGTTTGGACATTCGCATCATGTCTCCCCGCCAGGCCACTGAGTTCTCGCTCGAACGAATCGCACAAGGCTTGGATACCATTTCTGTAACAGGTAACGTCTTGCGCGATTACTTAACCGATCTGTTCCCCATTCTCGAAGTAGGAACTTCAGCCAAAATGTTGAGCATCGTTCCCTTGATGAATGGCGGCGGGTTGTTTGAAACCGGTGCCGGTGGCTCTGCCCCCAAACTGGCTCAGCAGGTTTACGACGAGAACTACCTGCGTTGGGATTCTTTGGGCGAATTCTTGGCTTTGGCTGTTTCTTTTGAACATTACGGCCAGGTCAACCAAGATGCCAAGGCCCAAGTATTGGCCGAGACTTTGGATCAGGCCACTGCCAAATACCTGGACAATGACAAAGGCCCTACCCGCAAGGTGGGAAGTTTGGACAACCGCGGTTCGCATTTCTACGTGGCTTTGTACTGGGCTCAAGCCTTGGCCGCCCAGACCCAAGACGCTGAACTGCAATCTTTGTTCGCTCCCTTGGCAGAAAGTCTGACCCGCGAAGAGGCCATCATCGTAGAGGAGTTGAATAGCGTACAAGGCAAGGCTACTGATTTGGGTGGTTACTATCGCCCCAACCCTTCTTTGGCCGACCAAGTCATGCGTCCTAGCGCAACCTTGAACACCGCCTTGGCTGATTTTTAATCAACCAGCATTTCTTTCAAAACGGCTTTCACCGCCCTTATTTCTATGGCACCCAGTCGGGCCATGCGACCTTTTATGTGTAGTTGGCCGATGCGGCACATTCCCTCTACCGCCACTTCGCTGTGAAAATCCCAGTGGTTCAAAACAACTCGGGTTGGCCATGGCTGCGCCTTGGAAGTCAGTGGCGCCGCCAAAACATGCGGCAAATGAGCATTCATCTCAGCCGGCGATAAGATCACAAACGGCCGCTGCTTGCCGGGCTGCAGTTCAACCCAATGAATGTCATAGGGCCTTAGTACCATGGTTCTTGGGTAGTTTCTCCCTGCAGGTTCAATGCCTCACCCTGCTTAAAGGCTTCTGACCAGTGGGCTCGAACAGCTTGAGCGGGACGAAGCCGCAATCCCTCTGATTCCTCCACCAATTCAAAAAAGGCAGGACTACCCATTTTCTTCAAAACAGAAGCAGGCAATCGCAACCCTTTGGAATTCCCAATGGCTACTACGGGTATTTTCATGCTCAATTTTAGTAATTACAAAGTAATTACACAACAGTATCAAAAAAATGCCCTCTCGGGCATACACTTGGATCAAATGCCTTGTTTTTGAAGCATTTTGCCCGCGCGTTTGAAGTCTTTGTAAACCCCAATTTGGTTGATGACTACGGCAGCGGGAATGACCGCGGCCAAACCAGGATTCACCAAAGCGATGGGAATGGCCAATCCCGCGATCAACAAGGAATTCATAGACCGAAGTCCCGCGCGCTCCAAATAGAACCCAGCGGTGGGTGCTGCACCGTATTGGGCCAGCAGCATCATATCTCGTGCCGCTTGATCCTTTTCGATTTCGAGAAATTCGTAGCGCTCTACATACAAATTCTTCAGTGCCTTTTGAATGTATCGCAAATCGCAAACTTGCCCCCCTTCCAAATAAGCGATGGTGATGCGATAGGTGTCGTGAATCAAAACGCGACCTTCCAAGCTGCTGGTATCGCGGGTGGTTCGAGCCGAAATGCGATAACTGGGCACTTCATTCTCCCAGAATAGCGTATCGTTGCGCGAGGTGAATGAACAGGACCCATCCCAGTATTCCCCGTTGGGCAAAAGCTGAGCCGATAGGGCGCTCGTTCCTAAAAGCAGTAGAAAAAATAGGTAGCGCATAGCCAAAACTACACTAGCGACCGCACAATTCCTTGTATTCGCAATAGGCGCACAAACCGTGGCCTTCCCTCAGCATTTCAAACTGCTCCTTGTCACGAGGCAGGTTGTTCTCAATATCCAAGGTATAAGCATACATTTCTTGAGTCTCACGGCCCACCACTTGTATGAAATTGGCAATCTCTTCGGCCCTCAAATCCAAGGCCACCTCTTCATATTCGGGTTTGAAAAACACGACTTTGGCTTCAATGTCTGAGGTAGAGACGCCCAAATTCTCAGTGGCAAAGAGCGCATAACCCAGCAATTGCTTGCGAAACTTCTCAGGGTCTTTCTTGCCCGTTTTCCAATCCAAAATGAGCACTTTTTCACCGTTGGGAATGAGAAAATCGACCTTGCAATAGGCCTTTAACCCGCCTACGCGCGTCTCTCCAAACCCCTCAGGCTCTATGACAGCCGAAGCCAACTCGGTGGGTGTCAAATCATGCAATCGCTGCCAAGCCAGCGAATCCAAAAATCGAAAAACCATATCCAACACAGCCTGCTGTATGGCCGCTTGTGGAACCTCCTCCAGCGTTTTGTAGTGCAATTCAAAAAATCGCTGGGTCTGCACATAATGTTCCACCCTTGACAACACATGGGCTTTCAAGCGTTCTCGATCGACAGGTTTGCGGCTTTTTTGCAATCGCAATACCATTTCGGCAATGAGATCGTGAACCAGAATACCCACGGCCAGGGCCTCGGTGGTCAATCCCTTGAGAAACTTGATGCGAGCATCTCCAAATTCAGTGTCGTACTTGCTGTAATAGGCATAATAATATTTGCGCTTGCAAGTCGAAAACACATCGTAACGACTGGCAGACCAGCCCAAAATGGGAGCAAAACGATAGCGTTTCAGCGGCGGGAAAGGAAGGGAAAATGCCATTATTCAAGTTCCAAAGACGAACGAAACGCTTCACACCAACGGGCGTATCCGGCGTCATTCAAATGCAGTCGATCAGCCTGAAACCACTCCTGAGGAACTTCGCCGTTGACTTGCAAAGCGTTCCAGGTATCGATGAACCCTAACTCTTGCTGCTCGCAATAGTCCAACATGAGCCCATTCAAGCGCTGGTAGGCCTCGGCCAAATGCATGCGAGAAGGCGATGGCTTGGGCCCCACCAAGAAAAGGCGAATCTCGGGCCACTCGGCCCGTATCTCTCCCACCAGCTGCACCATTTCAAGCATGATGCTATCGGGGTGTTCACCGGCAGCAAGGTCGTTATCGCCCTCGTAAATGCATATCAAGTCTGGATTGTGCTCAACGGTCAGAACGCGCCAATGCGCCAACAAATCGCTGGTTTGGCTACCACCGAAACCCGAATTGATCACACTAAACTCTGCAAGACAGGCATGACATTCAGACCAAATTTTAATCGAAGAACTGCCAAGCAGCACGACCTCTGCCGTTTGACCACGATGCGAAGCCGCAATTTCGGCTACTTCGCGGTTGAAGCGAGCTGGATCTTGAGCTTGCAAGCTACTGCCATAAACCACCAGCCAGGCGAACACCGCCATTCTCATGACTCTGCCTCCTTCTCCCAATGATCCACCATTTGGGCTACGGCCGCGTCGCCCGTTACATTGACCACCGTTCGACTCATGTCCAAAATGCGGTCAACGGGAAATAAGATGGCAATCCAAGCGGGGTTCAGTCCAATGGAACTCAGCACCATGACCAACATCACCAAGCCGGCACTGGGTATGGCAGCTGAACCGACCGAGGCCAAGGTGGCTGTCACGGTTATCAGAGCATATTGACCCGCGTTCAAGTCGATGCCGTGCATTTGGGCCAAAAACACCGTGGCCACCGCTTGGTACAAGCTGGTTCCGTTCATGTTCATGGTCGCCCCAATGGGCAGCACGAAATCGGCCACCGAGCGCGACACTTTCATGTTATCGGTCACGCACTCCAAGGTCACGGGCAAGGTCGCCGCACTGGAACTGCTAGAAAATGCCAAGAACTGCGCCGGGGCTAGGTCTGCAAAGAATTTCTTGTAGGAGAATGAGAGGCCCAATACGCCCCTCAATATCAGCGGATAAATCCCCGCCAGCACCACAATCAAACCCACCACTACCGTGCTCATGTACACCCCTAATCCCATGAACAATTCCAGCAAGGCCCCCAAATCATCGCCAGCCATTTGTGAAAAAACACCCGCGGTCAAGGCAAAAATGAACAAGGGTGCCCGTCGCATCACCATCTCCACCAACTTCAAAAAGGCTTCGTTGGCCGAAGCAAAAAAGTCGATAGCCGGCTTAGCCGTGGCAGGGGGAATGGAAATCAAGGCCAAGCCAAACAAGAGGGCGAACACAATGACCTGCAGCATCTGACTCATGTTGCCCATGGCCCCAATGATGTTTTCAGGGACAAAGTCGACCAGCATTTGCAAGGGACCGCCCTCTTTGAGTTTTTGAGCCGCCTCGATTTTAGCCGAAACGGCGGCATCGGTCTCTGTTTGTTCAGCCTGAAGCGCCTGCACCAAAGCCGCGTTTTCAGGTGCACAAGACAGGCATTCTCCATCTTGTATGTTAACCCCAGTGTTTTGGGCCCACAACTCATATTGGATGCGATTTTTCAGGCGCTCTGAATCGGGCAGGCGCTCACCGGGCTTGAACAGATTGGCGAGCAACAAACCGATGCTTACTGCTACGGCGGTGGTTAGCAAATACATTCCAATGGTTCGGCCGCCCATGCGCCCCAACTTGCGGGCATCGCTCAAACTGGCTACGCCGGTTACGATGGAAAAGAGCACCAAGGGTATGGCGATCAGTTTCAACAATCGAATGAAAATGACCCCGAAGGGATTGATCCAATTGGCCGTAAACTCAGCCAACCCGTAGCTGGCAGAGAACATGCTCCAAACCACGCCCAAGACCAGACCGGCTATGATTTTCCAATGAAGAGGGATGCGGGAAAGTACCATCTCATTCAAATGTAGGGGAAAGCCCTAGAACCCGCGAGGCAATTTGCTCACATGGACCTGGAGTCAAGTGCTTATTGTGAAAAATACAATAAATCTACCTACCTTGCTTGAGGTTGAGTGCTCATCTTGGCCATAACTGCCATGAAAAAACTCCTTTTCCTACTCAGCTTTTGCCTTCCACTACTCAACCACGCTCAAACCGTATCAGTGGGAAAAGGCAGTTACACCCTGACCTTTCCCGGCACCGATGTGGCAGGCCGAAATGGCTACCCCAGTGGCAGCCCCTACTTGATTGATTCCCTGAAGAGCAAGCCCGTACCCACCAACGATTGGTGGTCATCTAAGGTCAAAGAGGCCCATTGCGCCAACCTTTTCAACTACCCCCTCACCCTGAAAACCGTGAACCAGGGGCTGGTCACCAGTTACATTCCTTGGGGTGTCATCAGCGATATTGAGCCCATTGTAGTGGGTGTTAGCCAACTCAACCACGGCAGCCCTTACATTTCAGAATACGGAGACTGGCACATAGCCATGGAGTGGAAATCGGGCCAGCAGCGTTTTCAAGCCCGCGTGGCCATGGGCAATCCCATGGTGTATTACCAAAAAGATTCTGCCAATACCGCGCGCATCCAAGTCAATTCGGGAACCGTGAGCACCCACGGCGATCACTTGATCATTGAAAACGCCTACAACGGAGCTGACTTCGTGGTCTACGCGCCAGCAGGTTCCTCCTGGAGCCAGACAGGAAGCGTTTGGACCTCGAATTTAAATGGCCAAAACTACTGGTCCATGATGATGCTGCCGCATGGTTTGAGCAACCTCAAAGCCTCAGCCGATAGTTTTGAACGATTCGCTTTTGCTGAACCCATTCGAACCCAAGTTCAGTGGAATTACAATCCCAAAACCAACCGCGTCACCACCGAATTCAAGACCCAGGTTCTGGTTCACGAAGGAACCGATTCCAGCGCATTGATGGGTTTGCTGCCGCACCAGTGGGCGCATGCGAAAAGCAGCAATCTCGCCTACCTCAATGTTCAATACCCCACGGTTAGAGGGGAACTCAAGTTGTTGGGTCAAAATGGCTTCGAGGTTGAACACAGCTTCAAAGGCATATTGCCTACCCTTCCCTATGTCGACTACCTGAGCGACGGATTTGACCCTTCTAAGCTCAGCGAGAAAATTCAGCAGTTGCAGTTCGAAGGACTGAGCACCTGGACCGATTCGTACAACGAAGGCCAGGTCATGAACCGCTTGATTCAAACCGCACGCATTGCCCATGAGATGGGTCAGACCGAGGCCGTAAACAGCATCAAGGCCACCATTAAAAAACGCCTCGAAGACTGGTTGAGCTACGAATCGGGAGAGGTCGCATTTCTATTTCACTACAACAAAACCTGGTCAGCCATGCTCGGCTACCCTGCGGGTCACGGCCAAGACAACAACATCAACGACCACCATTTTCACTGGGGATACTTCATACATGCCGCTTCTTTTTTGGAAGAGTTCGAGCCCGGATGGGCCAAAGACTACGGCGATATGATCAATTTGCTGGTGCGCGATGCGGCCTCGCCCAACCGAAGCGACACCTTGTTCCCCTTTTTGCGCAACTTCAATCCTTACAGCGGCCATTGCTGGGCCAACGGGTTTGCCAGTTTCCCTCAAGGCAATGACCAAGAATCGACCTCAGAGAGCATGCAATTCAACTCCTCGCTGATTCACTGGGGCATGCTCACTGGGAACGATGAAATTCGAGACTTGGGCATCTACCTATACTGCACCGAGCAAAGTGCCATTGACGAGTATTGGTTTGACAAAAAAGACCGCAATTTTTCCAGCACGCACCCCTATTCTTCGGTTTCGCGGGTTTGGGGCAATTCGTACGACAACGGCACCTTCTGGACCGGCGACATCGCTGCCTCCTATGGCATTGAACTGTATCCGATTCACGGCGGATCCTTCTACCTCGCCCACGACAGCGCCTATACCGAAAAACTTTGGGCCGAGATGGCCAAAAACACCGGCATTCTCAGCAATCAAGCCAACGACAACCTTTGGCACGATGTATACTGGTCATACCTAGCTTTCAAGGACCCCAAAAAAGCCCTACAACTGTATGATTCTTACCCCAATCGCAACCTGAAATTCGGCATTTCGGATGCCCAAACCTATCACTGGCTGCACGCCTTAAACGCCTTGGGTAGGCTTCAACCCCAAGTCACGGCCGATCACCCTCTGGCCATGGTATTCCACAACGGGAAAAAGCGCATCTACGCCGCGAAAAACTACGGTCCCGATACCCTGCTGGTTCGTTTTTCTGACCAATACGAATTGACCGTTCCTCCCAGGCGCCTGATCACAAGTTTGGATGGCGATATCAGAGCTTATATTGGCAGTGACTTCGCACAACTTTACAAAGGCACGGCTGCCCGCATTTACTTCGACAGTTTGAACGTTCAACCTGATTCGGTGCAGTGGGTGTTGAATTCCAAGCGCGTGTCTACCCAGGTTCTATCTCCCTGGCAGCTTCAAACCGATGATTTGGATGCAGGCATCTACCGTGTTTATTCCCGTGTTTACAAAGCAGGCGAAGTAGCCCTGAGCAACATATACACCTTAGTTGTGGGTGAACAAACCCCTTACGGCAAGGTCCATCATGCGGTTCCTGGCACCTTTCAGTCAGGTCACTTTGATTCCTTCGAGGGTGGTTCAGGCCAAGGCATTTCCTATTTGGATTTCAGCCCTCAAAATCTGGGAAATTTCAGAACCACAGAAGCGGCAGATGCCGCAAGCGACCCCAATGAAGGCGCCATTCTAACCTGGATCGACGCCGGGGAGTGGGCTGAATATTCAGTCAACATAGCCAGCGATGGGTTGTACAATCTGAATCTGCGCTACTCCAATGGAAATGCCGGCTCAGCAGGCAAAATAGACCTCTACTTAGACGGTCAATGGATCGGCCGCTTAGGCGCCTTGTCCTCAACGGGAAAATGGGAAACCTTTGGCAGCAAAGAATTCCAAAACATACCCATGCGCGCAGGCAAGCGCATCTTGCAAGCTCGCTTCGAGGAATCGGGATACAACCTCAGCAGCTGGACCTTCACCCGGCAATCTGATTTCGCAAATGCCAGACCGCTGGCCCATGCAGGAGGCAACAAATCGCATCCCGAAGGTTTGGATAGTTTGAAATTGGATGGCAGCAAAAGCCAAGCCGGTAGCCTTGGTTACTTACACTATCAGTGGAAGCAAATGTACGGCCCGAACAAACTCGACATCGAAGCTGCCAATACTCCTTATGCTATGCTTCGCGGCCTGGTTAAGGGCGTATATAAAGTGGAACTGCGGGTAAGCGACAGCCTGCATTTCGATGCTCAAACCCTATTCGTATTTGTAGGCGACGGTCAAAATGTAGCTCCCGAAATCAGTTTGATCGAACCCAATAGCAGCACGAGTTATTGGGAGGGGCAATCCCTAAAATTGCAAGCTTTAGCCGATGATTTTGACGGCCAAATCGCCGCGGTTTATTTCAGCTTGGATCAGACCACTTGGAAAGATTCTATTGCCCCTTATTCAGTAACGGCGTCTTTGAGCAGCGGCCTACATAGCGCCTACGCCTGGGCGGTCGATGACAAAGGAGCCGTGAGTTACAGCGATACCGTTTCCTTTTCGGCCTTGAGCCCCATTGGTGAATGGGTGCTCGAAAAGAAAGCCGCGGCTTTGGCCGTAGGGCCCGATGCTCAATACCTGCTTTGGTGGAGCAACAGCACCGCTGACATTCAAACCCGTTCTTGCTTATTTGACGACGTATACAGCATTCAAGCTGCCGGTGTATTCCAAAATAAATTGGGCAACCAAACCTGGTTAGAGGGTTGGCAAAACAACGGCAAAGAAGCCTGCGGCACCCCACTTGCACCGCATGATGGCATGCAAACAGGAAGCTGGTACATCGATAGCAACAACCAGTTTGTGCTAGTCGGCAGTGGGCAGTTTTTGGGCCTTCCCAAAGCCACGAATAACGGCGAATTGGGCAATGGCGCCACCGAACCCTCCCAGCGCCGCTACACCCTGCGCTTCGATGGGCAGACCTTGGTTGCAGGCATTGATTTTGGAGCCGGTTACTGGCAATTTCGATTGGTCAAAGGCAGCACCCATTCATCGAACTCGATGCAGTCCAGCCCCTGGCGCATTTATCCCAATCCCGGGCAAAGTCGCATTCAGATTGATGGAGTACAAGGCTTCCTTCAAGCCCAGCTATTCAGCCTTTCAGGACAGTTGTACCTGAGCAGCCGAGCCACAGACATTGATGTCTCGGCTCTGCCCGCAGGAACCTATCTGATTCGCATAGAATCCCAACAGGCAGTACAATCTCAAATCTGGGTTAAAACCCCCTAGGAAATTAGTTCAACTCGAAGGTGTTCTTCTGGCGCAAAAGGCCCTTGGTCCACAATTCAGTGGTGTATTGGCCTTTCTTCAACTTGCGATCCAAATCACCCTTTACAGGGAATTGCCAAGTCAGTTTTTGTTTGCTTCCATCGAACATCAAAGTCACTTGCAGAGAAGACACATCGCTCTTGGTTTGCAAAGACGTATTGGTTGTAGACAACACACCGCCCATGGGATCGATGATGCGAATCACGATATCTTCAGGAATCACATTATCGATCAAGGGATTTTCCAGGGTCTCGCAGTTGATGCTGAGTTTCTTGATCAAAGAGGCCTTCATGGTTTTGCTGCCGTCAGCGGTTAGGCCGCTGGTGGTGAGTCCGGCAAACTGAACGCGTCGGCTTTTGCTCACCCGCGCATCCAAATCTTGGTATTCGGCGCCCATCATTTGATTGCGTTCTTGCAATTCATCATTGGCGGCCATCAAACGATCGTTGTCGCGCATCAAGGCACTGACCCGTTGGTTGAGCTCTGCCAGTTGATCTTGGGCTTCCTGCAAATCAGCCAATTTGGATTTGGAAGCAGCTCCCACTCCTTGAACAGGGGTTTCGGTCACTTGTTTGCGAAGTCGGGCGAGTTCAGCTCTTGCTGCTACCAATTCTGTTTGCGAGGCGGCATCAGCCCCTCTGTCTTGTAGCTGAGCCAATACCGTTGACAATGAGTCATCCATGCGCTGCAACTCCAACTGAAGGGAATCTTTTTGTTGAAGCAAAGCGTTTTCAGCCGCCAATTGATCTTCTTTGCTGGTGTATTGGGTTAAAAAATACACATTGGAAATCGCCGAAAGGGCCAACAATATCAGGGCCACAAACAAAGGCGCACGGTTCGAAGTTGAAGCAGTCATGCGTAAATCGTAATTCGAACTTACGCGGCAGCCTCAGTCTCGCTGGGCTCGACTTATCCACCACTGGGGACAAAGGGCTTAGGCATGGGATCGGACATGGGAGGCTGCCATGAGTTTTCCACGAGAGCGTCGAGGTGAATAAAAAGAGTTCTCAGTTTTTAAATTTTTAGCAATAAAATGCTTACAACGTTATTTTCCAATGGAAGCATTTGAAGTCGTCTAAAATGGCTGACATATACAATTTAATTTAATTGAATGACATTATCTGAAAACTGAGTTAAATGGCCAGAATAATGTAACTTTATTAAACAAAGACTATACACTATGACATATGAATAGAATATCATTTAGAGGAATTTAAAACGTGAGTTCAAACAATAACCTTTTTCAATTTCCTGTTCTTTCTACGAGCTCGAATCCACAAAACAAAAAACAATATGATTAATAACGGCTCGATAATGACGAAAATCAGCACGTTGGCTAGGTAATAGCCGTAGCCATAATGCCCGGGGTCACCACCAATAACTTGAAGGTAGTAAACACAGGTCATGAACACATCGGTAACCAGTTCTTGCATAGATCAATGATTCTTCCCCTTATTGTGTAATCGATAAACCGCTTGCTGGTCATTCAATCTAAGGGTCAGCTTAGAATCTTCATCAATCCAATACTGAAGTCGATAATGAGTACCTTCCTCTATTCCTACGCTTGAAAAATTCACCTTGATTTCCAGCGTTGATTCAGTCATTCGATAATCAAAAGCCGATGGGTTTTGCCGACTGCCTCGCTTATCAAATTGCTCAAACCAAACGCCCTCTTTGATCCAAGATGTCGTCGAATCATAACTATTCAGGTATAGATTAAAACCTGTAAAAGGAGAGTGATCCAAATACAATGGCGCATCAGAAACCCATTCATTGTTCAACAATACACGAGGGTTTCCGGCTCCAATAAAAACCAGGGGTAAAAGCAATAGGAATAGACGCTTTATTCGATACATGGGAGTTCAAGTTACGGATTCAAACGCCATCCTGTTTTAAGTAATTTGAATTTACATCTATCGCAGAATGCCTTAAGCTCATCAAGGTGATCTTTCCCTTCTGCATCCCGCATTAAGCAGTTTCGAACAGGACAATGATTCAGCCCGGATGTATGGCCTACCTCATGCAAAGCAACTTTGCCAAACTTTTCCAGTCGGTTGTCCCCCTTTAATCTATAACTCGAAACCACACAAGAATTCCCAGGTCGGAAACCGAGACCAAATACGCCCCAATCCTTATGCGCGCCTTTGGTAGTGCTTATATCTTCACAAATCAAACCGACCGTAACTCCATTCTGTGGTGTCTTATCGCGTAAAAATCGAATTATGCTATCGGCTCTATAGCGCGTGTGACTCGCATTCATTAACCGATTATTTAAGTTAATGTTGTCTAGAACCAAAACCCTAGAGAATCTTGATAGAAATTGCCCTTCAACAAGCTCAATATACTCATTAGGCACATTGTTCAATGGCTGAATGAATATAGTTCTCTCTGCCACTTCAATTAGAGGCTTATCCTTAACGGAAGCAACGTGATTCTCAGAGTCGACACAACCAACCAACCCTGCAATCAGGAAAACAAACCAGGGTTGAATCGAGAGTTTGCTAAAATTGAACACCTTTGTCATGAATGATATCCTCAATCAATTAACTTTTGAGTGCAAAGGCAATCCAGTGGTGCGATGAAGAATATTTCTAATAGTTCTGGAAGAATAATCATTCCCTCAGCTCAAGAAGCCATGGACTAAGGATTTAAATATACCTTTCCTGTAGTGGGGCGTTTGTTACTAACATTTGGCAAATATGAGCTAGTGATATTATTGCTTTTATCCCGAATTATACCAATTTTCAATTCTGGCCGTCTGTAGTTACTGTGATCAGTATAATTAATGGAACAATTTGTTCGGTATTTATCCCATATGAAATTTCTAAATTGAGTGGTTTGTAAAGTCATTGCTTGTAAATCTATCCAAAGGATTTCTTGATTAGTAGGATCACCATGTAGAACTAATGCTTTACCATCGGTTGATCCCATTAAATAATATCTGTGGTAACTATCATATTGACAATCAATTAGAGTTTTTTCATTCTCAGTGATTCTATAAAGGTATAATTTGACATCTCCAAACCCTCCACCTCCAAATGGTGTTTGTGAAAACTCCTGAAAAATAATTTGATTGCTATTTAATATTAGTGGATCCAATCTCCAATGGTCAGATTTATATCCAGATTCATCATATCCAAAATAGGCACTTGGAATTTTGTTGGATGTTGAAATCATTGTATCCTGATTGTATTTCCAAAACCGGTTTCCAATGAGTAATACTGAATCGTTTACTATTTGTGTTCTACAGCCAATGAAATTATAATCTGGATTGGTAATGGTCTTTTTTGTTTTGCTTTTCAGGTTGTAATGGCTAATATCACCAAGTTTACCGCTAGAACTTCCTTGAAGTGGAGTAATTAAATTTCCAAATCTATCTACAACGGAATAATCTGAATATTCTGCAGTATCAGTGAACATATATCCACTATCAACATGATAAATTTCCACGATATTCGGCAATGGTATCCCACCGACACTGCCTGCTCCTAGATTTTTATAGATGAAGGGCTTGTTCATCCATAGACTTTCTCCCCCCAGTGATTTTTTTAGTGTAAATAATGTATCTGTTACACCATTAGGATATTGTTTAATCAGTTTGTCTATTTTATAATCGATGATATATGCCGTATCATAATCAAGCAGCAATAAATATCCATCTATAGTAAAGTTTGTTCCATACCACATATCATCTTGAATGCCATTCCTGGCGCTATTCGAGGTATTCAAATTGACCGAATTACCACCACTGATACTTAAAGTATTGCCATTTAGAATTAATGTTTGACCATCCGAGTCAGTAATGCTGCCTCCATTCTTACTCAGGGAAATGGTAGTCCCAGATTTAGAGATTGTTTGAATTTCGTTACTAGGGTCGGCATCTGAATCATTTGTGTTGATATTAATTGAGTTACCATTTGAAATGCTAATTGTATTTCCACTGATACTCAAGTTTTGTTTATCGCTATCTGGAACTGTAACGGAGCCACCACCATTACTAAGACTAATAGTATTTCCGGCAATGGTGAGTTTTTGTATTTCATTATTTGCAGAGCTATCAGGCAAAATAATGGTGTTACCTGAGCTAATGCCCAATGTTGCTCCATTAAGAGTTAAATATTGATTGTCTGCGTCAATTACAGAACCACCATTATTACTCAATGAGATCATTGAACCTGACTTGCTTATTACTTGTAGTTCGTTAAAAGACGAACTGTCTGGTAGAGTAACGAGTCCTCCTCCTTGGCTTAGGGTAATAGTGCCAAAACCATTGGATTGCGCCAAATATTGCAATTCGTTGGAAGATGAACTATCGGGTAGAGTTACCGAGTTACCTGAACTTATTGACAGTGAAGAACCGCTAAAACTCAATATCTGATTGTCAGAGTCTATGATAGATCCTCCACTCTTGTTCAATGTTATCGTTGAACCCGACTTAGAAAGCGCTTGAATTTCGTTGAAGGGATCAGCGTCAGCATCATCAATATCGATAGTAACCGAGCCACCGCCTTGGCTCAAGGTAATGGTATTTCCCACTTGACTTATCACTTGCAACTCGTTAATTGATGAACTATCGGGAAGATTTACGTCGTAAGTAATTGATCCGTCGGCATTTTTTAGGCCCATTCTTCCGCCCAAACGGACCAAAGCTTGCAACTCGTTCAGCGCTGAGGTATCACCATCACCGACATAAAATACTACAGGCTTTTGCGAGCCTAATCGCAAAAACCGGTAATTACCTCCTTCAGCAATGCTAAGGGTATCCAATATGCTCTGAGCCTCTTTGGCAAACATGGCATAAGGAACAGAGAAGAACTGTTGGGTGCCAATGGGCAAGTATGGACTATAACTATTGGCAGGGAATTTCATAGCAATCGACATCGACAGTGAGAAATAAAAGCTGTCTTGCGACCAGGGAATATCATACAAGCTCCTGTAGGTTGTAACCGATAACTTTGTTCCACGCCCTACCAGCACTGAGAAGATACCATCAGCACTGGTGGTGGTGGTGTGGTGCTCTTCAAAGACAATAGGTCCATTGGGTCCTCCTTGTAAGACTTGCACCCTCAAGCGCACTTTGGTCTTGGAAGCAATTCCACCGGTTCTCGGATTCTTTGCCAAGCCCTGATACACAAAAGCATCGGGCGGATTGGTTTGGGCGGTGAGTCCTAAGCAAGAAACAAAAGTCAAAAGGACGATGAGCAAGCGTTTAGTCATACAGAGTGGGTTCGGGTTTTTCTAACTTAATGAGTTGGGTTTGTTGTTTACGCGATCCGAAATCAGAGTGCTGTTCAAACTGGAGTATATAGTAACCAGCGCTCATGACGCTGATATTGATGCGTTGTGGACCATCCGGATCGATGACCGTTGAAAACTTAACCAATCGGCCTTGGTTGTCATAGACCTCCCACAGGGAAACATCGGCCGCCTCCAAGAAATACTCCCCTTGGCTAGGGTTGGGGTAGATGCGCCAGGCCCACTCAGAAGAAGACTCATCATCTGAAAACTCGGGCTGGCAGCGGTAGACAAAAGCAAAAGTATTATTCCATTGTTCAGAAGGGCCGAAAACAAAGCCGCTATTCACCACCAAACATGAGTTGCCACCAGAACCGTGTAAGGGTGCTCCTAATCCGTCGGCATAACCCAATTCAGGGTTGGCACTTGCCAAACTCATCGACACAAAATTGCCGAATAAGAGTTGGGCTTTGGAATGGGATATCATGGTCCCAAATAGAGTATAAACTAATAGCCTAGTCATTATAAAATTTCTTAAGTCATTCTTTATTATCACTAACGCAAGTTAATAACCATGTGGGTATTAACAATCGTACAAAGTTTAATGAAGTATTCCAAACACATAACATCTTTCTACGAATTCGTTAAGTCTAATTGCTAATGAAATCAGCAATAGCCAACTGGAATAGATTAGCAGATGGGCAAAAATTTTATTGAACATCCATATTTTCAAGGGTTTACTATTATCAAATTTCAATTTGAGACTTATATTGCGATTTGATTAATAGTATGAATAATTCATTAAGACATTCTATAATGCCAGATCATTCAACTTTAGAATCTTGGCTTAGTACTCGTAAAACAGCTCGGGGCAAACATATTGGAATATTCCAAACACATGACTACTCTAAGGATAATAGTAGGTTTTGGATAGCTATGTTTGGTGAGGTAGTTGGTGGTTTATTACTTTTATATGGTTTATTTGCCTTTTATGGTGGTTCTGGACTTTATACGATAGGAATATCCGCTGCAGTCATATTAGGAGTTGCTTTTGATTATTTGTTAGCCTTGCAATTGCATAGAAATATAGGATTTTTCCGTTATGTAAATACTTTTAAAAACATCAATAATCGAAATCAAAATTCTGAAGCTATTAATGCCGAATTATACAAAATAAACAAAGAAATTACTAAACCTAAACATTTAATAATTGATATTTCCTGTAAAACTCTTTTATACGTTGTCGGTTTATTCAAAGCTATTTTATTTGTAGAATTGTTTGGAAGTTTCATTCAGCAACCTATTGTTTACGTAGCTTGTGCAATAGGGTATTTACTAATTGCATTTATTCACATAAAACATACTGGATATCGCCATGCTGAAATAGTATTTCAAAAGAAATATAGTAAATGCACTGACAACTGGTCTAAAGAAAATGGAGATGATAGATCCAGTCATAAATATAGAATTTTAAGTGTCGAGAAATTTGGACCAGAAGCTTATTCACAACATAATTTCACAGCTGATGGAATCGATATAAAAGAAATTGATTTGGGTAATGTTAAAGTAGAAAAAAATGGAAATCAATATGTTGTCAAATATCTAGGATTAATATTTGATGATGAAATAGATCAAATCAGAGCCAAACAAAGTGATAGTAAAGCGAAGGATTTAATAGATCAAGTTGGCATGCAAATCCAATATAATTTACTTCCGAATATTTTAAATTCAAATATTTAATTAATATGACAAATTGGGGTAAATTTTTCAGTAGTATAATTTTATTTTCCAGTCCATTTTTGTTTTTCTCTTGTACTTCAGATTCGAGGCAGGTTGAAATAATTCTACATCTTTCTGAACCGATGAACATTGAAGACTCTCATAAGGAGTATGTTGAATCTTTTATTTCCAACATGGGTATAATTCGTGAGGATTCTTCATCGGGTTCTAAGGTAATAACTATATTAACCTTCCAAGGCTCAAATAATGAAAGCAAAAAATTTGAATTTGATAATGATTACCCGACATTTTCCTTTTTATTTGGAAATTCGTTAAAGCCGGCCAGCGCACTCGAAGTATCAAGGCCTTTAGAGCTATTCTCGCCATTGTCAAATGACATTTCTTCTGAAAAAGTCAAGTTATTCGTTAGTAATTTATTTGATGAATCGTTTTTTTACACTAGCAGAGAATACAATGATGAAAATACAATTATCGTTGAATACTACGATGAGAATTGGAATAGCATTTTTGATAACATTTTATCCAAAGGGAATAAAGTTAATGTCTACATTAAAACATCGGAATCAGATGAACCAGTTGAAATAGATGATCCTGTTTCACCTGAACCATCTGTTCGAACTGAACCACCTGTTCGAACTGAACCACCTATTCGAACTGAACCACCTATTCGAACTGAACCACCAGTAACAGTTAATACAAATCAGAATTGTCAAGTAAGTTGGAACGTAGATCCAACCATAAAAATTGACAATCGAATTTTAAAAATTAAATTCAAACCAGGTCAAGATTATGAGTCAATTGGAATAGAGGGAATAATTTGGCCTAAAAGCCAAAGCGAGTTTCAAGGTGAAACTTTTGGTCCAATAACCTTGAATGGTGAAAACTATAATCTTTCTAATCTTGGAAGTACCTATGGGTCTAATCGAAATATAAAAATCAAAGTCAAGATTAAGACGAAATGCGATCAACATAATCTACATGAAATTTCTAAAACTTACAGCATTGATGCTGATGGACAATGTACACATCCATAATTATGAAAAAAACAATTTTTTTATTATTCGCATTTACCTTAGCGTTTTGTTCCTTTTCAAAGCCAAAAACGCAATTAGATTTTTATTTATACCTAGGTGAAAATACCAATAATGCAGGCCTTGTAGAATTACAAGGAAAGAAACTAATAAAGATTCTCAGTGGTCTTTATGCCGCCAATTCTTCAAATGGAGATTGTGTTATTAAAGTTAATTTTATTTCGAGTAATAAGGAGAAAATTTCATTACTTGACCGGAAGATTAAGGATAACAATTATCTCAATTATGCTAAAGTGGATGTATTGCGAGAATTTAGTTCCGAATACTCCAATTCATTTACAGGATCTTTGACCAACTATATTTTTGCTGTACAGAGAAAGTATTTGTCTAACAAGCAAGATGTAAAAATAATTACTAATAGTAATGATGATTACGCTTTCCCAACAATGAGTTCAACGGCAATAGAGGGATCCCGTTATTCGAATCCAAGACAAGCTTACATCATAGATTTAAGTTTACAACTACCTAACATAAAAGTGGGCAATTGTAGGAAAAAAAAGATTTCAAGTATTATTAAACAATTGAATTTGGAACTTGAAATTATCAACCCAGATAATTTGCCCATCGATAATTTTAAATTCTATTACGGCGATAATTTGTTGCCTGACTTTACGTTGAATAATAATCTATCTAAAATCTCATTAACCATGGATTTAGAACAAAGTTTGGGTTCATTGTCTGATTTTATAATTGATTATACATGTAAATCTAATAACGAGAATATTAAAGGTTCTCTAAAATTTTCTTGTAAGGATGAACTCATATCAGATGCCTTTTTCAAATGGAATACTAAGTGGTATAAAAAATCAGGTGAGTTATGGCCCGACAACGAGGTTTGGCGCTGTCAAAATAGCACTAGTTCTTATGGCTTTGAAATTTTATTTTCAAGTAATCTATCATTAGAAGATCTCCATTTTGAATTTATCAATTCAGACAGACCACACATATCCAAAGTTATTTCCTTGGGTGTGGAATCCGATATCGAACAATTCATTAGTGTTAAAAAACTCACACGTGATAATTACACTGTTTTTATAGATCAACGATTGCTAACTAATATTTTTCTAGAGGAAATATACAGCACAACTGGTCGAATTAGTGTTGAAGCTGCAACAACTAGAATGGAAGACATGTGCACCATTCAAGAAGATTGGCCGGCTATTATTTTAAAATGTCAGCCAAAAGATATTAGTAATATTACTAATTGGAGGGACAATGACGTTAAATTGAAATTTTATAGCTGGAATCCAGCGCTAATTAATGAGTTACCGGTATGGCAAGGTTCATATTTATAATATTACTTTCATCACCTTGGTTCAATTTAAAAACGCAAAATGTCCCATTTCAACTAGACATTAATGAGCAAAAATTATTAGGATCGGATAGAAGCAATAATTTGATTGCAGGTAATGGTTTATTCCCCGAGAGTCTAGATTTAGATATTTGTTTTGTTAATATAAATTTTCAGAATGCCAAATTATCTTCAAGGAATGATTCATTGATTCGATTATATGACGAACTGATAAAAAATATCTCAACCGAGTATTTAGGATTTAAAAGTAAATGTTTTCTTGATTTTTTTGTTGAATCCGATTCATCTTCTTTCTCTCGACGATACTCTCATTTTGAGATCGAATATTCTCCCTTCTGTGAAAATCCGGCGGCCTATAATCAGCCAGAATTAATGAGGATAATAAAATTTAATGGAAATAAATTCAAATACGCTAATTTACACAATACTACATATCCATTTAGTATAATATTGAGTTTTCAAACTAATTCCGATATTTCCGAACTTATTTCTTATCTAGTAAGATCAAGATTGCTTTATGGTTCAAAGTTTTTGGTTGGAGTTGGTGATATCGATGAATCTATCTCTCACCTAAATATAAAATCCATTAATGACTTGGAATTTATTCTAGAATTTTTAAATCGACATTACGCAAGAAGTCAAAAACATTTGGAAATTGATGATGCCAAAAATAGTTGGGATTCCAAGACGCCATTCATTACTTTGAGTCAAACACAACTTCAAGGGAATTCTTTGACATCTTTTCCTACCTATTATACACGTGCTATTTTGAGGCAATACGTTTTGGGTATGGATTTGCCCATTTTTAATAATAAATATTTTAATGTTGGCGTTTCATATAACAATTGTTCCAATTTTGAATCTAAACCAATTGCTTCTTATACAATTTTTGATGAAAATGAAAATCGAGCAAATTATCTTGGTTTGAAAAGCACTTTTAGTTACTCTGAAATAGGTGTTTTAATAGGTTTGCCTTTGGTCAACAAAAAATTTCATGATTACCCATTTAACATTTTTTCCAATGCACAAATTGCATCGTATCTTATTCGCAATGGAGAAGTAGATATTTTTGCTTCAGAGTACAAGCAAATTTTTACGAATGGGATTATTCATGATAATGGTATCTTGCATTATTCATTACCGGTAAGGTGGAATGGCTTTAATTCGTCTTCCTCATTTCAAATTAATGCCGGATGTACTTATACTTTGAGCGAAATTCCAATTAATATTTCATTGTCAATTGGTAAATTATTTTATACGTGGAAGGAATTGTCTTATTCGAGCGAAGATTTGTTAGTAAATCTATACCTTGATAAAATACTTCAGTCTAATACTTCAAAAGGTAATAACATCGAAATAACAATATCTTATAAGGTATTATGAATTTTTTTAAAGTTATAAGTATTCTATTTGCTTCATTAGATAAAGACACTTTATCTAAATTTTATGTAGGACTATTTGTAGTATGTATTGCTATTTTAATATCCGTATTTGTACTTTTCAGGTCGATACGAAATTTTTCCATTTTTAATAAACTTGTTCTAATTATAATAGGATTAATAGTCACTACTATTGGATACACGCTATTGTTTGTAAGTTTGTATTTGAAGCCCTTTGTTCAGAATAAAATCGAAATGTGGGCTCGTGATATGAGTCAAAATAAGGAATTTATATATAATACAACAAAAGATGCCTATAACAAAGTTGGGAATTCTGAAGATCTATCGTCTTATCCAATTTTCTTTAACAACGTTGTAATTCCAGTAACAAATACAACAACACTAAATAAAGTATCTTCTTCTATGACATCAACAATTAGTGATAATTTTTATAAAAAAATTCCTATTGCTAGACCATTGTTAGATCTTGATCGTCAGCGTTTTACTAAGTCAATAAATAATATAATTCTGGCATACTTTCCGTTGCTACGTCAGTCAGATACTTCAAAAAAATATTTTGACTATCAAATAGCTTGTTTCCCCGATTTTGATGACAATCTTCATTCGAAAAGAGCTCATACAGGTGCTCTTCAAGTTTCTCTAACTTGGTTCACCAAAGATGACTTGGATTTACATTTGTTAAATCCTAAAAACGATTTGATCTATTATCAAAAAAAAATGAGTAGATTTAGTCAGGAGAGACATGCTAATAAAACTGTACCTAATCTCGACATTGACGAAAACGTAGGGCATTCTACTAATACACCTGTCGAGAACATATTTATCAACCAACCATTAAAAGGCACTTACAAAGTTTATGTCGATGCCTTCTCAAAAGCTCGTATTAGAAATTCAAATTCCATCTCCTATTGTTCTACTTGCGGAAGAGTTGTACCAAATACTTCTCAAATTGGTGATGCCTGTCCTCACTGTAATGTTATTTGGAACAGAGATACTAGAAATTTAGATAGAGGAATGAGTGTTTCAACCGTTCCATTCGTTGTACGAGTCAAACGATTTAATAAAATTAATTACTATAGGGATTTTGTGAGCGATGGTGAATTTGATCAAAATCATAATACAAAAAAAAGAGTTATAGATATTATTATGGATTCCAAAGGTTATCAGCAAAAATCTTTTGATGCCAAAATCGCCATAAATAATATTCGTAATATGGCCCTTAATGACTCCAAATCAAAAGTAGATAGTTTTTGTTTTAAACTTGGTGTAATATCATTTTTTGTCTTGCTCTCAGGTTGGTTCTTGTGCGTAATTTATTATTCAATTGAAAAAAGCAAATATGACCGTGCGGAGTTAAACTATTAATTCACATTAACATGCGGTGGATTTTTCTATTGTTAATATCAGTAATTTCTAATGTTGTATTATGTCAATCTCGTAAAACTCAAATTGAAAGTTTGAGTCAATCGTTAGATTCCATAAGTAATGTCTTGACTTTCGAGAGACTTCAGCACATGCGCTTATATGATTCCTATGAACTGAATTCTGAAAAGTTATACGACGAGCAGGAAAAATTACTCTATTATATTGATACATTCAGATCTCATACCACAAGATTAAATAATAGCTTAAATGATTATAAACTCTTAGTTCAAAATTTAAGAGCAGAATTAAATTCAACACTGAGCACTAATGATACATTAATGGAGTACTTAAACACTCTAAAATTTAAAAACAACTTATTGGACAGAATTGATCCTAGACCACTTTATTTTACAGCAGAATCCAACTCGGAAAATTCCAAATTTTTTATTACACGATCTATACCAAGTAATTTTAGCGAAAGTGGTGAGACAATTAACTTGGGTAATTTCTCTCTGCAGTTAATTACAGGGTTTAATATAATTTTTGATCAATTAGGAGTAGCGCACAGAGTTTATGATGGGTTTTCAATTCAAGATAAAAATGGAAATCCAGTTTTAACAAGCCTGTGCTCACCTGACTATTTAAATCGTTATACCTATTTTGTCGGAGATAAAGGAGAATTCTTATTAGTTCTAAAAGAATACAATCGCAATGATTTTGTTAATTCTGAATTTAATGAAAATAACACAGATCATGAAGTTCAATTTATTTTTGGTACTTCATTAAATGAGAATAATTCAGATTATTTCATAAGAAAATCAGATTGTTTTAATATGAATAATTTAAGATCTTATCAAATTATAAAACCTGGTTATGTTTTATTGATCCATCCACACGACCTATGCGAAATTGGCTGCGAATCAATTCGATGGGAAGTTAGTCTATATGATCCTTATTATGATAATACTATAAACCTTGGTACTACTAAAGGATTATATAAAATTTATGATATTAACAATAATTTATTTTACAATAAATTAAAGTCCTCTGTGGATGATCAATGGTTATATAATTCAATTATTCGTTACACAATTTTAGGTAAAATTTAAATTATTGATGAATTACGTTAAAAGCGCATTACTGAGCATAATATTAGTTTTTCCTAATATTCAAATAAAATCAGCTATTATAGAGTTCGGTGTTAGCGAGTCTAACAAGAAATTTATAATTGAAGCTATTAATAAAAATGGTGGTCATTATTTCAGCATACGTCCTAGTGATGGTCATTGGTTCAGTTATGATTCGAAAAAGGGAATTGAATTTTCTGTAAGATATTATGACAATTTTGGAAAGTTAATTCAATATAAGGCTAGAGTTCCATTGTTTTTAGAAGCTACGAATAACGGAAATCTGTATTTTGAAGGTATCAATCCTTTATACCTAGATCCCAATCGTAAATCAGGCATTACGGAGGAATTGAAATATGTAAGTTATTTCTTTTGGGATACTGTATCATCCGTGTTTGTAAAACGGGAATCTATTAAAAAGGAATTAAATATCAATTTATTTCATTTTTGTTTTTTAAACAATCAATTGTTAAAAATCAAATCGAATACTTCATGCGCTATAAGAGGATATAGTTTGTATTGTGGCGTTCAAAAAGAACATAAAATAATATGGACGCGATTCAGTGATGACACCCTGATTATATCGTTGAATTACAATTCAAATGTTTCAAAATTGATATTTCGTTATTTTAGCAATTATTCTGTTGGAGATTACTTAAAAGATTCATTTGTACATCATATATCCCCGCTCCCAGTAAGTATTAATTCCTGCAGAGATGTCTTAATTGATAATTCTAGTAATAATGTTTATGAAATTGGTCTTGATAAAAAAATTTTCAATGAATTGGGAATCAATTTAAATGATTTCCTTGCATCCAATCCTATCAATTTGCGTGTATATGATGATGGGTCAATTGTATATTTCCCCAATTTTCAATTAGATTCTAACAAACCCATGCTCTATTCCATTAAAAAAAGTGAACTAGAATCACTGCTGACCATAAAATTTTATATTGGGCAATACTTATTTTGGTCACAAACTTTTGAAACTAGTCATCCATGAGGATAATTATTTACATTCAGTGAAACTAATTAGTACAGGTTAAATCATATCAGGTATATGAAGAATTCCGTAATGAAACTAATAGTAATTAAAATATTCCAAAATTTTATAAAATTTAATAATGCTTCCAAAGATTTAATAAAAGCTTTATCCCCCGCGAAGGCAGCTAACAAAATGTATATTAGCAAAAAGAGAACCACAAGTATACCTATACCTAGCACATATGATGTATACATGAATTGTGTCTGTAAAATTTCCTTCATTAGGATTTGTATCGAAAGGATTGTATTCGGTATTATAATTGGTAACGAAAGACTTAAAATATCACTAAAATCCAAACGGGGTTTATTTATAACAAAATATATTATCCAAGCTATATAACCTAGTGCTAATAAACTGAAAACCATTCCACCAAATTCAAGACTTACTAAGTTCATTTGAACGGGAATAGTAGATATAAACATTCCATAAATAATCTCCAGATATAAAGACAAAAAATTCGGACTTTTATTAGAAGAGGAAACTGTTGAAACCACTTTTTTTTCAAATAATTTACGGCTGACTGACTCTTTTCTATTGAATCTCAGATCATTTTTTGTCGTTCGTATAATATTCGTGCTATATGTGTCAATATTATGTTCGTTCTCAACAACATCATCGTGGTGAATATTGATTATTGTTTTAGGGGGTCTTTCGATTTCTTTCTCAAAGACTAACTCTGTATCTGAATGAAATGTAAAAGGTACATTCTTGTTATTTCTAAATAAATAACAAGAGTTTAAGGATAGCACTAAAAATATAAATAAAATTCTAAATTTCATATCACCTGTATCTTGAATAATTTAAACTCAGTAACAATTGTATTTCAAAATAATTGTGATTAAGATTATGGTAATATTGACCTGACCAGGTGTAACCATATTTAGATTCTACTCCTACCTGATATCCCATGAGGAATTCATCTGATTTGTACAATTGGAATAAATTGGTCCTAATTTGACCAATGTTAGCTTTAAAAACAGACATATAATATTTTCGAAGATAATGATAACTAAAATTTTGATAGTACAATGATATTCCAATTTTATCTGTATACCATAACATGCTATTAAGATCTAATTTATCCCGACTCATGTAGATAGAAGACCCCAACCCTCTTAAGCCATTCGATACATCCCGATTTGAAAAGGAACCTATAGACATAGAAGTAAATAACTCACTTTTTGATCCAATACTCGGATATGAAACAGGCATCATTAGATACAAAGGTGAATAAGCGAAAGAAGATTTCAAACTGAAATTACCTATTTCTACGGGTATAAAATTCATTTTTGCAACAGGGCCCAGACAACTTTGATTTTCTAATGGATACAGTTCATTGTCATATGAATTTATATTTATTCCTAATTCTGTTCCTATGGTTGTGTGTTTTCGCTGTATGTAATTAGCTTTAGACCACTGATGTGGTTTTAAGATGCGAGATAAAATATTAAGATCTTTAAATATTTCTATCGGATTCCAGTTTCTATTTCTTTTTATAGGCTTTATAACATTTGGTTTTTTCGGATTGATGGTATTAATACTCAAATGGTAATAGTAAAGTAAATCTCCGCATGTCGATCGGACAGTAATTATTATGCTTTCTAGTTTATCTAATTTTAAAGTCAAATTTTTATTTTTAATTAAATTTGACTTGTTCATGTATCGAGAATGAACTTCAAATGTATAATTTTTAGATAAAATTAGTTGAGAATCGATGAAAATTTTGATTTTTTTATGTTTTTCTGGGCCATTTAAATTTAGACTACGATATGATTTTAGTACTTTCGGGAAGTTACCTCTATTGTTATAGTCAAATTTGATATCGGCTTTGCTATTTTGAATGTAAAAAGAGATCCATTTCTCAATGCCGTCATATTGGATTTCAAAATCCTCTATGTCCTTATTTTGACGATATAAGTTATAAATTATTTGGTTATTTAATGTTATACTTCCATTTTGTCCAGGATATATATGAATTATTTTTTGATGTATTGGCGATAAAATATTTTTACTCAATAAAAGGCTATCTTTATTCCATATATTTATTTCATACGTACTAGTAGTATTGTATATCTCCTTTACAAAATTTGATATATCAATAGTATCCAAACAATACCCTTTTAAAGTTATAATACTTTTATAGAATTGCCGAGGCAATTGGCTTCTAATGCTCTTAAAAATGAAAATAGGGTTTGTGTTATCGTTGCCAGCATGATCTTTTGGATTATTAGTTCTACTAAGTTTGACAACATATTTTTCTGATATATTTAGATCTAGTATAATGCTATCTGATTCTACTGCTTGTGAATTGTTGCTCTTTATATTAAATAGTCTGTAATGATATTTCAAATTTTTGTCTACCTCTGGGAATCTCAGATAAACATGGGTGTTGTCCAAATAGTAGTAATGAATTTTTGATTGGTTTGGAATGATCGGGAGTGTTACTTCAACTATTGACGTAGCAAGCTCTAATTTCTTCCATTGGAAGGCTATACAATACTTACGCTCTTCGTCGCTAAAGTTTTTATTGGAGTCTAATTGGATTCCATTAATTCGAACGCTGTATTTAAAGGAGGGCACATTGCTTACTATTGGTATTTTTATTTGCGCTTCTACAATTTCATTATTTTTAAAATATCTTATTACGAAATGCAATGTATTACTTAAGTCCTTTTTTTCAGTCGGCCAATTAGTTTGGACGTATTTATTGTTTAATTTCTTTACTGGTACTAGTTTTAACTCCGAAAATTGGTTGTTCAAGATTTCTTGACTCACCATGTACAATTGGTCGTACTCATCGTTTTTAAATATCATTGATATCCCTTTTGAAAATCCGGGAATTATATTAAATATATAAATAAACGTCAATAAGATATTTTTTTGTTTTTTCCCCATTTAATTTTAAAAATTCAATTAATTATATCATAATTCTTATTTCCCCTAATTTTTTTAAACTTACTTCGTTTTCACTCCCAAAGCAACCCTTAATACCTGCTCCGCAATTGGACCTGCTGTTAATGATCCATAATAATTGGGTGATGGATTGAAAACCCGCACCAACACGACCACTGAAGGGTTCTTGGGAGAATACCCAATAAACCTACCCTCTGAAGATTCAGACTGAGAA
>Ga0222713_10000915_pt1 | contig 33910 bp, 20 predicted proteins | sample C33_649DmetaG_FD_165061 | JGI IMG/M metagenome (GOLD analysis project Ga0222713, IMG submission 165061) | Estuarine water microbial communities from San Francisco Bay, California, United States - C33_649D | ecosystem: Environmental > Aquatic > Marine > Unclassified | place: USA: California... | reverse complement strand
CGGAGCGCGTCGATGGATGCCACTTTGTCCGACGAGCGAACAAAGTGGCTCTCCCCCCTCCCTGACGAGTGAGTCGGCTCAGATGCGTCCAGCCCTGCTGCGGTGGTCCCTGTTCAGCCTGCTCGCCGCCCTCCCCTTGGGCGCCCAATCGGGCGACCCGACGGTCCGCATCGCACGAGATGAGTCAGGGACCCGACTCGAGGTCGACGGACGCCCTTTCATGGTCAACGGGGTCAATTGGGACTACGTCCCGATCGGGGAGAACTACGCCTACTCGCTCTGGGCGCAGCCCGACGCTTTCATCCGCGAGGCGCTGGAACGGGAGATGCCGCTCCTGAAGCGGATGGGAGGGAATGCGATCCGCGTCTACGCAGGGATCCCCCCACGCTGGGTCCGACACATCTATGAGACGTACGGGATCTTCACAGTCGTCAATCATCCGCTGGGGCGCTACGGGACGACGATCGACGGCGTGTATCAGGCGCAGACCAACTACGCCGATCCCCGGGTCCGTCAGGCGCTCACCGACGAGGTGCTCGCGCTCGTCGCCGAGTTCCGCGGGACACCCGGCCTGCTCCTCTGGCTCCTTGGCAACGAGAACAACTACGGATTGACCTGGCGCTCGGCCGAGACCGAGGCCCTCCCCGTGGGGGAGCGCGACACGGCACGCGCACGGTACCTCTACTCACTCGTGGGGGAGGTCGCTCGGAAGATCAAGCAGGCCGACGCCGCACATCCCGTCGCCTTCGCGAACGGCGACTTGCAATACGTCGACCTCATCGCGAGCGAGGCCAAGGGGATCGATATCCTCGGTTCCAATGTCTATCGCGGCGCCTCCTTCCGTGACTTCTTCGATGTGGTCGCGGCCAAGCTCGACCTCCCCGTGCTCTTCACGGAATTCGGAGCCGATGCCTGGAACGCGCGCGAGGCCCGTGAGGACGAGACGGCGCAGGCGCGATATCTCGTCGCCCAGTGGGAGGAGATCTACGGCCACGCGGCCGGCCAGGGGCGCCCGGGGAACGCCATCGGCGGCTTCACCTTTCAGTGGAGCGACGGCTGGTGGAAGTTCGGCCAGGAGACGCGCCTCGACCAGCACGATGTGAACGCCTCGTGGCCCGCCGATGCGTACCCGCACGATTATGTGGCGGGGGAGAACAACATGAATGAGGAGTGGTGGGGGATCCTGGCGAAGGGTCCCACGGATTCCCGCGGATTCTTCGAGCTCCACCCCCGGGCCGCGTACTATGCGCTCCAACGCATCCATACGTTCGATCCCTACGGGCCGGGCGTCGACCGGGCTCGGCTCCGCGCGCACGTCGCCTCGATCGACCTGATCGGCCTGACGGCACAGGCGCGCGCGGAGCGAGCCGCAGCCGACGGCGACCAAGGGCCCCTCCGGGTCAAGGGGATGCGACTCGAACTCACCTCCTTCGCGACCGGTGGGGTGCGACTGCGGACCCCGGCCTCGAGCGCCCCGAGCGCGACCGATCGCCCCGCCTTCAAGGGATTCGACCGGATGGAATCGTACTTCGTCGAATTCGAGGCGAAACCGTCACCACGCCTGCAGGCGACCCTCGCGGTGAACGTCCTCGGCCACGTGCCCGAGAACCCGATCGATGAGATCTTCTACGAGAATCGCGGCCGGGGCCGGACCTTGGCCCTCGCCGACGGCGGGGCGCTCGCGACCGACGGGGTGGAGCGCCTCAAGGTCTACCGCGCTCATGTGACGTGGGACGCCCCGACCTTCCGGCTGAGGCGTTCCATCGGTCGGGCCACTATCACTGGGGCTACGAGGGGGACCTCTTCGGTGTGTACCGCGAGGCGAACTACGGGCGCAACATCGACATCTACAACGCCGTCGCGCCGACCGGGATGGAACTCACCGGGAAGCGGCAACTGACCGGCCTTTCGGTGGCGGTCGGCCCCGAACTCTGGTGGGGCGCGAATCCGGCCGCGCTCGTGAAGTATCGGCGTCGGATCGCCGGGATCGACGTGACGGGCCTCATCCATGAGGACCTCGCGCGGATCCCAGTGGGGTCGACGACGAGTTCCCTCGCCATCCCACTCCCTCCGACACGGCGCGTCTCGCTCGCACTCGCCACCACGCTCGGCGGGATCGGTCTCGAGGCCGGTGGGATCTGGGCGGGGTCGACCCGTGTGGGGGAGACCTTCCAGTATGTCGAGGGGACCCCGGGGAACTACCAGGTCCTGCAGGATGAGATCCGCCCGAGTGACACCTTCGGCGCCAAGGCGAAGGTCACGCTATCACGCGGTCGAGTGAATTGGTATGCGCAGGGCGCGGTTATGGGACTCGTCGCCGACGGCGGACCGACCGCGGTGCAGACCTTCACCGGCTGGTGGCTCCGCGACACGGGGATGAGCAACCAGTGGAACGCCATGTCGGGGATCACCTACTCGATCGGGGCCTTGCAGATCGCGCCCAACGTGTTGGTGCAAGCCCCGCTGATCGGCCCGATGCCGAGCGATGCCCCCGCCCCGGCCCGGCTGCGGAACGTGCTGCGCGACCCGTTCGTGGTGCGGGGCAATCGCGAGATGGCGGCCGGCGAACTCGTCCTGACCTGGGATCCGACGCCCGCCACCTGGATGTATCAGTGGGACAATGACGTGCGCGAAGATGCCCGGTTCGCCGCGAGTCTGGCGTACACCTATAAGCATCTGCCGACGGGGATGGACGCGGCGATCGGCATCCTCGGTGATGGACGGACCCCGTTCGCCTTCCCTGCGTCGACCCCCGCTCGTGACCTGTGGGAGGTGCGCCTGCGCACCGTCGCGCGTGTCGGACGCGACCTCCGCGTGATCGCCAACCTCTACGGCGGCACCGCGGAACCGAACGGGAATAGCCAGCGACTCGTCTCGCGTGCCGGCGGGGATCTTCGGCTCGTGACCGGTCCGATGAAGGTCATGGGGGCGATCCGCCTCAACGACTTCGGACCGTACGACTATCACCGCGACTTCAATCTCACCTTCCCCGCACAGTACCTGGCGGATGTCGCGTACGTGCTCGGCAAGCCCCAGTGGTTCGATCTGCCGGAGACCAAGGTTGGCCTGCGCGGCACCTATCGCACCCTCGATCGCTATTCCCCGCGGTACTGTCCGGTGCGGGTTGCCAACGCGATCGGCGATCAGGTGTGCGACGGCACGGCCCCGGGCTATCCCCTCGGACGGGAGTGGGAGATTCGCTCCTACCTGACGGTGGCCTGGTGAGCGCCCCGACCCTGCCCCAGCCCGGCGCCGCCCGCGTCGAGGCGCGCGTCGACGCGTGGCTCGGTCGGATGCGGCTCGCGGAGAAGCTCGGCCAGATGATCATGGGTGAGCGCGCCTCGACGACCCCTGAGGACGTGCGCGCGTATCACCTCGGCGCCGTCCTGAGTGGCTCGGGATCGGTGCCCGGTGAGAATCGCCCCGCCGATTGGGTCGCACTCAACGACGCCTTCTGGGTGGCGTCCACCGATGAGGCGGACGGACGCACCCCGATCCCGCTCATGTACGCGGTGGATGCGGTGCATGGGCATGCGAATGTGCGGGGAGCGACGATCTTCCCACACCAGATCGGCCTCGGGGCCACGCGCGACCCACAGCTCGTCGCTCGGATCGCACGTATCGTCGCGCGCGAGATCCTCGCCACGGGACTCGACTGGAACTTTGCCCCGACCCTGGCGGTGGCGCGGCACGTCCATTGGGGACGCACCTACGAGAGCTTCTCCGATGACCCGTCCCTCGTGGCGACCTTCGCGGAGCACTTCGTACATGGGATGCAGGGGACGCTGCGTGACGATGGCGTGCTCGCCTGTGCCAAGCACTGGATCGGCGATGGCGCGACCTACCAGGGGATCGATCAAGGCGATGCGCAGGTCACCGAAGCGGAGCTCCAGCGCACGCACCTGCCGCCCTACCTCGCTGCCCTCCGCGCCGAAGTCCAGACGGTGATGGTGTCGTTCAACAGTTGGAATGGGACCAAGTGCCATGCCCATCGCTACCTGCTGACCGAGGTCCTGAAGGGACGACTCGGCTTCAGCGGCCTCGTCGTCAGCGACTGGGATGGGGTCGATCAGGTGGCCGAGGACCTCGATGCGGCGATCGTGCGCTCCGTGAATGCGGGGGTCGACATGATCATGTGCGCGGCGGATTGGCGTCGTCGTCTCGACGGACTGCAGCGCGCGGTCGAGCGTGGCGAGATCCCCCTTGCGCGCATTGACGACGCCGTCCGCCGGATCCTGCGGGTCAAGGTGCGATCAGGACTCGTGGACCGTGCCCGTCCGAGCGCCCGGCCCTGGGCCCTCAGCGAGACCTTTGGCAGTGCGGCCCATCGCGCGGTCGCCCGGGAGGCCGTCCGTCGCTCCCTCGTCCTCCTCAAGCATGAGGGAGCGATGCTTCCGCTCCAGCGGACCCAGCGGATCGTGGTCGCCGGCAAGCATGCCGACGACGTGAGTCATCAGTGCGGGGGGTTCAGCGCCGCCTGGCAGGGGACGCATGGCAACGAGGCGATCGAGGGGGGCACATCGATCTGGCAGGCCATCCGCGCGATCGCCCCAGCGGCCACCCTCAGTGTGGACGGGAGTGCCGCTGATCCAGCGGCACATGATGTCGCGGTCGTGGTGATCGGCGAGATGCCGTACGCCGAGGGGATGGGGGACATCCGTCCGGGGGGGCGGATCACTCCCCCACTCCCCGGTGGGCTCCGCACCGCCAACCTGGAACCGTACGGCTCCACCTTGGAGCTCGCGACGCTCCACCCTGAGGACCTTGCGGTGATCTCTGCCCTCCGGGCGAAGGGGATCCCCGTGGTGACCGTGCTCCTCTCTGGGCGTCCCCTGCTCGTCGATCGTGAGCTGGCGGCGTCGCAGGCCTTCGTCGCCGCGTGGCTCCCAGGGTCGGAGGGAGCTGGGATCACCGATGTGTTGTTCGGTGATCACGACTTCGAGGGGACGCTCCCCTTTCCGTGGCCTGCCGCGGCGCCGAGCCCCGACGGCGTCGCCCCCGCGCGCTTCCCGCGCGGGTTCGGTCGCACCTACCGCTGATCCGCGAGGGGGAGCGAAGCGCTACGCCACCGTGGCGCGGCGCCGCTCGAGCTCGGTGCGAACCTCATAGGCGCGCGCCTCGGTCAGCGGATAGTCCCACATGATCCAGATCGCGAGCCCCGAGGCGAGGAAGGGGATCCAGACATCGGCGAGTCGCAGCAGATAGAGCGTCTGGGCGGACTGGGCCCCACCGAGGGCGACATCGAACCCGGTGGCATTGAGGATCAGCCCACCTGCCGCGAGGGCGACCGCCATCCCGACCTTCACCACCCACCAGAAGATCGAGCCGAACATCCCTTCGCGGCGGCGCTGGGTCTCGAGTTCATCGGTGTCGACGACATCGGCCATCATCGCCCCCATTAGGGTGAAGAGGCCGCCGAGCCCGAAGGCGAGGAGTGGCGCCGGGACGAGGACGAGCCACGGCCGGGCCGGATCGTAACAGATCCACTTGAGCGCATACCCGACCATCGAGAGCCCCGTCGAGACGAAGAACGCGCGCTGCTTCCCGATCCGCGTCGCGAGCCACGTGATGAAGGCGATCACCCCGAAGGTGGAGATCGCACCGAGGGTCCCCGCGTACCCGGTGTAGCGCGCCCCGAGCTCCTGATCCCCACCGAACACGTAGTAGATCACCACGTACGACTGGAACGACGAGATCATGATGAAGCCGTTGAACACCAGGAAGGTCGCCAGACACAGCCGTCGGAAGGGACGGGTGCGCAGGGTGACGGCGAAGCCGTGGAAGAAGGTGCGCGCCTGATGACGGACAGCCGACCAGCCCATGGGCGCGGCATCCTCGACCGGTGACGCCGCTGGCCGCGCGGTCGCTGGCAGGAGCCGCTCGCGCAGGACGATGGCCGGGATGATGCCCACCGCGCAGGCGACGACCCCCACCGCGATCGCCAGACCGCGCGCCCCCTCCGCGGGCGTGGCGAACCACGCGGGATTCGTCATGATCCAGAGGAACCAGGGCGAGACGATGTAGGCGAGCTGCGCGATGAAGTTCTGCACCCCCATGAGTCGCGTCCGCTCATGGTAATCCGGGGTCAGCTCGTAGCCGAGGGCGACCCACGGCGTCGCGAAGATCGTATAGCCGACATAGAAGACGGTGGATCCGATCGTGAAGTACCAGAAGTACCAGAGCTCGCTCTTCCCCACCGGGAGGAGCCAGAGGAGCGCGAACGAGACGCCCGAGAAGAGCGCGCCGATGAAGATGTAGGGTCGCCGTCGCCCCCAGCGGGAGCGGGTCCCATCCGAGATGAAGCCCATCAGCGGATCGGTGAGGGCATCCGTCACGCGCGGGATCGCACTGGCCAGCCCCACCCACGCGGGATTCATCCCGAAGCCCAGATTGAGGATGATGAGCATCCCACCGATCGCCGCGGCGAGGGTGTTGTTCACGAACCCGCCGAGCCCGTACGCGAGCTTATGCGAGAAGGGGATGCGGTCAGCCGGCGCCGTCACATGCCGGAGGGCCTTCTCCGGATCGGTGCCACGGCTCAGACGCGTGTGCCACGCGGCAAGGGCGAGACGGAACCAGCCGGTGCGACGGTCGCTCATCGGCGCTCCTGGGAGACGCGGACCCAGTCGATGGTCAGGGTCTGCGGGAAGACGGTGGAGGCATCCGGCGCTCCGACGAAGCCCCCTCCGACCGCAAGGTTGAGGATGAGGAAGAACTCGTGGTCGAAGACCCACGGGCCGGGCTGATCTCCCTTGGCGACGACGTGATAGAGCCGGTCATCGAGGTAGAATCGGATCTCCCGCGGGGTCCAGTCCGCTCGGTAGACGTGGAAGTCCTCATCGAGCCGGCCCGTCGGGAGGGTGTAGCGCCGCGTGAGCGATGCCCCGCCCGAGTAGCCTGGCCCATGGACGCTCGCGAGCACCACCGAGGGTTCTTGACCGCGGTACTCCATCACATCGATCTCACCGGCGCGAGGCCACCCGACCACCGGGAAATCCGCCCCGAGCAGCCAGAACGCGGGCCAGAGCCCGCGCCCCGTGGGCAGCTTCATCCGCGCCTCGAATCGCCCGTACCGGAACTGGCGTCGCCCCAGCGTCTTGAGTCGAGCGGAGGTGTACTCACGATTCAGATACGCCTCTCGTCGGGCCGTGATGACCAGATGCCCCGCGCCATCGAGGGCGGCATTGGTGCGCCGATCCGTGTCGAACTCCAACTGCGCATTCCCCCAGTCGGTCCCGATGTCGGCGACCCACGAGGTCGGATCGGGGGCGGATCCCGCGGGTCCGTCGAATTCATCCGACCAGACGAGCGCATAGGTCGGGGCCGTGGCCCCGGTGCAGCCGCTGAACAGGAGCGCGAGCCCCAGCACACGAAAGGATGGCATGACGGTCCGATGGGAGGGGTCAGCGCCCGACGCGGGCACGTGACACCGCGCGAAAGAGGCGCGGGTCGCGCAACGCGGCATCGAGCACGAGCGTCGCCGCCCCGAGGGCGATGCCATGGCGACCGAGCGTGCTGGCGCGAATCTCGGTCGCTGCCGCCGCCGGGACGAAGGTCCGGCGCAGCGCGTTGGCTCGCAGCGGGACGATCAAGCGATCGCCCAACCCGGCGATCCGTCCCCCGAGGATCACCGCCGCCGGATTCAAGAGGTTGAGCATCCCCGCGATCGCCACGCCGAGATGCTCCGCCACCTCGTGGACCACCTGGAGCGCGAGGGGATCGTCCTCGCGCGCCGCCGCCTCGAGTCGCGCGATCGTCGGGGCGCCCGTGGCCAAGGGGCTCTGCGGATAGACCGGGGCGAGGGCGCGGATGCGTGCTTCGAGTGCGGGCGCCCCGACAAAGGTGGTGAGACAGCCACGATTGCCGCAGTTGCAGGTCTCTCCGCGCGGATCGATGGCGATATGGCCGATCTCCCCGCCGACGCCGCTCGCTCCGCGATGGATCCGTCCATCGATCACGTGCCCCGCCCCGATCCCCGTCGCGATCTTGATGTAGGCGAAGTGGTCGAGGCCCTGGGCGGCCCCCCACCAGCGCTCAGCGAGCGCCCCGAGGTTCGCGTCGTTGTCGACGAGGACGGGGACCTCGAGGTCCGCCAACAGCTCGCTGAGCCCGTGGCGGCCCTCCCACGCCGGCATCGCGACCGGGGAGAGGCGATCAGGATGTCGCAGATCGACGGGACTTGGGACGGCCACGCCGACGCCGACGAGCCGACGCGCGGTCGACCCGGGACCGGCGAGACAGGCGTCCACCTGCGCGCGAATCACCCGTCGAGCGCCGACCGGATCCGTCTGCACCGGATGCGCGCTGCGCTCCGAGGCAAGGATCCGTCCACGAAGATCGGTGAGGATCGTCGCGACATGGGCGGCGCCCATATCCACGCCGAGGATCGTCCCTGCGTCATCTTGGAACTCGAGGACGATCGGACGGCGCCCACCCCGCGAGGCCCCGACCCCCGCCTCACGCACCAACCCCGTCGCGAGCAAGGTCTCCACGATCTCAGAGACCGTCGATCGCGAGAGCTCGGCGCGGCGCGCGATCTCCGCGCGGGAGATCCGCTCCTCATCCCAGATCAGCCGGAGCACCGCATCGGCCAACGACGGTGGGCGCGTCGGACCGAAATCCGACGCGCCCACCCGGGGACCCGGAGCCCGGGTCATCATCCCTTCCGCCACACGGCCGCTGCCATGGGCAGAAGCCTACTTATGGAAGAGGACGTTGTCGATGAAGGCGGTCCGCGACGTGGGTGCGCTCACGAAGATGAGCTGCGCAAGGTTCGACCGGGTGGTGAGACCGGTGAACTGGCTCAGCGGGATGTTGAACGTCACCCAGCTCCCGGTCGCCAACGCCGGCGTCGTGGCGGCCGAGAAGACCAACTCATGCTCCTTGTCGTCACCGCCGCCGAACGCATTGTTCGCGCCGAAGTCGACCAGCTTGACCTTGAACTCCGCCGGCGCGGCGGTCGGATCGGGCGTATAGAGATCGAAGGAGAAGTGCGTCATCGTCGACGCATTCACCGTGGCGGTGGTGAACTCGGTGCCAGAGAAGACGAGATTCGAGTACTTCTTGACGTCGTTCCCCGCGACCTGCACATCAGCGACATCAGCCTGATCCCACGACGCCGACCAGGTGTCGACCGTGCGATTGGTGTAGGCGTTGCTGAAGAGCGAGATCACGTCCGCCGCCGCATAGCTCGGCGTCGGCGCAGCGACCGCCGGGCCATCCGACGAGAAGAAGACGTTATCGAGGAAGAGCGTCCCGACCGAGCCAGAGAGGATCAGCTGCGCGACGCTCGTCCGCCCTGTCATTCCCGCGAACTGGGACAGGGGGATCTGGAAGCGGATCCAGCTCCCGCGCGTGAGCGCCGGGGTGGTCGCGGTGGTGAAGGTGAGCTCGTGCTCGGTGTCGTCCCCACCCCCGAACGATCCATTCGCGCCCCAATCGACGAGCTTGACCTTGAAGGTCGAGGCCGAGGTGAGCGAATCGGGGAGCCAGAGATCGAAGTTGAAGGTCGTCATCGCCGTGGCATTCACGGGAGCCGCCGGCTCGATGCCCGCGAAGACGAGGTTCGTGTACTTCTTCACATCATCCGTCCCCACCTTCACATCGGCGACGTCGGCCTGATCCCACGAGGTCGACCAGGTGGTCCCGGTGCGATCGGTGTAGGCGTTGCTGAAGAGCGAGATCACGCTCGCGGCCGAGTTCGTCGGCGCGGTATTGGCGCTCGTCGGGCCCGGCGGCGGCGGGATCTTGTAGAAGTAGACGTTGTCCAGGTAGGCCGTGGGGCTCCCCGAGATGATCATCTGTGCGAGGTTCGCCCGCGTGGTCAGCCCCGTGAAGGCGGAGAAGGGGATGTCGATCGAGTTCCACGCGCCGACGGTGATCGACGGGGTGGAGGTCCCGGTCAGGGTGACCTCATGCTCCTTGTCATCGCCGCCCCCGAAGGCGCCATTGGCCCCGAAGTCGACGAGCTTGATCTTGAATCCGGCAGCACTCGTGACCCAGAGATCGAGGTGCAGCCCCGTCATCGGCGTCGCGTCGACGCGGGAGGTGATGAACTCGATCCCGGCGTATGAGAGATTGGTGTACTTCTTGGCCGCATTGCCTGCGACCGTCACGTCGGCGACATCGGCCTGATCCCACGAGGCCGACCAGGTGTCGACCGTCCGATTGGTGTAGGCATTGCTGAAGAGCGAGATCACGTCGCCGGCGGCACGCGTGGGCGTCGGCGCCGCCGCGGCCGGCGGGGCACTCGCCGTCAGGGCGATGCTCCCCGAGGCGGGGATCGCCCCGAGCGCTCCATTGATCGTCGCCGAGCCAGCCCCGGCGACGGTGATCGTCCCATTGGTGACGGTGGCCACCGCCGCATTGGAGGTATTGAAGGTGAAATACCCGGCGGCGGCGGCGACGGTCTGATCCGCACCCCCGACGGCCGCGGTCACGGTGGTCCCGACGATCTTCCGGCTGTCCCCGACCTCCTGTTGATACGACCCGTCTGCGATCGCGGGCCGCACGTTGGTCACGGTCCCGAGGGTCTCATACTGGATGTCGTCGAGCCAGAGCGTGTAGCCCTGCCCATTCTCCGGACCCTCCGCGAAGAAGAAGAGCCCCTTCTCCGAGGTGAGCTTGCTCGCCAGCGGGATCGCGATGGTGTACTTCTGCCACGAGGTCGTGAGCACCAGGGCGGTCCGTTCCGCCGGATACACTGACGTCCCGGTGTTGTCGTTGCCGAGGCCCGCGACATCCAAGGTCGCCGCGACGCTCCCCTTCGCGTAGAAGGAGATGACGTCGTACTTGCTCAGGTCACGCCCCTGATCGGCGACGAACGCCCCACCCGCATAGGCCCCGGCCGGATCCCCGACCGCGGGCACGACGATCTTGAGCGAGCTGCTCCCGCGGTACTTGACGGCGTTGTCGATCGACATCGCCGTGAGCAACGACCCCTCGAAGGCCTGCCACGTCACCCCGTCACTGAAGGCATCGGTGAAGACCTTGGGATCGTTCGGGAGGGGCGCCGGACCCGTCCCGCCATCGCGACTGCATCCGGAGAGGACGAGCGCGAAGAGGAGGAGTGGGGCAAGGAGACGGGGCGATCGCATAGGGGGACTCCACGGTGCAGGTGACCGGACGGTGGCCGGTTGTTGGGGGAACGCGACCTGAGGAACACCTTCTTTGTTCGACAGCCGAACAAACGATGCGGCTCGCCGGAAACCCTGTCAAGGCGTGCGGTCAATTCGGCGGACTGGTTGGCCGCCGTCGGCGACCTAGGCTGGTCAGCGCGAGGAGCCCACCACCGGCGACCACCCCGACCCCGCCCTCGAGCCCCGTGGTCACCAGGGATCCGAGCGACCCCATCCCCGCGGTGAGCCCTTCGATCCCATGCCCCACCACCGGAATCCCGTGCGCGAGGATCGTCCCCCCGACGAGGAACATCGCGATCGTCCCGCCGATGCCGAGCCCCTTCAGGAGCCACGGCGCCGACCGGATGATCCCGGTCCCGAACGCGCGCGAGGCGCCCCCCGCCGCGATCAGACGGAGCCCGAGGTCGTCGAGCTTCACGATCCCCGCGACGAGGCCGTAGACGAGCGCCGTCACGAGGACACCGATCGCGCTCAGCGCGGCGATCTGCTGCGGCATCGGGGCCGAGGCCATCGTCCCGAGCGCAATCACCACGATCTCCGCCGAGAGGATGAAGTCGGTCCGGATCGCGCCGCGGATGCGCGTCCGCTCGAGCGCGACGAGGTCTACCGCCCGATTCCGCACCGCCACCCGGAGCTCGTCTTGGTGCTGTGCATCGGCGGCATCATGCGTGAGCTTGTGCCAGACCTTCTCGAACCCTTCAAAACAGAGGAAGGCCCCGCCGATCATGAGCAGGGGCGCGATCATTGCCGGCGCGACGGCACTGATCAGGAGGGCCGCCGGCACGAGGATCACCTTGTTGAGCAGGGACCCCTTCGCCACCGCCCAGACCACCGGGAGCTCACGGTCCGGGGTGAAGCCGATCACCTGCTCGGCGTTGAGGGCCAAGTCGTCGCCCACCACCCCACTCGTCTTCTTGACCGCCACCTTGGACATGGTGGCGACGTCGTCGAGCAGTGAGGTGATGTCGTCGAGGAGGGCGAGGAGGCCGGCGCCAGCCATGCGAGGAAGATATCACCTGCCCCCCCAGCGTTCGGCCCACCACATCCGTAGAGAGGGCGAATCCCCCGCCCGCCGTTTGCCACCCCAGGATCCGGGGCGCATACTGCAGGCGGTGTGCGTGACCCACGCACCGGCGACGCAGGCGCCCTGACCCCCGACCCGCGATGGCCGCCCGCCCCGCCGGCCATCTCCCACGGAGCACCTTGTGAGAGCATCCCGCACCATCCCCGCCCTCGCCCTCTGGCTGGCCAGCTCGCTCGGCGCCCAGCAGGCGTCGCGCCTCGAGCCGGTCACCGGCCTGCGCGACAACGGCACGGGGTTCCACGCCCTCGTCGGGGCGCGCGTCGTCACCGCACCGGGCCAATCCATCGACAGCGCCACCATCGTGATCCGGAACGGCCTCGTCACCGCCGTCGGGCGCAACCTCAAGGCGCCGGCCGGCGCCCGCGTCTGGGACCTCAAGGGGCTGACCGTCTTCCCGGGATTCATCGACGCGCACGCCGACCTCGGGATGGACGCGGTGCCCGCCGGTGGTGACGTCGGGCCGACGCACTGGAATCCGCAGGTGCGCGCCTGGTTCAGCACCACGGCCAACCTCAAGGACGACTCCACGCGTCGCGTGGCGCTGCGATCGCTCGGCTTCGGCGCGGCCTTGGCCGTCCCGCATCAGGGGATCTTCCGTGGCCTGGCCTCGGTCGTGAACCTCAGCGACGCCGGCGTGCGCGAGCGCGTCCTCCGCGCCGACCTGGTGCAGTCGGTCGGCTTCCAGCGTTCCTTCCAGCTCGGCGGGATGTATCCGAATTCGACGATGGGGACCACCGCGCTGATGAGGCAGACCCTGATGGATGCGGAGTGGTACATCCGCGCGAACGCCGCTTACGAGGCGAGTGGCCGCAGCATGCTGCCCCCGGAGCGGAGCGAGGCGCTCGGCGCCCTCGCGAACGCGGTGCAAGGGAAGCAACCGGTGCTCTTCCAGACCGGGAGCGAGGAGGAGTACCTCCGCGCCCATCGCATCGCGACCGAGTACAAGCTGGCGCCCTGGTTCCGCGGCAATGGGACCGAGTACCGGCTCATCGATGTGCTCAAGGGCCGGACGCAGCCGCTGATCATCCCGCTCAACTTCCCCGACGCCCCCGACGTCTCGAGCCCCGAGGCCGCGCTCAACGCCTCGCTCGCCACGATGCGCCACTGGTATCAGGCGCCGACCAATCCGGCGCAGCTCGCCACGGCCGGGGTGCCGTTCGCCATCACGACCGACGGGCTCACCACGCTGACGCAGTTCCTGCCGAACCTTCGCCTCGCGGTCTCGCGCGGGTTGGCCGCCGACAGGGCGCTCGCCGCACTGACCACCGTGCCCGCCGGGTGGCTCGGCATCGACCGCACCCATGGCACCATCGCGGTCGGCAAGGTCGCGAATCTCGTGATCGCCGAAGGGGACCTCTTCACGCAGGATGCGGCCATCCGCGATGTCTGGGTGCAGGGCACGCCCTACGGCGTGACGCGCCCACCGCAGATCGACCCGCGTGGCACCTGGGCGATCACCTCGACGGATAAGGACGGCTTCAACGCTACGCTCCGGCTCGAAGGGCCGATCAACCGGATCCGTGGGACGATCGAGCGCGCGGGCCGCAAGGAGCTCCCGCTCGCTGCGGTGCGCCTCGTCGCCGAGACGGGCCGACTCGAGGTCACCTTCAACGGCGATCCATTGGGCTATGAGGGCACCGTCCTGATGTCGGGCGCGGTCAGCGGCGACGAGGTCTATGGCTGGACCTCGCTCCCGAACGGCACCGACCCGACCTTCAAGGGCACGCGCACGGAGCCCTACACTGGGGCGACGCGTGGCACGATCGCGCAGAAGGTGCCGATCATCGACCTCCCCTTCGTCCGCCCGATGATCGAGTTCGGTCGGTCGTCGATCCCGGAACAGGCGGCGGTGCTGTTGGTGCGCAACGCGACGGTCTGGACACAGGGGGCGCAGGGGCGCCTCGAGAACGCGGATCTCCTGGTCCGGGCCGGCAAGGTCGCACAGGTCGGTCGTGGGCTCACCGCGCCGCGCGGCGCGATCGTCGTCGATGCCGCCGGCAAGCACGTCACGCCGGGGCTGATCGATCCGCACACCCACACCGGTGTGAGCTCGGTGAATGAGAGCGGCTTCGCGATCGTCCCCGAGGTGCGGATGGGCGACGTCCTCACGCATAACGACATCTGGATGTACCGGCAGCTCGCCGGCGGGCTCACGATGCAGATGGTGAAGCACGGCTCCGCGAACCCGATCGGTGGCGAGAACGTCTTCGTGAAGAACCGGTGGGGGCTCCTCCCCGATGAGTATCGGCTCGAGAACGCGCCGCGCACCGTGAAGTTCGCGCTCGGCGAGAACCCGAAGCGGAGCCCGAACCGCTACCCCAACACGCGTATGGGGGTGCAGGAGATCATCCGCGACCACTTCAACGCCGCGCGCGATTACCGGCGGGAGTGGCAGCGGTGGGAGAAGGAGAAGACCGGGCTCCCGCCACGGCGTGACCTCCGGATGGAGGCACTCCTCGACATCCTCGATCAGAAGCTCCTCGTCTCCTCGCATGGCTATCGCGCGGACGAGTTCCTCGCGCTGGTGCGACTCGCCGAGGAGTTCGGCTTCCGGATCCAGACCCTCCAGCACGGCGTCGAGGCGTACAAGATCGCGTCGGAGCTCAAAGCCTCCGGCGTCGCCGCCGTCGTCTGGAGCGACTGGGGGGCGTTCAAGCTCGAATCGTACGACGCCACCTCGTACAACGCCCGCCTCCTGATGGAGGCCGGCGTCGTGACCTCGCTGCACTCGGACGACGCCGAGATCTCGACCCGCATGAATTGGGAGGCTGGGAAGCTCCTCCGCTCGGGCGTGGATGAGATCCAGGCGCTCTCGACCGTCACGAATCAGGCGGCGCGCGCCGTCGCGATCCAGGATCGCGTCGGATCGCTCGAGGCCGGCAAGGACGCCGACTTCGTGATCTGGAACGGGAACCCGCTCTCGCAGTTCACGCGCGCGGAGCAGACCTGGGTGGACGGCCGTCGCTACTTCTCGTTGGAAGAGGACGCGAAGCAGCGCGAGGAGATCGCGAAGCAGCGCGCCCAGCTGATCCAGGCGATCCTCGCCGCCACGCCGTCGGGCGGCCCCGCCCCCACCGCCACGCCGACCAGACCGTGACCCTCACTCACTCGACTCCCATGCACATGACGGATCGCAGGACCCTCCGTTCGGCAGGGCGGCGCACCGCCACCCTCGCCCTCGTACTCACCGCCGCGCTCTCGGCGCACGCCGTCGGAGCGCAGGTCACGATCCCTGTCGCGCCTCAGTCGCAGCCGGTCGTGCTCCGTGGCGCGACCATCCACACCGTGACCAAGGGCACGATCCCCAACGGCACGATCGTCCTGGACAAAGGGCGCATCCTCGCCATCGGTGGCGCGGAGGTCACGGTGCCGCGCGGTGCCAAGGTGGTCGATGTCACCGGCAAGCACATCTACCCGGGACTCATCGACGCCTACAGCACCGTCGGCATCACCGAGATCGGCTCGGTCGAGGTCTCCAACGACATCACCGAGCTCGGGGACTTCAACCCGAACGTGCGGGCCGAGGTCGCGGTGAACGCGGAGAGCCGGCACATCGGCACCTCGCGCTCCGCCGGCGTGCTCGTCGCCTTCAGCACCCCCGAGGGCGGGGTGATCTCGGGGCTCTCCTCGGCGATGTCGCTCGAGGGATGGACCTGGGAGGAGATGTCGATGAAGGGCGCCGCCGCGCTCAACGTGAATTGGCCCGATCCGGCGGCACGGTCCCGCCGCTTCGGTGGCGGCCCGCCGCCGGGCTTCCCGGGTGCTCCGGGTGCCGGCGCGCGCCCCGCCCCCAAGACCTACGCCGAGCAGGTCCAGGCGCTCAAGGACTTCTTCGCCGAGGCCCGGGCCTATCGTGATGCCCAGCAGGCGGGGCAGGTCGCGCGCACCGATGTGCGGTATGCCTCGATGATCCCCGTGTTGGATCGCGCCATCCCCGTGGTCGTCGCGGCGAACTCCGTCTCGCAGATCAACGACGCCATCACCTGGGCCAAGGGGGAGGGGGTGCGCCTCGTGATCCGCGGTGGGGCCGATGCGATCCATGTCGCCGACCGCCTGAAGGCGGAGAACATCCCCGTCATCCTGACCTCCACGCTCGACGCCCCCCAGCGGACCTATGAGGGGTACGACGGCGGGTACAATGCGCCGGCGCAGCTCTACGCCGCCGGGGTGCGCTTCGCGATCGCCGGCGGTTCGGGTGGCCTCTACACCTATCGCCTGCCCTGGGAGGCGGGGGTCGCGGTCGCCTTCGGTCTGCCGGAGGAGGAGGCGCTGAAGGCGGTGACGATCAATGCCGCTGAGTTCATGGGGATCGCCGATCAGGTCGGCTCATTGGAGGTCGGCAAGCAGGCGACGTTGCTGATCACCTCGGGGACCCCGCTCAACATGACGTCGGACGTGATCCAGGCCTACATCCAGGGCCGCGAGATCGACATGAACGACATGCAGAAGCAGTTCTTCAAAAAGTATCTGGAGAAGATCAAGCAGCAGCAGGGCAAGATCGCGATGTGAGTCGGCGCGCCCCCGGTGGGGCGCCCGACCGCAGGTCTTTGAACGACGACGCCCCGTCCGCGGAGACCGCGGACGGGGCGTCTGGCTGTGCGAGGTGGGCCTGGGAGGAGTTGAACCTCCGACCTCACGCTTATCAGGCGTGCGCTCTAACCACCTGAGCTACAGGCCCGGTCAGAACCTTGTAATAAAAGCGCTTCCCCCGCGCAGGTCAACGTCCGTCGGCCCATCCCTAGGGATTGAGGGTGAGCGGGCGAACGACGCCGCCCGTCCTCAGGATCACGAAGCGCGGGGGCAAGACCCGGCGATGCCGGAGGGTGCGTCGAATCTGCGGGTTGAAGATCGGCGCCGGGGGATGGTCGCCGATCGCTCGCTGCATGGCTACGAATGATGGCACGACGGGGTCCGCCTCGGCCGTGTTCACGACGTACCCGATGTCCCCCAACGCCTCGATCGTCATCTGCGAGAGCGGCTGGGGCCCCATCGATTCGACGAAGGGGGTCTGCAGTTCGGTATCGAAGATCGATTCCTTCCAATGGGCGCCGATGTTCCCCGCGCCACATTCCCACTCGGCAGGGAGCCCCAGGCAATCCTCGACCGGGACGAATCCGATACAGGTGGACGCCCCATACACCGTGCCACAGGACCGGACGCCGCGCACCCCGATGTACTGGCCGGCCGTCGCACCCGAGGTCGAGATGAGCCCCATCTTCGCCCAGACGATGCTCCCGATTCCGAGCACATGAAGCAACTCATGCAGGATGACGTCATCAGCGGCTCCCGATAGGAGAAAGGGCGCGATGGCGATCGTGTCGATCCACACATTGCCGACTCCCGGGATCCCGTACCCATTCTCGCGTCTCAGGCACGGACCGGCCTCGGCGATGGTGTTGCCCTCCAACGTGTCGAGATGGACATAGACGATCAGGTCGTCCACCTCCTCGTCGATCAGGGTCCGACCGGAGGGGATACGGCTGTCGCAACGGCTCAGGTCATAGGGCTCGACGGCCGAGCCCAGCTGCACATCGTCCACCCCGGTCACCACGATGCGTTCGAGACGTCGCACCGCGGAATCGATCGCGGCGGTGATCCCAGCGGAGGGTCTCGTGCCGTCGTAGCGCACGGAGATCTCGTAGTCGTCGACGGTGACCTTGCCGACCAAGAAATCCTGACAGGCGACGAGGAGGAGCAGCGGCCCGACGATCCCTGCCTGCCGCACGAGTCGCGCCATGCTCATTCGTCGTACCGCCCAGGGCCCCGGAGATCGTCATCCTCCTCCCCGAAATCGTCGTACTCGTCGTCGAGGTCGATGAGGCCGTCATCCTCCTCCTCATCCTCATCGTCCTCGAACTCCTCGTCCTCATCCTCGTCGAGGTCGTCCTCGTCCAGGTCGTCGAGGTTCCCATCGAGATCCTCGCCATCGATCACCGAGAGCCCTTCGAGATCCTCCCCACCGATCCCGAGCTCCTCCTCGTCTGCGAGTCCCACCGCCCCTCCCGACCGTCCCTGCCCCCGCATCTGCCCGCTCTCCCTGATTGGGTGATTGGTCCGGACCGGGTCAGGCCCCAGCCCGCTCCTTCTTCGCGTCCCGACTGGTCCGCTTCCGGTCACTCGCGCTCAGCATCCGCTTCCGCAGCCGGATGGCGGTCGGGGTGACCTCGATCAGTTCATCGTCCTCGATATACTCGAGCGCGCTCTCCAGCGTCAACTGCCGCGGGGGCTCGAGCTGGATCGCGTCATCGGTGCCCTTGGAGCGCATGTTCGTGAGCTTCTTCTCCTTGGTCGGGTTCACGTCCATATCCCCCGGCCGCGAGTTCTCCCCCACGATCATCCCCTCGTAGACCTCGTCCCCCGGGGAGACGAAGAGGGTCGAGCGCTCCTGCAGGTTGCCGAGGGCAAAGGCGATGATCGTGCCCAGCTCCATGGAGATGAGCACCCCGCGCAGGCGCCCCTGGAGCCCACCCGCCCACGGCCCGTACTCGAGGAACCGGTGATGCATGATCCCGGTGCCGCGCGTGTCGGTGAGGAACTCGGAGCGATACCCGAAGAGGCCACGCGCGGGGATCTTGTACACCAGGCGCACGAGCCCCTGCCCCGGGTTCTTCATCTCGACCATGCTCGCCTTGCGGGGGCCGAGCTTCTCGATGACGGTCCCCATGAACTCCTCGGGGACGTCGATCGCGAGCTCCTCGTACGGCTCCAGCCGCTCGCCGTCGGGCCCCTGATGCTGGATCACGCGCGGGCGGCTCACCTGGAACTCGTATCCCTCGCGCCGCATCGTCTCCATGAGGATCGAGAGATGGAGCTCGCCCCGCCCGGAGACGGTCCAGGTGTCGGTGCTCTCCGTATCCTCGACGCGGAGCGCGACGTTCCGCTCGAGCTCCTTCTCCAACCGCTCCTTGAGCTGCCGACTGGTGACGTACTTCCCATCCTTGCCGGCAAAGGGGGAGTTGTTCACCAGGAAGTCGACGGAGATCGTCGGCTCCTCCACCGCGATCCCCTCGAGCCGCTCCGGGTGCTCCGGATCGGTGATGGTGAGCCCGATCTCGACCCCATCCAACCCGGCGAGCGCCACGATCTCCCCCGCCGGCGCCGATTGGACCTCGACCCGCTCGAGCCCTTCGAAGCCGAAGAGCTTGGTCACGCGGCCCGGGGCCCCCTTGAGGGTGTGATCGACCGGGAGGAGGTGCACCGTGTCCCCGACCTTCACCGTCCCGCGCTCGACCCGCCCGATGGCGAGACGGCCCAGGTAGTTCGAGTAGTCGATCGTCGAGACGAGCATCTGGAACGGCCCCGCGGCATCGCTCGGCGGCGCCGGGACGTGCTTCACGATCGTCTCGAAGAGCGGTGTCAGGTCCACGGCCGGGGTGTCGAGATCCATCGTCGAGATCCCATCGCGACCCGAGGCGTAGACCACCGGGGCGTCGAGCTGCGATTCGTTGGCTTCGAGCTCGATCAGGAGATCGAGGACCTCCTCGTGCACCCGCATCGGGTCGGCGCCGGGGCGATCGATCTTGTTGATGCAGATGATGACGGTGCGGCCGAGCGCGAGCGCCTTGCGGAGCACGAAGCGCGTCTGCGGCATCGGGCCGTCGAAGGCATCGACCACGAGCAACACGCCGTCGACCATGCGGAGGATCCGCTCCACCTCGCCGCCGAAGTCGGCGTGCCCCGGGGTGTCGACGATGTTGAGCTTGGTGTCGCCCCAGTGGATGGAGGTGTTCTTGGCGAGGATGGTGATCCCGCGCTCCCGCTCGAGCGGGTTGGAATCCATCACCCGCTCGGCGACGACCTGATTCTCGCGGAAAGCGCCGGCTTGCCGGAGCATCTGATCGACCAACGTGGTCTTCCCATGGTCGACGTGCGCGATGATGGCGATGTTACGGATTGACATAGCCTTATAAGCTAATCGGGAGACCCCGGTACCGGCGAGGCGAGGGAGCGCGATGGCGACCGATCGGGCGCCCACCCTACCTTTCCCCGATGGTCGCCAAGATCCTCGCCATCGTCGCGCTGCTCCTCCTCAACGCCTTCTTCGTCGCGGTGGAGTTCGCCCTCGTGCGCGCCCGCCGATCACGCCTGGAGGCGATGGTCCGGTCCGGGGACCTGATGGCCAGATTCGCCGTGAAGGCGACCTCCCGGAGCAATCTCACGCCCGTCCTCTCCGCCGGCCAGTTGGGGATCACCCTCGCCTCGCTCGGGCTCGGCTGGGTGGCGGAATCGACGTTGGGTGAGGCCCTCGAGCACTGGTTCGTCGCCCTCCCCCTCCCGCTCGAGGTGGGGGTGCGCGTTGGGGTCGCCGCCGCGATCGCGATCACCGTCGTCACCTACCTCCACGTGGTGTTGGGCGAACTCGCCCCGCGCGCGCTGTCGCTGAACCATCCCGAGGTCTTCGCCAAGTGGCTGGCCCCGCCGATCCTCGCCTTCACCTGGGTGATGGGCCCCTTCATCTGGGTCCTGAATGGGTCGTCGAACCTTCTGCTCCGCGCCCTCGGACAGCCGGTCACCTCGGAGGAGGAGACCCCGCACTCCGCCGATGAGCTCCGGCTCCTCGTGGAACAGGCGGAGGAGAGCGGCCACCTCGAGCAATCGGAGGCGCGGATCCTCGGCGGGGTCTTCGAGTTCTCGGAGAAGAACGCGCGCGAGGTGATGACCCCACGTACCGCGATGGTCGCGATCCCGCTCGAGGCCTCGCTCGACGAGGCGATCCAAGCGGTCAACGAGGCCGGATTCTCGCGCTACCCCGTGTACCGAGAGACGATGGATGACATCGTCGGGATGGTGCACGCCAAAGATCTCCTCCGCGCCCTGCACCGCGACCCCGAGGGCTTCCGACTCGCCGCCGCGCTCCGCCCCGTCCACGTGGTGCCAGGCTCGCGTGAGGTCGAGGATGTGCTCGCCGACTTCAAGCGGCGCAAGGAGCATCTCGCGGTGGTGCTCGACGAGTATGGCGGAACGGCCGGCATGGTGACGATGGAGGACCTCCTCGAGGAGATCGTCGGGGAGATCCTCGACGAATACGATGAGGCCCCCGCCGTGGAGCCGGCGCCGACCGGGGCCCGGGTGATCGCCGGTGACACCAACATCGGGGAACTCAACACGGAGCTCGACCTCACGATCCCCGAGGAGGATTTCACCACCGTCGGCGGCTACGTCTTCGGCCTGTTGGGGCGCCTCCCGATGGTGGGGGACCGCGCGAGCGGGGGTGGGGCGCAGTTCACCGTCCACGAGATGGACGGGCGCCGGATCACGAAACTGGCGGTGGAACTCGGCGGCTGATCAGGGTGAGGGCGAGGCGGATCGCCTCGACCATCGAGTCGGCGCGCGCGCGACCGGTCCCCGCGATATCGAGTGCGGTGCCATGATCGGGTGAGGTCCGTGGGAAGGGGAGTCCCAAGGTGATGTTCACCCCCTCCCCGAAGCTCGCCACCTTGATCGCCGTCATCCCCACATCGTGATAGGGGGCGATGACCGCGTCGAACTCCCCGTGGATCGCGCGTACGAAGACGGTGTCCGCGGGGATCGGGCCCGCGACCCCCAGCTCGCGCGCAACCGGCGCCAAGAGGGTGTCATCCTCGCTCCCGAAGCGCCCATGATCCCCGGCGTGGGGATTGAGCGCCGCGAGCGCGAGCCGCGGCCGCGCGATCCCGAACCACTCCTGGAGCCCGCGCCGCGTGACGGTGATCGTTCGCTCGAGCCGCTCGCGCGTGAGCGCCGCCGGGACGTCGCGGAGTGCGAGGTGTGTGGTCGCCAGGACCACCCGGAGCTTAGGCGAGGCGAGCATCATCACCGTCGGTGCGCCGGTGAGCTGTTCCAGGAACTCGGTGTGGCCGGGGGCGTCGTAGCCACCGCGATGGAAGGCGGCCTTGTCGATCGGGGCGGTCACGATCCCCTGCACCTCACCCGCGCGCGCCATCGCCACCGCCCGCTCGATCGCGAGCCCGGCCAACCGCCCCGCCAGCGCATCGCGCTCGCGCCCCGCTTCGGTATCCGGACTGGGACCGACGCCACCGGCCCAATCCCCCACCGCCTCATCCACCGGCACCCCCGTGCCACGAGGGCCGACCACCACGATGCGCGCAGCGCCCGCGATCCCGGAGGTCGCGAGCGCTGAGCGGACGATCTCCGGACCGATCCCACGCGGGTCTCCCAGCGTGATGGCGATCGCGGGCCTCGTCACAATCGGAGGGAGACGTACATCTCGCGCCGGAGGTTGTCGAGCGTGCGGCGGATCGACTTCTCCTCGCGGAGCTGCTTGCGGATCCGCTCCTGATTCTCCGCGAGCGAGTACTCCCCGGGGGGCTTGATCGCGAGCACCTGCGCGACCGCCCACTTGTTGTAGCCGGACATCGGATCGGGGATCGCGAAGACCTCGGAGAGCCCACGCTCGGCGACCCCCTTCAACGCCACCCGATACTCCGCGGGGAGGGAATCACGGGGAAACCCATCGGGGATCGCGCGCTCCTCATCGGTGTCATGGAAGCGCGCAACCAGTGTGTCGAACGAGGTTCCTGCGGCCCAGAGGGTCCGCATCGAATCCGCCCGCTCTCGCGCGATGCGCACATCCGCCGTGTCGACCGATGGCTTGATCAGGATGTGGCGTGCGCGCACCTCGGCGGCCCGCACCCGATCGACCCGGATGACATGGAAGCCATACGTGGTCTTCACCAGGGGGCTGATGCGATTGGGCTGGAGCGCGAACATCATCCGCTCGAACTCCGGTACCATGACGCCGCGCCGCTGCCAATCGAGGTCGCCCCCGCGTACGGCGGAACCGGGATCCTCGGAGAATCGCCGGGCGAGCGAGTCGAAGTCGGCCCCCGCCTCCAGCGCGAGCCGGAGCGAATCAGCCAGTGTCCGAGCGCGCTCGACACTGGCCTCGCTCGGCGTCGGCTCCACGACCACCTGGCGGAACGCGACCAACTCCGGCCGCGGCGGGAGCTCCCGCTTGAGCCGCTGGAAGGCCTCCTCCACCTCGCGCTCCGTGATGTTCGCCGGCGCCAGACGCCCCTTGGCACGCAGCGAGTCGATCGCGCGCCGCTGCTGCTCATCCCGGATCGCCGATTCGATCGCCTTCTTGCGGTATTCCTCCGGCGTCCCGAACCCCTCCTGCTGGAGCGCCTGTCGGTACTGCTGTTCGCTCTGGAACTGCTTGCGCGCGCCATCGACCTGCTGATCGACGGCCGCGGCGACGTCGACCTCGGTCACCTCGATCTTGTAGTCCTTGGCGACCGCGATCAGGACTTCCTTGTCGATGATGCTGTTCAGGAACTCGCGCGCAAGGGTGACCTGCGCCGCGCTGTCCTGCGGCACCTGCAACCCACGGCTCCGAGCGAAGTTGATCGCCTCGAGCACCTCGCTGAGGAGGATCGGGTGTTTGCCCACGACCCCCACCACCCGATCGACCTCGATGTCGCGCCCCGTCCGCTGCTGCGCCTCGACCGCCGTCACGCAGGTTACGGCGGCGAGACTCGCGGCGAGGAGACGCCGAACGCGCTGATGCAGCGTCGCGATCACTTACGGCTGCTGGACGGGTGCGGTCGGGGCGGGCGCCTCGGTCGGCGGGCCCATCGGCACCGCGGAGGGCGGCATGTTCGCCGCACGCGCCGAGTCCGCCACGGCACGGCGCTTGGTCGCCTCGGCGAGCACGCGATCGAGGCCAGCGGGCGTCACCCGGTGATCGAAGCGTCCGCGCAGCACGCTCGCGAGCTGCTCCGGCACCTCGACATACTGCACCTCGTTCCGGATCACCTGCGCGAGGAAGGCATCCACGCGGGCCGACGCGAGCGTCACGCGCGCGCCCTCATCCGTCGCGCTGTCGGCGAGCTGCGCCGGCGTCACGCGGAGCGCCTCCATGACCCCCTTCACCCCGCTGAAGAAGGCCCCGCGAACCTGGTTCACCTCGGCGGTGTCGAGCGTGATCTTGAGCGAGTCGGCCACCCGGAGCACGAGCTCGTTCCGCATGAGGTTCTCGACAAAGGTCGGGATCACCGAATCCGGCGCCTGCGCGACCTGTGCCCGCACCCGCGACTGCGGCGGGAAGGCGGCCATCCACTGGGCCACACGCGCCGCGGTCATCGTCACCGGCTTCGACGTCGCGATGACCGTCTTGTCGGTGCGGAAACCATCGGGATCCTCGGCGATCGCCTTCACGAGCTTGGCTGCGCTCGGCTTGACCTTCACCTGCGCCGTGCTGTCCATCGTCGCGAAGTAGGTGCTCTCTGCCGCCTGCGCCGCGATCGAGGCGTACGCCGGCCCGAACTGGTCCTTGATCTCCGCGAAGGTGTGCCGGCGGATGATGTGAAATCCGAACTGTGACTCGACGACCCCGGTGATCTCCCCCGGCTTCACCGAGAGAATCCCCGCGTCGAACTCGGGAACCATCTGGCCGCGCGGGAAGACGCCGTAGCTGCCGGCGCGCTCCTTGGAGCCCGGATCGTCGGAGCGACGCTTCACGACGTCGGCGAAGGTCGCCGCGGTGATGGTCTTCGCGATCCGCTCGGCCTCGGCCTTCAGCGCGGCGTTCTTCTCCGGCGAGACCCCTTCGGGCTGCTTGGCGATGAGGATGTGCTGCGCGCCGAGGAGGACCCCCTCGTTGTACTTCTGCTCGAAGACGGTCGAGTCGACGGTGCCCCAGTCCTTCCCGATGACCTCCTGCACCTCGCGGAACTTGAGCTGCGCGAGGGCCGCCCACATGCCGGCGTCGGCGTCCTCGATGGTCCCGAGGGTGTCTCCCTCCGCGGCGGCGAGCGCGACGAGCTGGTAGTTCACCCAGAGCTGCGCGATCGAGCGGATCGCGTCGGGGCGGAGCGGGACCTCCGAGTCGCCGAGGAGCTCGGTGAGGCGCTGCACGGTGAGCTCCTGCGAGCCGACGCGCGCGACGACGTCGGTGTGCGCCGTGAGGGCCCGCTTGAGCCCCTCACAGCCGGTGAGGCCGAGGACGAGGAGCGCCGAGGCGCCGAAGAGACGAAGACGAGTCATGACGAGTGGAGAAGGGTGGGGGGACGGTTTCAGGTCAGCTCAGGGGTGATGGTGCGCAGCGCCCGGATCAGGCCATCCAACAGCGTCGCGCCCCCCAGCCGCGTGAGCTTGAGCGAGAGGGGCTGCACCCGTCGAACGTCGACCTGGAACTGCACGTCTCGGAAGGCCGCCGCGAGGGGCTTGAGACGTGGGACCGCGTCCGCACGGAAGGTAATACGGGCCTCGGAGCCATGCACCAGAATCCCCTCGACCCCCAAGGGGGCCCCAAGGCGCCGGAGGCGGGCGGCGGCGAGGTAGGCCTCCGCCGGCTCCGGGATGGGGCCGAACCGGTCACGGATCTCCTCGCGGATGAGGTCGACCTGCTCCACGGCGGTCGCCGCGCCGAGGCGGCGATAGAGGTCGAGCTTGACCTCCGGGGCGGCGACGTACTCGTCGGGGAGGTAGCTCGGGAGGTCGAGGGTGATGTCCGCGGGGGGCGAGGGCGGTGCGGCGTCGCCCCGCTGGATCCGCGTGACCGTCTCCTCGAGCATCCGGAGATAGAGGTCGAACCCGACGGCGTGCACGAACCCCGACTGCTCGGGGCCCAAGAGATTACCGGCACCACGGAGTTCCATGTCGCGGAGCGCGATCCGGTACCCCGCCCCGAGCTCGGTGTGATGCTCGAGGACGCGCAGGCGACGCTCGGCGTCCTCGTCGCACTGCTCGGGGACGATCAGGAAGCAGTAGGCGCGGCGATGCGACCGACCCACGCGCCCGCGCAGCTGATAGAGCTGCGCCAGCCCGAAGCGGTCAGCGCGATCCACGAACATCGTGTTGGCGTTCGGGACGTCGATCCCACTCTCGACGATGAGCGTCGAGACGAGCACATCGAGCTCCCCCTCGACGAAGCGCCGCATCACCTGCTCGAGCTCGCGCTCCGGCATCTGCCCATGGCCCACCCCGACCCGTGCGCGCGGCACCAGCCGTTGGATATGGTCGGCGACGGCGAGGATCGTCTCCACCCGGTTGTGTACGAAGAAGACCTGCCCGCCGCGATCGAGCTCGCGCTCGATCCCCTCGATGATCACGGCATCGTCCCACGGTTCGAGCGAGGTGAGCACCGGCGAGCGATCGCGCGGCGGGGTCTGCATCAACGTGAGGTCGCGGAGCCCCGCGAGCGATTGATGCAGGGTGCGCGGGATCGGTGTCGCGGTGAGGGTGAGCACGTCCGTCTCGAGCCGGAGCTGCTTGAGCCGCTCTTTGTGCTTCACGCCGAACCGGTGCTCCTCGTCGATGATCACGAGCCCGAGCGATTTGAAGGTGACGTCGGGGCTCAGGAGGCGATGCGTCCCGATCACCACATCCACGGTCCCGGCGGCGAGCTCCGCGAGCACCGCCTTCTGGTCCTTCACCGTCTGGAAGCGACTCATCACCGCGATGCGCACGGGAAAATCGGCGAAGCGGTCGCCGAAGGTGCGCGCATGTTGCTCGGCGAGCACCGTCGTCGGGACGAGCACGACGACCTGCCGTCCGCTCTGCACCGCCTTGAAGGCGGCGCGGACCGCGATCTCCGTCTTCCCGTAGCCCACATCACCGACGAGGAGGCGATCCATCGGACGCGCCCCCTCCATGTCCTGCTTCACGGCGCTCGTCGCGGTCCGCTGGTCTGGGGTATCCTCGAAGAGGAAGGAGCTCTCGAGCTGCTTCTGCCACGCACCATCGGGGTGATGCGGCGGTCGGCTCGCGACGCGGCGCCGCGCGTAGAGGTCGAGCAGCTCCGAGGTCATCTCCTGGATCGCCGAGCGCGTCTTGTCACGCTGCGCGGCCCAGCGCTTCCCACCCAACTTGTGGAGGCGCGGCGGTGGGGCTTCGTCGGAGACGTCCCCGGCGGCGCGGTACTTCTCCACCTGATCCAGGCGGTAGAGCGGGACGTTGAGCCGATCGCCTCCCTCGTACTCCACGACGGCGACTTCGATGGTCGACTCACCGTGCATGACGGTGGTCATCCCCTTATAGATCCCGATCCCGTGCTCGAGATGCACCACATAGTCACCCGGCTTGAGCGCGGTGACCTGCTCGAGCGCGACGCCGGTGACGTATCTGCGGCTCCGACGCAGCCGTCGCTCCCGACGAAAGACCTCGTGGTCGGTGAGGACGCGGAGCCCCTCCGGCGCGCCACGCGGTGGCAGGAGGAAACCGCCGGCGAGGGTGCCGATCACCAACGACGCGGCGCCGCGTCCCCCCGCCATCCCATCGAGCAGCTCCTCGAGCCGCTCCGCCTGCCCCGGATTGTCACAGAGGATGACGGTGTTCGTGCCATCGCGTACGAGCGAGCCGAGCCGCGCGAGGTCGCGTTCGATCTTCTCCGGGGGGCGGATCGGGAAGGTGACGGTGCGCCCGTCGGTCTGTTCCGCCGGGCGGAGCTCGAGGGTCGGGAAGGTGCGCAGTCGACGCGCGACGAGATCGGGGGCCTCGAGCAAGGCTTCGCGCGAGGCGACCTCCTCGCCCCGCCGGCGCGCGAGCTCGAGATGGTGCGCGGCCTCCTCCCAGGTGCGCTTCCACTCCGGCGCGAGGGTCACCCCCTCGGGGATGATCAGGAGCGCCCCCGCGGGCCAGAGATCGGGAAGACTCACCCGCGAGACGGCGCCCTCGTCCTCGTCGTCGTTGCCCTGCACCTCCACCGGGAGGACGGTCACCTCATCGAGCGTCGCGGTCATCCGCTGCGTCGCGATGTCGAAGGCGCGCACCGCCTCGAGTTGGTCGCCCCAGAATTCCAAGCGCACCGGCGCCCGCATCCCGAAGCCGTAGATGTCGACGATCCCGCCGCGCACGCAGTACTCGGCGACATCCTCCACCACGGGGACGCGCGTGAAGCCGACGCGATCGAGATGCGCCGTCAGGTCCTCGAGTCGCCAACTCTCGCCGCGCCGCAGGACGAGCCGCGCCTCGGCGAGGGCGCGCGGGAGGCGTGTCCGCTCCTGCACCGCGCGCGCGGTGGTGAGGAGCACGCGGATCCCGCCTCGCGCGAGCGCCTCCAGCGTCTCCACGCGCTCCCCCGCGATCTCGGCGTGTGGCTCGATCTCGCCGAACCCTTCGCGCGGGGGATAGAGCGCCACCTGTTCGCTCGAGAGCACCGCCTGCAGATCCCCCAGCCAGCGCTCCGCCTCCGGGAGCTGATCGGCGATGATGACGAAGAGGCGGTTCGGCTCCGCGGTGGCGAGTGCCGAGATGAGCACCGCATCGGCTGACCCGGCGAGTCCGGTCACGGAAAGGGTGCCGTTCACCGTCGGGAGCGACTGGGTGAGGCTGCGGAAGGCGGGGAGCGCGGCGAGGCGCTCGACGAGGAGAGGGAGGGCCATCAGTCGGGAGCGGAGGACGTGCGTGGGCGGCGCCCACGACGCGCCACGAGCGCCTCGGCGAGCAAGAGCAGGAGTGCGAGGATGAGAAGTGGGCGGTCGAGCGGGCGCGGGCCGATGGTCGCGAAGGTGGCCGCACCGATCGTGAGCGGATCGGCATCGAGGGCGGTCGCACGAAGGGTCTGCGCAAGCGCTGGGCCATCGAGTCGGTCAGGATCCGACTCCGAGGGTTCGGGATTCACGACGAGCGCACCGACCCGCGTGCCACGCCGCTGCCAGAAGCCCACGCCCGCTCGCCAGGGGGCGTCCATGGTGGCCCCCGCCGTCACCGGTTGCATCGTGCCATCGCTCGCCTCGAGCGCATCGACCCCGCGCGGGATCGTGAGGAGGGCGCCCGGCGTCGTCTCGACGACGCCGACCTCGCCGGGGTCGAGCCGCTGCGTCAGGAGCGCTCCGAACCACGGGACGAACCGCGCGGTGCGCGGGAGATCGGTCGCGGCGACGTCAAGCGGCGAGGCGATCAGGAGGTAGCGATCCCCACGCACGGCCCACGGCACCGCACCGACGCGCACGAGCGTATCGACGCGCGCGTCGGCCGCATCGGACGCAGCCATGAGGGGATACCAGAGGCGCACCGTCGTCGCGGCGTTCTCCGTCGTCTCACCGCCTGACGACGGGTCGTCCAGCATCACGCGGGCCTCGGCGCGGCGCGGGGCACCGAACCGCCAGGGGATCCCCGCGCGCTCGAGCGCCCGATTCACCTCAGGGAGTCGCACCGGGTCCGATGGGGCGAGCACGACGGCGGTGGTGCCGGGACGCGCGGTCGCACCGATCAGTGTCCCCGGCCCACGGCGCAGTCGCCCGGAGGCGATCAACGCCTCGACGGCGCGCGCGACGAAGGGACCAGTGGAGGGATCGACCTCGACCGCCGGGGGATCGCCGACCCGGACGGCGAGATACCGGCGATCATCGCCGCGCAGTTCGTCGGGCGTCAATTCCACCGTCGCCGCCGCCCAGCCACGGAGCGCGGGGCGACCCCGCGCGAGCACCGTGGCCTCGGGGCCCGCCGTCCCACGGGCGAAGGTGCGCCCCGCCACCTGCACGCGCCAGGAGACCGAATCCTTCGCGGCCACGCGAAGACGTACCGCCCCCGCCGCTCCCCAGACCGAGGGTGCAGCCACCGCCTCGCGCACCGCATGGTTGGGACCCCACACGAGTGGTGGGACCGCCACCCGCCACCTGACATCCTCCCGCGCCACCCTGGCGAGCGCCGACGGATCCCACGAGGAGCGCTGGCCATCGGTCAGCACCACCACCTGCCGCACCGGGAGCGGGCTCTCGCGCACCACCGCCATCGCCCGCGCGAGGGCACGCGACGCATCCCCTGCCCCGTCGAGCGGCGTGACCTCGGCGAGCGCGTCGCTGAGCGCAGCGAGCTCCCCACCGACCGTCACCCCATCCATCGTCACGAGCCAGAGCTGATCCTCCGGCCCCGCCTCGGCGAGGATCGCCGCCGCCATCGCACGGAGTCGATCGAGCATCGGCCCCGCCTCGGTCACCGCCTGCGAGGAGAGCGAGTTGTCGAGCACGACGGCCATCGCGACCGGCGCATGCCCCGCCGCGGGGACCGCGGCGAAGGGGCGGGCCGCGGCCAACGCGATCACCAACACGATCGCCAGCCGCAGGAGGAGCAGGAGCACGTTCTGCACGCGCACCTCGCGCGCATGGTCCTGCGCCATCCGCTGCAGGTAGCGCACCGCCGGGAAGTCGACGCGCGCGGCGGTCCGGCGCTGCCAGAGATGCAGCGCGAGCGGGACGGCAGCGAGCGCGCCGAGCCAGAGCGCCCAGGGCGCGAGGAAGCTCATGGCTGGCGTTGCCGCGCGGCGAACGCACGGCGGAGCGGGACCGTGAAGGGTTGGTCGGTGAGCACCGGTTCATAGAAGGCGCCGACCGCCGCGAAGCGGGCGCGCCACTCGTCGATCACCTCCCCGACCGTCGTCTCGTACAACGCGCGCACGTCGGCCGGGATCGCCCGTTCGGCGGCGCCCCCCTCGGGATCCACGAAGGTCGACTCCCCCGCCGCGAGGTCGAAGCGCCGTTCGGCGGGATCGAGGAGATGGAGGACGGTGACGTCATGTCCCTGCGCGCGCAGCCCGCGCACCGTCGCATCGACCTCGTCGGGATCGAGCAGGAGGTCCGAGACGAGGACCACCATCCCGCGGCGCGTGACGAGCGCGCCGGCCCGCGTGAGGGCTCCCGGGGCATCGGAGCCGGCGCCACTGCCTGGCTCCTCGAGCGCCTCGACGATCCGCCGCCCCTGTGCTTGGTGCGAACGCGGTGGGAGCGCGGTCCGGATCGCGTCATCGAAGCGGACCAATCCCACCGCATCGCGTTGCCGAAGGAGGACGCGCGCGAGCGCCGCGACCAAGTGGTCGGCGTACGCCCGCTTGGTCAGCCGTGTCGGCGCCCCGCGCCAGTCCATCGACCGGCTCACATCGAGCACGATGGTCGCCCGCAGGTTCGTCTCCTCCTCGAACTGCTTGAGGAGCCAGCGATCGGAGCGGGCCGCGACCTTCCAGTCGAGGAAGCGCAGATCGTCACCGGGCTGATAGGGGCGGTGCTCCGCGAACTCGACGGAGAACCCCTTCTTGGGGGAGCGATGCACCCCCTGGAGGAATCCCTGCGCCAACCAACGCGACACGACCTCGAGGCGCCCGAGGGCCGCGAGTGCAGCGGGATCCATGAGATCGGCCCGGACGGATGGACCTGCGGGCGCGGACATGCGAACCCGGAAAGCTAGGGGCGCCGAGGGGCCGGACACAGGGGGAGACGTTGGAGCCGCTCCCTCCCTCCACTAGCTTCAGGGGTTGCCTTCATCTGCCTCTCCCATCCGCCGCACCGCCTCGTGACCCCGCCGTCCCTGATCCGGAACTTCTGCATCGTCGCCCACATCGACCATGGCAAGTCGACGTTGGCCGACCGTCTCATCGAGACCACCGGGATGTTGCAGAAGCGCGAGATGAAGGCCCAGGTGCTCGATACCCTGGACCTCGAGCGCGAGCGCGGGATCACGATCAAGCTCAACGCCGTCCGCATGTCGTACGACGCCAAGGACGGGACGACCTACGAACTCAACCTGATCGACACGCCGGGGCACGTCGACTTCACGTATGAGGTCTCGCGCTCCCTCGCCGCCTGTGAGGGCGCGATCCTCGTCGTCGACGCCTCGCAGGGGATCCAGGCGCAGACCCTCTCGAATCTCTTCCTCGCGATGGACGCGGGGCTCGAGATCATCCCGATCCTCAACAAGATCGACCTTCCGGGCGCGGAGCCCGAGAAGCGGCGTCAGGAGGTCGTGGACCTCATCGGCTGCGCCCCGGACGACATCCTCCTGGTCAGCGCCAAGGAGGGCCTCGGCATCCCAGAGCTCCTCGAGGAGATCGTGAAGAAGGTCCCGCCGCCGCGTGGGAATCCCACGGGGCCGCTCCGAGCGCTCATCTACGACTCGTACTACGACAAGTACCGCGGGGCCATCCCCAGCGTGCGCGTCGTCGATGGGACGTTGACGAAGGGGATGCAGATCACCTTCGGCGCGTCCGAGAGCGTGTACGAGGTGCTCGACGTCGGGTACAACCAACTGCGCCAGGTGCCCGCGAAGCAGCTGACCGCCGGCGAGGTCGGCTACGTGGTGGCGAGCGTGAAGTCGGTGAAGGAGACGCGCGCCGGGGACACGATCTTCGACGCCGAGCACAAGGCGAGCGAGCCGCTCCCGGGGTACCAGGCCGTCCGCTCGTTCGTATTCGCCGGCATCTTCCCCACGGACACGCAGCAGTACGAGGACCTGCGCGACGCCCTCGAGAAGCTGCAGCTCAACGACGCCTCGCTGAACTACACGCCCGAGACGTCCACGGCCCTCGGCTTCGGCTTCCGCTGCGGCTTCCTCGGCCTCCTCCACATGGAGATCGTGAAGGAGCGCCTCGAGCGCGAATTCGACCTCGACCTCGTCACGACGGTCCCCAGCGTGGAGTACCACGTGAAGAAGACCGACGGAGAGGAGCTCCTGGTCGAGAATCCGGCGCTGATGCCGCCGGCGGGCTCGATCGAGTACATCGAGGAGCCCTACGTGAAGGCCCGGATCATGGTCCCCACCGACTACATCGGGCCCATCATGACGCTCGGCACCGAGCGCCGAGGCGAGTACAAGGGGATGCGCTACCTCGACACCACCCGCGTGGAGATCGACTGGGAATTCCCCCTCGGCGAGATCATCCTCGACTTCTTCGACAAGCTCAAGTCGATCAGCCGCGGCTACGCCTCGCTCGACTACGAGATGCTGGGGTACCGTCGCAGCGACCTGCAGCGCCTCGACATGCTGATCAACGGCGACCCGATCGACGCCTTCAGCGTGATCGTGCACGAGTCCAAGGCCTACGAGTGGGGCCGCAAGGTCTCCGACAAGCTCAAGGACCTGATCCCGCGGCAGCTCTTCGAGGTCGCCATCCAGGCGGCGATCGGTCAGAAGGTGATCGCCCGCTCGACGGTGAAGGCCCTCCGCAAGGACGTGCTCGCCAAGTGCTATGGCGGCGACATCAGCCGCAAGCGCAAGCTCCTTGAGAAGCAGAAGGAGGGGAAGAAGCGCATGAAGCAGGTGGGCTCGGTGGAGATCCCGCAGGAGGCGTTCCTCGCCGTCCTGCAGGTCGAGTAGCGCCGGCGCCTCGGCGCCCCCTCCGACACGTCAGTCGCGCGCCGCGCGCGCGATCACATCCGCGTAGATCCCTTCCAACACCGCGGTCTGCGTCCGCAGGTTGAACGCCCGCTCCATGTGGACGCGCGCCGCCACGCTCATCTGGGCGCGGCGTGCGGGATCGGTGAGGATCCGTAACAACCGATCGGCGAGCGCGGCCTCGTCGCCCGGCGCCACGCAGTAGCCGGTCTCCCCTTCCGCGACCCCCTCGGCGGTGCCACCTGACGTGGAGACCACCACGGGACACCCGCAGGCCTGGGCCTCGAGGAAGGTGAAGGGCAACCCCTCCGCGTTCCCGCGCGCATCGACGACACTCGGCCCGCAGAGCACCGTCGCTCGCTGCATCAGGGCGTTCACCTGCGCCGGCGTCTGCACGCCGAGGAAGCGGGCCCGCACGCCGAGCTGCGTGGCGGCCGCCTCGAGCGCCGCGCGCAGGTCACCATCGCCCGCGATCACGCATTCGGCGCTCGGCAGGGTGCGCTGCACCGTCACCATCGCACGCAGGAGGTGGATCACCCCCTTCTTGGCCGCGAGTCGTCCGACGAAGAGCACCTGATCGGGGACCGGGGGCGCGCCGGAGGGGACGAACTTCGTGATATCGACCCCGGTGTAATGCACCTGG
>Ga0222713_10000913_pt1 | contig 33925 bp, 48 predicted proteins | sample C33_649DmetaG_FD_165061 | JGI IMG/M metagenome (GOLD analysis project Ga0222713, IMG submission 165061) | Estuarine water microbial communities from San Francisco Bay, California, United States - C33_649D | ecosystem: Environmental > Aquatic > Marine > Unclassified | place: USA: California... | reverse complement strand
GCAATTGCTGCACATGATGGAGCAACTAAATTGTATGATGTATTCGTATTAGATAAAGAAAGAAAAGTAAAAAACAATGCCAAAAACTTTAACAAAGATGGTAGAGAAGTTAACGTTCACATTTTTGATAATGAGAAAAATCTATTATATGCTTTCCTTAATTACTATGAGGAAATTAATCCAACGATTCTAACGGGTTGGAATATAGATTTCTTTGATATTCCATATTTGTATAACCGATTAAAGAACGTATGTGGTGAAGGTAATGCTAAAAGATTATCACCGATTGGACAGGCATTCTGGTCTCCATATAGAGAAAAGTTTAGTTTCGGTGGTGTAGCTATTTTGGATTATATCAATCTATACAAAACATACACTTATACATTGGAAGCATCTTACACATTAAATTATATAGCAACCAAAGAGTTGGGTAGAGGTAAGATTGAATATGAGGGAAGTTTGGATGATTTATTTGAAAACGATTTAGAGAAATTCATTGAGTATAATATTGTCGATGTGGACTTAGTTGTAGCAATGGATGAGAAACTTCAGTTTATTGAATTGTGTAGAGCAGTTTGTCACGCCGGATATGTACCATATGAAGATTACATCTATTCATCAAAATGGTTAGAGGGAGCTTGCTTAGGATACCTTAAAAAGAAAGGATTGGTAGCAACTAATAAACCAAAGGATAGAAAAGAACGGATGCAAGCACTTCGTGATAATAACGAAGAGAAATTCATCGGAGCTTATGTGAAAGAACCTATCGTTGGTAAGTATGATTGGATTTATGACTTGGATTTAACATCCCTATATCCATCTATCATTATGACTCTAAACATCAGTCCGAAACAAAAGGTTGGTAAAATCCAAAATTGGGATGCTGAAGAAAATATAAGGGGAGTAGAGAAGATATATAAGTTAGTAGGTAAAGATGGTGATACTTACGAATATAGTACACAGGAATTAAAAGAAGTAATTAAAGATAGTAATTTAGGTGTTGCTGCAAATGGAGTCCTTTATACACAAGATAAGCCGGGTCTAATCGCAGATATCCTAAACGATTGGTTTCAAAAACGTGTTGAATTTAGGAAATTAGAAAAAAAATATGGTGAAGCGAAAGATACGGAAAAGTATGAATTTTATGCTAAAAGGCAGTTGGTTCAGAAGATTCTTCTCAATTCTATGTATGGTGTGCTTGGTCTTCCTGCCTTTCGGTTTTATGATATTGATAATGCTGAGGCGGTTACGATTACAGGTCAAACTGTTATTAAGAAAACGGCAGAAATGGCAAATATCAAATATTGGAAAGAACTCGGAACTAAAGAGGATTATAATGTGTACATCGATACTGATTCCATTTATATGATGGCTGAACCATTGGTAAAGCATCGATATCCAAATTACAAAGAGTTCGACCAAAACCGAATGGCTGAAGAAGTGAACACAATCGCCGAAGAAACTCAATCGTTTTTAAATTCATTCTATGATATGTTGGCTGAAAGATTTTTCTTCATTCCAAAAGATAAACATAGATTTGAAATCAAAAAAGAATACATCAGTAAAGCTGGTTTTTGGGTAGCAAAGAAACGATACGCACAATGGATGATTCTGAAAAATGGTATCCCATGTGATAAGTTGGATGTTAAAGGATTGGATGTAGTTCGCTCATCATTCCCCAAAGCATTTCAGGACTTTATGGCTAAAATGTTAAAAGATATCTTAATGGGTAAAGATAACGCTTTTATGGATGAAGAAATTCTTACTTTTAAAAAGAGTATGGCAACATTGCCAGTTAATAAGATAGCTAAGGGTGGAGCAATTAAGGAATTAAGTAAATACGATAATGGTAGTTGGAGAAAGGATGGTGGTGAATCGATTGCATCTTTTGAGAAAGGAACTCCTGCACACGTTAAGGCTGGTATTACTTACAATCGATTATTAAAGTTCTTTAACTGTCCATATAAGCACGAACCAATCAGAGATGGCGATAAAGTAAAATGGGTATATCTTAAAAATAATCCATTGGGATTAGATACCGTAGCATTTAAAGATTATAATGACCCAAAAGAAATTATAGATTTCGTAGAACAATATATTGATAGAGATAAATTATATGTATCGGATATGGAAAATAAGGTAGATGATTTCTATACCGCACTTAAATGGCAAAAGGCTTCAACTGAAGCTCAGACTGCTAAAAAGTTTTTCTCATTTTAATTTGGAACATTCGAAATATTTCCTTATATTTGTAACAATAAAATAAAATTTAAAAATTAGATTATGAACAAAAACAATTTACAAAGATTCATTCAAAAGTATTCACTAGGTGGAGTAATTGAATCGGTAGCATGGAACGCAGAAGGAAACAAACTATCTGTACGTTTCATTTCAGATGACAAAACAATGCTAGGTGAAGTGGATTTTAATGGCTTTACATCAAAACCATTCAATGTTGGTATTTACACTACATCATTGTTAAAAAATTTATTAGGCATTTTAGATAATGATTTATCTTTAAATGTTGATACGGTTGGAGATAAAGCAACTGTATTAAAATTGGTTTCAGAAGAAACTGAAACTTCGTATCAATTGGCTGATTTGGGTGTAATTCCTGCAGTTCCGGATTTAAAAGTATTGCCAGAATTTGGCATTTCGATTGAGATGGCATCTACTATGATTGATAAATTTATCAAAGCAAAGGGTGCATTATCTGATATCGATACATTCACTGTATTCACCGAAGGTGGTGATTTAAAGATGGCTATCGGTTATTCAACTATTTCTACAAATAGAGTAACATTCACTTGTGAGAAGGGATACGCTGGAGATGTTAAACCAATCTCTTTCTCCGCTAAGTACCTTAAAGAAATCTTAACAGCTAATAAAGAAGCAACATCCGCAAAACTTAAAGTATCAGCTGATGGATTGGCACACGTTGAATTCATCATTGATGAGTTTGTTTGTAAGTATTATTTAGTAGAAATTTCAAATTAATAAAATGGCAAAAAAATTAGAAACAAAAGAAACCGCAGGTATTTCAGAAGGAGCTCCAATTTTGGATGCAGAATGGTGTTATCAATTTTTTGATAACGAACCTATGATATTCGGATATCAAGAAGAAGGACAATCTGCAACACCATTGGTTCTTCAAATTCAACCAAATGAAGGAGAAGGTTTACAATTTACTCAAAATGGTATGGCATTTAGAATCTTCCCAAGACCTATTTCGGAGGCAACAAAATTAGAAAGAGCAAAAGAAAAACAAAAAAATGCAAGTAAAGATTAAACTATTAGCTGAAAACGCAGTTAAGCCAAAATATGCAAAAGAAAGTGATGCTGGATTAGATTTGGTAGCAACATCAATCATAAATCATACTCCAACTCAAATTACATATGGATTAGGATTAGCAATAGAAATTCCAAAAGGATTTGTTGGATTGGTATTTCCCCGTTCATCGATTCGTAATTACGATTTAGCATTGACTAATTCGGTTGGTGTAATTGATAGTGGATATAGAGGTGAATTACAAGCAACTTTTCACAAAACCAAAGGTTTAGAATCTAAAGTATATGAAATAGGAGATAGAGCAGTCCAAATAATTATCATACCATATCCTACAATTGAATTGGAAATGGTTGATGAATTAAGTGATTCAGAAAGAGGAATTGATGGATTCGGTTCATCCGGTAAATAAAATAAAAAATATGAGCTTTTTCGCAAACGATATTAGTAAAAGAGAGCATAGTTTGTGGGTGGAGAAATACCGCCCACAAACACTTGCTGATTATGTTGGTAATGAAACCATCAAAGAAACTATTCAACAATATTTGGATAATAACGATATCCCACATTTACTACTTTATGGTAAGGCGGGTACGGGTAAAACCACATTAGCAAAGTTAATCATAAACACAATCAAATGCGACCATATGATTATCAACGCATCGGATGAAAACAATGTGGATACTGTTCGTAACAAAGTAAAGAACTTTGCATCATCGGTTGGATTCGCGGGATTCAAAGTTGTGATTTTGGATGAGTTCGATTATATGACTCCAAATGCACAGGCAATCCTTCGTAACTTAATGGAAACATTCAGTAAACATTGTAGATTCATTTTGACTTGTAACTACATTGAAAAGATTATTGACCCGATTCAAAGTAGATGTCAATCGTTTGCAATTACACCTCCAACTAAAAAGGATGTAGCAATTCAGGTTAGTAAAATTTTGGATAAGGAGAATATCAAATATGATTTAAAAAATGTGGCTGATATCATTAGTTCATATTATCCTGATATTCGTAGAATCTTAAACACTTGCCAATTACAATCCGCAAAAGGAGAGTTAAAAGTAGACCATGCAATTATGGTTGAATCTAATTTCCAAACAAAGTTAATTGATTTACTTAAATCATCTAATGATAAGAGAAATTTATTTATGAATATCAGACAAGCGGTAGCTGATAATAGATTAAATGATTATTCGGAAATGTACACTATGTTATATGATAAGGTAGATGAGTACGCAGCTGGAAATACGGCAAATGTGATACTTACTATTGCAGATGGATTATCCAAAGATGCGTTAGTAGTAGATAAAGAAATAGTGTTTATGAGCACAATTATTCAAATTTTAAATATTATAAAATGATAGACCAATTTAACCAACCACAAATCGATTTAAAAGATACTAGAGATGTACCATGCGAATGTGGTAACTTAATCTTTATGCCAGGTTATAGATTCCGTAAGGCTTCTAAGTTATTAACTGGCGGAGATAAAGATACTGTGATGCCGTTTGAAGTATTTCTATGTACAAATTGTGGTAAACCATTGCAGGAATTTTTACCTGAAGAATTGAGAATTACAAAAGAAGAAAAATAATGGCAGCTAAAAAGTTATTCGACCATCTTAATGCAATTACAGCAGAGCAAGACCCAAACTACTTCGATAAGTTATCGGAAGAAGATTTAAAATCGTGGAGTAACTTTATGATTAATCGATTCCTTTCTATGAAACCGGAATGGGTTGAACTTATTGCATCATTATTACCATTAACACAAACTCTTCAGCCAAAAGAAATGTACAAATTGTATATTAGTGTTTTACCAAAAGGTAAACAATACTTAAAATATACGAAAGGCAAATCGGAAGATAAGTATGAAGAATTTTTAGTGGAGTTGATTAAAAAAGATTTTGTAGTACCAGAATCACAAGCATTAGAATACATCGATATTCTCTATTCTACTAGAGAAGGTAGAGAAAATATTAAATATATTTGTGAAAAGTATGGTATAGAAAAGAAACAAATTACAAAGTTAAAATTAAAAATTTAATGTTAGATAAAAAATATTTAATAACATCTGGTTGCTCATTTACCGAAGGGCACTTATTGGGTAAAGCTGGTTCTTGGGCAACGTATTTTGCTGAAAATAATAATTTAGAATTAATAAATTTGGCAAAGGGAGGAACTGGTAACGAAATCATTACACAAAATGTTATTAATTATTCTACATTAAATCCTGAAATAGCCAAAGATAGTTTGTTTATTATACAATTATCGGAGTGTTTAAGATTTTTAATTTGTTGGGATGATTTCACAAAAGATACAGAACTTCATTCATTATATTGGCATATAACTCCATTACAATTTTTAGACCCTAATAATAACAAAAAAGTTACAGCGGATGGATTTAAAAATTGGGATAAATCATTTGAATTGAATAGATGGGTGTTTGATAATAGATTTCAAATAGCACAATTATATACAAATATAACGTTTTCTTTGTTGAAAACATATAACAATATTATCAATTTTACCAATTTTTGTAAAGCAAATAACTATCCATATTTGGTATTTGATGGGTTAAATAACCATATTCCAATAAAAAATGATAAGGGCTGGTATCTAAAAGATTCAGCAGGATTTCCATCATTTGAAATAGTAGTGGAAGATTCTAAAGATGATATAAATTTTTTTCATAAAAACCATTATCCAACAATCCATTCGAAGCTAATAGATAATCTAAAAGCAAATCCATTCTATTATAATGATATTACTTTGCATGAATTTATTCATAAATCATCAGAATATCATATAAATAATGATGGGCATCCAAATGAATTGGGTTCTAAACTTTGGGCTGAAAAACTTACGAAAATAATCAATGATACATTTGGTAAATCCGAATAAATTGATTATATTTGTAATATGGCTAGAGTATCATTTTCACAATATAGTATGTGGAGCAGTTGCCCACATCAATATAAACTAAGTTACATAGATGATTTGCGAGAATCATCATCCAATATACATTCTGTATTTGGTTCAGCAATGCACGAAACATTGCAAGAATATTTAAGTAGATGCCTTCGTATCTCCAAATCACAAGCTGATAAGGGAATGGATACGAAAGCATTTCTTAAAGAAAAAATGAGAGAATTCTTTCTTAAAGAATCCAATGAAGGTAAAGACCCTATATGTTCTAAAGAAGAATTAGTAGAGTTTTTAGAAGATGGAAATCTCATTTTGGACTATTTCCAAAAACCCAAAAACTTCAACAATTTCTTTTCTTTAAAAGATGATGAATTAATTGCAATCGAGCAACCCATCAATACTAAGATTGCCGAAAATGTAAACTTTTTAGGATTCATTGACTTTATTGTTAGAAATAAAAAGACGGGCAAATATCGTATTACTGACTTCAAAACATCTACAAAAGGTTGGAGTAAATACCAAAAATCAGACCCAATTAAGAATACACAAATACTTTTATATAAGAAATTCTACGCAGAAATGCTAAAAATTTCTGAAGATATGATTGAAGTTGAATTCATTATATTGAAACGCAAAGTATCGGAAAATACTGATTTTCATATTCCACGTATTAGTAAACATGTACCCGCAAGTGGTAAACCATCTATTAATAAAGCATGGAAAGGATTTACTGAATTTGTAAATAGCGTATTTAATACGGATGGTGCATATAGAACGGATGTTGAATATCCTAAGAAACCATCAAAATTATGCGCTTGGTGTGAATTTAAAGAAAGAGGAATTTGTGATGGAAAATAATTTTTTGTATATATATGTATATACAAATATTATTAACTATGGCGGATTTAAAATTAACTACGGTTAAGGTTATAAAAAAGTTATATGATGAGGATTTTAAGATAAAGACAATTCAAGGTGGATTGAACTTTCAAAGACTTGTTAATAGAACATTAGACCTTTATACGAAGAACGAAGAATTTAGAAAACAATTAAACGAATACACTACATTACAAATTAGTGGTTCACAATTTTAAGAGAACAAAATAAGTTATGACAAAGAAGAAGATTCTGTTACTTTCGGATGACCTTAGAATGACTAGTGGTATTGCCAACGTATCCAAACAATTAGTATTGGGAACAGTTGATAAATACGATTGGGTTCAATTAGGTGCAGCAATTAAACATCCCGAAGCAGGGAAGATTTTAGATTTAAATCAAAGCGTTAGGGAACAAACTGGCGTTGCTGATGCGGAGGTAAAGATATATCCATCCGATGGGTATGGAAATCCTGATATCATTAGGCAATTGTTGATGCGAGAAAAGCCTGATGCAATTTTACACTTTACAGACCCGAGATATTGGATTTGGTTGTATGAGATTGAGCATGAAATTCGCCAATCAGTACCTCTCTTCTTTTATCATATTTGGGATGATTTACCAGACCCAAAATACAATAGAGATTATTACGAAAGTTGCGATTGGATTGGAACTATTTCAAAACAAACCTATGGTATTACTAAGAGAGTTTGGAGTTGGGATAGAGAAAAGTACTGGGCTAAGCCGGAAGATTGGCAAGTAAGTTATGTACCACATGGTATCAATTCGGATTTATATAAACCAATTGATGTTCCCGAAGATTTTAAGAAAAGTATTTTTGGAGATAAAGAATATGAATTTGTTCTTTATTGGAATAATAGAAATATTCGTAGAAAACAGCCTATGGATGCTATGTTGGCTTTTGATAAATTTAGAGAAGCATTGCCCGAAGATAAGAGAGATAGAGTATGTATGTTAATGCATACTGAACCTGTACAAGAGCATGGTACGGATTTACCAACATTTATTGACCATTGTATGCCGGAAAGTAATATAATATTTGCTCCAAATAAATACACAGAGCAAGAATTAAATTATCTTTATAATTTAGCAGATGTAACAATCAATGTAGCATCCAATGAAGGCTTTGGATTGGCAACGGCTGAATCGGTAATGGCAGGAACTCCTATCATTGTAACTGTGACAGGTGGATTACAAGACCAATGTGGATTTAGGGAAAGAGGAAGTGGTAAGTTATTAACGGCAGAAGATTATGTTGAGATTGGTTCATTGCATGATAGATACAAAAGAAACAAAGTAGTTTGGGGAGATTGGGTTAAACCGATTTGGCCAGTTCGTTCAACAACAGGTTCAGTACCTACTCCATATATTTTTGATGATAGAATTGATTTTGAAGATGTAGCACCTTTGATTATGGATTTTTACAAAATGGGTAGAGAAGAAAGAAAAGCTGCAGGTTTAAAAGGTAGAAATCATTTCTTAGGAGAAGGTAAATTGAGTTTAGAAGCAATGTGTCAATCATTAGTAGATGGTATGGAAGGTGCATTTGCAAATTGGAAACCAAAACAAAAATTTAAGTTAATAGAGTTATAATATGAAACCAACGTTAGTATTTCAAGCACCCGTAGCAACAAGAAGTGGATATGGTGACCACGCAAGAGATTTGTTGCATTCATTATATAAATTAGATAAATTCGACATAAAAGTAATTAGCACTCGTTGGGGCAATACCCCAATGGATGCATTGAATTACGATAAACCATTCCATAAGTGGGTGGTAGATAATATCATTCCGGGTATTCAACAAAAGCCAGATATCTATATTCAGGTTACTGTTCCAAATGAGTTTCAACCATTGGGATTTTATAATATTGGTATTACAGCGGCAATAGAAACAACTGTTTCTCCATTAGATTGGATTCACGGTTGTAATAGAATGGATTTAATTATTGTTCCATCGCAACATTCAAAAGATAGTTTAGTTAAAACTGTTTATAATGAACAAGATAAGCAAACTGGCAAACTACTTGCACAACATAAAATTCAAAAGCCCGTTGAGATTCTTTTTGAAGGATTCGATGAATTTGATTTCGGAACTGATGTGATATCATATGTAACTGAATTAGATTCAATTAAAGAAGATTTCGCATTCCTATTTGTAGGACATTGGTTAAGAGGCGATTTGGGCGAAGATAGAAAGAATGTGGGTATGATGATTAAAACATTTGCTATGGCGTTTAAAAATGAAAAGATTAAACCCGCATTAGTTCTAAAAACATCATCAGCTGGATTTAGTGTAATGGATAGAGAAGCCACAATTAAAAAAATAAAATCAGTATTGGGTTCTGATTATGGTAAAGTTCCAATTTATTTACTACATGGTGATTTATCTCCATCTCAAATGAATGGTTTATATGAACATCCTAAAGTAAAAGCAATGTTGAATTTTACAAAAGGTGAGGGGTTTGGTAGACCATTGTTAGAATTCAGTTTGACTGGTAAACCTGTTATTGTTAGTGGTTGGAGTGGTCATTTGGATTTCTTAAAAGAAGGAGCTGTATTATTAGAAGGAGATTTGAAACCAGTACACGAATCAGCTGCTGACCAATTCTTATTGAAAGAATCGCAATGGTTTAATGTAAATGTTTCAAAATCTTTACCGATAATCAAAGATGTTTATAAGAATTATGATAAATATAAATCCGAATCATCTAAATTGGCAAAGTATAATAAGCAAAATTTTGGTTTAGAAAAAATGACCTTACTGTTTGATGATATTTTAAATCAATATGGTATTTATACAAAAATACAACCAAAGTTCCAGCAATTACAATTGCCAAAATTAAAACCTCTTAATAAATAATGGGTAATTTTAATCCACTATATCGTAAATTTATAGATGAAAGAAAATACGTTTCAGCCGATAGAATGGTTAGAGCTAAATTCTATCTTATAAAAGAGTACGAATATGTGGATGGTACTAAAGGTAAATTTACCGAAACTACTGCTCCAATAATTTATACATTATTTGTGTCTAAGCAAAAAGATATAGTCCATGCCGTAAAAGTATCGAATGTAAATCCAAATCTGATTAAAAAGTTTTTTGGTAAGTTTGTAAATGAAGATACGGAACAATTGGAAATGAAAGGTGGAGCAAAGAAGTTCTATTCGGGTGTTGTAGCTAAAATTCCAATAATTACGAATGAATCATATCGAACGTATAAGATAAGCGGATTTGGTAAAGTTATAGAACTTAATATGGATGTTAATGAATTAACTCCTAAAAGTATGAATGTAATTGGAATTGATAAAAAATCACAGAAAGGAAACATATAATAAATTATGATAAAATTCTTTGGATGTAGTTTTACTGAAGGTGGTGGATTAAATAATATAGATTATTATAACTTTATAGAATCACCACAAACTCCGTTAACATATTGGCCAAAAGATTCTACTGCTGAAGAACGAGTTGAAATACTTAAATTTTTAGATTCATACAAAGAAAATAATAGATTTACATCGATATTAGCAAATTCTCTAAATGTAGATATAATCAATTTAGCCAAATCCCAAGCTTCAAATGATTATATTTTAGAAAACTTATTTAAAGAAATTGTTGAAAATTCAAATGAAATTTATTTTATAATACTATCATTACCACACCGTAGATATTGGTACTATGAGGGTGATAAACAAAAGCATAATTTAAATATGCTAGAGTTTTCAGGAAATCCATTCGATAATAGAGAATCATATAGACCATTATATAATCACTTTACAAGCTATTTAGAATATGTATTCGATTTGCAAACGGAAATGGATACGCTGAATAGAAATATAAAATTGTTTGATACTTTTGCTAAATCAAAAAATTCAAAAATAATATGGAGTGGTTGGGATTTTGGAGATGATGAGAAGCATTTGGAATTCATACAATCTTCGACTGAAAATTACTTATTATTTGATGGATTATCGTTGAAACACTTTTGTATAAAAGAAAAATTACAAATTGAATCGGAAACAAATGGATTAGTGCCGGATAATCACATAAGTAAATATGGTAATATTGTGGTTGCTGAAAAAATTAAAGAATATATTATTAAAAATAATTTGTTATGACACCCAAAGAATTTGTTATTTGGTTGAAAGGATTTGTAGAAGCTTCCCATCATTGGAATTTAACTCCAGCCGCATGGGATAAGGTTAAAGATGAATTAAATAAAGTAAATACCAATTAAAAGAATATATAAATGAAATTAAGTTATGCAATAACGGCTTGTAATGAAGTCGAAGAAACCATTCGTTTGGTTAATCAGTTATTAAATTATAAAGAAGAAAATTCTGAAATAGTAGTTTTATTAGATACGCCAAAAGCTCCTACGGAATTGGTGGAGTATTTGGAATTACAAGCAAATGCAGACCACATTACACTTATAGAATCCGAATTTGATAATGATTTTGCACAATGGAAAAATCTATTGAACTCACAATGTAAAGGAGAGTGGATATTTCAATTAGATGCGGATGAGTACTTAACACCTGATTTGATTGTGAATATTGAAGCATTATTGGAAGCAAATATGGATAAAGACCTTATCTTAGTACCTCGTATAAATACAGTAGAAGGATTGACTCACGCTCATATTCAAAAGTGGGGTTGGAATGTGAATGAAAAGGGGTGGGTAAACTTTCCAGATGTTCAGACTCGTATTTATAAAAATAAACCAGAACAAATAGGATGGAGTGGTAAGGTACACGAAAGAATTGGTGGATTTGAAAACTATACGAATTTCCCATTGGAAGAAATCTATTGCATTAAACATCCAAAAACAATAGAAAGACAAGAAAAGCAAAATAACTACTACGATACGTTATAATGGTTCACATATATTATCACATATATGCGATAGATGGTGTAGAAACTATAATCGATGAGCAACTAAATTTGATTAAATCGCACTTTGATTTTCCATATAAATTGAATATAGGAATATCAATTGCCGATGAAAATAAATCCATTTCAAATGTATTGAATAAATTGGATAAAAATTTAGTAAGAGATATTAGAGCTAAAGGTAACGAATTTGTCACATTAGATTTATTAGAAACTGATAAAGAAAAATTTGGAGATTCCGATTATATTTTGTATCTTCATACGAAAGGTGCATCCAAACAAAATGATTCAAAATATCAGAATATCATAACTTGGAGACGAGTTATGAATTATTTTAATATAGAAAAAGTAAATGATGTATTTAAATTATTTGAAAGAAGCGATTTTAATACATATGGAATACTTTACTATGGATACTTTTATTCAGGCAATTTTTGGTGGACAACCGGTCAATATGCTAAAAGTATGGATTTGAAAAATATTAAGAAAAACAGATTTAATGCAGAAATAAAATTCATTCAATCTGGTAAAAATTGGAAACCATATTCACCATATAATGTGAATAATATAGATAACTACTCTATAAATTTTAAGAGAGAAGAATATGCAAAATAGAATAACATTTATATACGATTACAAAGATGGTGAAGTTTGGTCAACACCAATGGCTTTAGTAAATGAATTTAAAGAGAGAGGTTGGGAAACTCAAATAATTAAAACAAATGATACCGACTTAAAGAATTGGGTAGATTCCAACCCACAAACTGATATCGTATTGTTTATGGATTGGGGTAGATTTGATTCACAATATCTAAATAAGAATTTAGTACCCGCATTTTGGATACAAGAAAGTGGAGATGACCCACAAAACTTTGAAAGAAATTCGCCCAAAGCAGATAGATTTCATTATACGATAACGCCTGATAAGCGATGTGCCGAAGAATATAAAAATAGAGGAATAAACGCAGATTGGGTAAACCATTTTGCAGATACTAAAGTTCAATTTCCTATGAATTTAGAACCAAAGCATGTTGCTGTTACGAGTAGAGGAATTGGAAACTCAGCTTTTTTAGATTATTTAACTCATTGGGCAGAGGGAGCAGTTGGAAATAGAAATGGTTTAGGACCAAAAGAGCATACCGAATTTTTGAATAGTGGTATAATGGTTATTCAAAATAGTAGATGGAAAGAAATCACTCGTAGAATATTCGAAGGTATGGCTTGTGGTAAGATGGTTCTAACTGATAGATTGCCGGAAGAAACAGGTCTTTCTGAAATGTTTGTGGATGGGGAAGATATTGTATATTACGATGAGATGTTTGATTGTATAGAAAAGATGAACTACTACAATGAAAACGAAGAGGAGAGAGAAAGAATAGCACATAATGGTATGATGAAAGTATTACACAACTACACACAAATTCAGATAGTAGATAAATTAATAGAAAAATGGAAAAATTCTCAATAGTAATTCCAACACTTTGGAAATCGGACAGAACAAAGAAACTACTTTCAGATTTAAATGAGTGTGAATATGTAGATGAGATTATTGTAATAAATAATCAATTGACAGATATATTAGATGGAAAGGTGGAAAAGGTTAGACATGTTTCATTTGGTAAAAACATTTATGTAAATCCGGCTTGGAATTGGGGAATACATAATGCTAAAAACAATCACATTGCATTACTAAACGATGATATAAACTTTAATCCAAACATATTTGAACTAATAACTGAAGATGTATTAAATCAGTTTGGTATTATTGGTATGGGTGAGGGTAATTATAAATCCTTAAACATAGAAGGTGACCCTATATTAGAAGTTTGGCAACCAGGTGTAAATGATTGGGGATGGGGTTGTTTTATTATGTTGAATAAAAAAGATTGGATTGATATTCCAGATGATATAAAAATATGGTATGGAGATAATATAATAAAAGATGTAAATCCAGCACCAAAAGCAGTATTACGAAATTTTAGAGTTGATACTGAAATGAGCACAACATCCGATGAACCTATTTGGGATGAAAGAAAGAAAGAAGATTACAATAACTTTATAAATTATTTAAGAAATGCAAAAATTACCAATTAGTGTTGGAATATTGGCTTGGAATAGTGGACAAGTATTAGTTGATACTTTGACTACATATCATAACAATGGATTATTTGATATTGTAAATGATGTTACTATATTATTTCAGGAGTTCAGTATGCAAGATTATGAAATAGCTAAACACTTCGGATTGGATTTTATTGGCGAAACTACCAACATTGGTATTGGGCAAGCATTTATTAGATTAACTGAAAATGCACAAACCGAAAATATATTAGTATTAGAGCATGATTGGAATCTAATAGAAAATAGAGAAACCACGTATCAAAGATTGGAATCGGGTTTAGAATTATTAGATGGTAGTGTTGATGTTGTAAGATATAGGCATAGAGTGAACCCAGGTTATCCGCATTTTTCATTTAGACATAGAGGTAACGAACTTACTTACTATGATGATGAGATTGGGTGTACATCTCCACATCTTTTAGATTCATTACATTGGTGTGACCCTAAAAAAGAATTTCCCGAATATATAGGGCAGTTTGGAGAATATTTTTTAACATCATCTCGCTATGGCAATTGGACGAATAATCCGTGTATGTATAAAAAGCAATTTTATTTGAATACAGTTGAACCATTTGCGGGCGAAGGAATTGGATTGGAAGGAAACATCAGTAAATGGTGGGCACAGCAAAACTATTCAGTTGCACATGGTGAGGGTTTATTTATGCACAATGATTGGCAAAAATACGGAAAACGATGAAAGATTTAGTTATATCGGCAATAGCAAATTATTTGCCAGAAAAGATTAAAATATATGTTGAATCCCTAAACAGTTGTGGATTCGATGGTGATAAAGTGATGATATGTTATAACATACCAACCGAAACGATTGAATATCTTTCTTCATTTGGTTGGGAATGCTATGGTACTGAATTACAAGGACATCCTCATATGAAACGATTGGTAGATATGTGGTGGTTTTTACAAAACGATGATAGAGAATGGAATCATATAATCACAACAGATGTTAGAGATATTGTATGGCAAACTAATCCATCGGAGTGGTTAAACCAAAATCTTAAAACTAAAATCATTTGTGCATCCGAATGTGTTACATATGAAAACGAACCTTGGGGCCATAAAAATATACATGAAGGATACGGGCCTATGTTTTGGGATTGGATTAAACCCAATACTATTGGTAATGTTGGTGTGATTGCAGGGAAACATAAATCTGTAAAAGATTTACTAATGTTAAATTGGTTAGTATCTCAATCGGGTGATACAAGACATTTTACAGACCAGAGTTCATTTAACTTTATTATATCAAATGAATTGGTTAAAGATAAGATAGATATAAATTCCGATTTTGCATTGCAAGTTGGAACTACTACAAAAGATTTAAAAATAAAAGATGATATAATTATGAATGGAGATAATCCATATGTTTTAGTACATCAATATGATAGGAACGAAGAATTAAATAATTTAGTTATAAACAAATACAAATGAAAAAAATAGTTATTACAACCTTTATAATGCCAAATGAAATAGATGATTTGGAAAGAATATTGGGCGATTTAAACAAAGCATCAAAATACATCGATGGTAAAAATTACGAATTTTACTTAGCACTTTCAGTTGATGATTATTTAGTAAATTGGAATGAATCTAAATTGGATAAACAATATTTCATTGATAGATTTAATAAATTAAGACCATTGACAGATTGGGCAAGTAAAACGGATTTTCATATTAGAGAAGATATTATGGGTTGTACATCTCTAAGAAGAATTGCACATAATGAATGTACAGATGCAACTCATTTTATTTGGTTAGATACGGATATATGTTTCGATGATAGAATCTTATATTATATAGAAGCTAGTATAGATAGAATAAAAGAAACGGATGATTTACAAAAATATGTAATCAGCCCAGAATGTGTTAGAATATGGGATTCAACCTGGGATTGTTTGGTTAATGAAAACTTTCTTAATAAAGAGGTTGGATATTGTAAGATAAATAATCCATTTAAAGATAGTGGTGAAATTGGTGATGTAACTTTAGAAACGTTATTTAATAATGTACCAGGACAACCACGAATGAAATTTGGTGGTGGGTGGTTTAATTGTTTATCAAAGCCATTATTAGATAGAGCACCATTACCGGAATCAATGGGTCACTATGGGCCCGATGATACATTTATAATGTGGGCAGCTGAAAAGTTAAATCAGAATGGTGAGCAGATGTATCAATTTAAATTAAAAAATTATATTGTTTGTGAAAATTATATTTATAGAGATAGAACTCATTATGATAAATTAATAAAAAGAATTGATAGAAAAGATGAGTTTAGAAATCAAGCGAATTTATCATTTTCAACCGAAATAAACAATTTAAAATGACACCAATAGAAGCTAAAGAACATTTGCACACAAAGGGGTATTGTAGTTTTAATATAGCCGATTTAAGTTCGGAATTATTTGATATCGTAAATCAATATAAATGTGATATCAATGAATCTCAAAGAGAAAATATGATTTTTCTTAGGGGAGATTTTTCAACTACATGCGGAGAAGTCGGCATAAACACCAATTTTAAATCGTTCGAAAAAGCTGATGAAGTAAAAAATGAGAAACTTTCATTATTAAAGAAAGAAGATATTGTTCAAATATGGTTATACGGACACCCAAAGGAAGGTAATGAATCTTTAAGAAAATTATATACTGAATTAACTAAATATTTCTATGATATAGATGATAGTGTTGATTTAAATTTGGATATTAGTATATCGCTATATAATGATGGTTGTTTTTTAAATGACCACATTGATGGAAAGAGTCCTGTTAAAAATTACGCATCGATATTAGTATATCTGAATAAGGATTGGAAAGTTGAAGATGGTGGTAGTTTGATTTTGAGAGGAGATGATAATATAGATTATAAAGTTGTTCCTGAATTTGGAAATGTTGCTATAATAGATTTACAAAACTTCGATATCTACCATCAAGTGGAAGAAGTTCTAAATGGTGCAGAAAGATATACAATTATTTGTTTTCCATTTGATAAAAAAAATTTAGTAAAAAATGACTAAAGAAGAAATAAAGGATACGTTAAGAACTAAAGGATATTGCCATTTTCATATTTCAGAATTCGATGAAAGTTATGAAGAAAAGTTCAGAAAACATATAGTTGGAAAAGATGATTCCAAATATAAAAGATTAATGTCTGGTGTTAGACTTGATGTAACCAATAGGGAATTACTTACTGATATGATTATATCGGATATGTATGATGAGAATGGTAACTCTAAAATGTATAAAGCCAAATCATTTCAAGAAGGTGAACGTATAAAGGATTATATCCGAAATACACATTTGAAGGAAGATATTTTTCAAATTTGGCATTGGAACGCTGGTGATAGTATTATGGGAGTTGAGAACTACTATAAACCATATTTTGATAAAATGGCTAGATACTTATACGATGTAGAAGAATCTAAGCAATTGAAATTCAATTCTCAATTCACTATGTATAGCAATAAATGCTTTTTACAAAACCATAAAGATGGTAAAGTTGATGGTAGATTGTGTGTAATTTTAATATATTTGAATGAGGAATATGATGAAGAAAATGGCGGAATATTAATATTAAATGGCAATGAAAAGGTTTTACCTAAAATTGGTAATGTAGCTATCTTAGATTTAAGTTCATTTGATATAGAGCATCAAGTTACCGAAGTGGTTGGTGAACAAAATAGATATTGTGTACTTTCATTTATAAGTTTAAAAGATGAATAATAAGTTATATATTTACGGAGATTCGTTTTCCACAAACTATTCAACAGATGGCTCGCATGTTGAAAAAGAATTTTCTTGGCCATATCTTTTAAGAGATAAATTGGAATTAGAAATGGTTGACCAAGGGCACGCAGGTATATCCAATCAAGGGTTACTCCAAATGATTTATAGAAATTTTAATCCAAATGATGCACATACTGTAATAATTGGATTAACGTTTTTTAATAGAACATATGATTTCTATAAAAATGGTGGAGTTGATATATTGCATAATACGAGAGAGCAGTTATTGGATAAAGGTATATTTGATTATGAAATAGATTTCTATACAAAGCGATTGCAAGATGAGGATGGGTATAAAAGATATCTTCAGCAGTTATTAGAGCAATATTTGTTTTTATTTAAAATAATGAAGCAATCCAATATCAATTTTCATTTCTGGTGTTTAGATTCTGTGCAAGGAATACATGCGTTTGATGTGATGAAAACCCAATATAGAGAGCATTTTATACCCAATCCAAATGGCGAAGATGCATGGTTCAAACCATATATAGATAAGAAAACCGAATGGTGGCAAAAAAATAGTGATAGACACTTCTCAAAATTTGGACATTCTGAATTTTTTCAATATTTATATGGGTATATACAAAAAGATTTAATATGAAATTCGAAGTAACACATCCTAAAATTTGGAAAAAATTGGCAGAAAAAAAATTGCCAATGAAACATAAAGTACAAATTTATGAGAAGTTAGGTGGGGCATATCGTTTAGGCGAAAATGGTGGAGAGCAAGTATTCAATAAAATGACTGAATTGCTAAAGCACAAAATGAACGAAGGCGATGATAACTCTTCACCTGAAGAAACGTTAGCAGGATTAAAAGAAATGGCAATGGGTAATTTGGAAAGAATTGCCGATTATGCCAATATGATTGAAACGAGAATGAAAGATGGACAAGAATTAGATTCTTGGATGTATTCCCAACTTACAATTGCATTAGAAAATCTAAATTCAGTACACGATGCGATGGATGGGGATGATGGTAAGAGAGAACCTTTTAAAATTTAACAATTAATGGAAAACATTTATTCGGTATTAATTACGGCAATAACCGTATTAGGTGGAACAGGAGCTTGGAGGTACTATGAGAAGAGAGCCATAGCCAAGGATAGAGATGATGAATTCATTAAACACGATTGTAAAGACCGCATAGCAAAATTGGAAGCATTGTTAGAATCATCAGCTAAAGAGAAAGATGAGCTTCGTAATATGGTATTGGCTCTTACAAAAGAAGTAGCTGCACTAACTGTTAAAGTAGAATTTCTTACCAAAGAAAATGATAAGTTAGAAAAAGCATTACCAAAAACAAAGAGGCAAACATTGCATGGTTAATAACTTTACATCGGGAATGTGGAATGGTATGAAAGTTGAGTTTGGAAAAGTATATTCAAACTTAAACGCTTTCGCATTTAACACATTAAATGAAGCCGGTGAAAAGAAATTGAGAATATTCGATTTTGATGATACATTAGTTAAAACAAAATCTAACATATACATTACACATAAAGATGGTAAAACATCTACATTAACACCTGGAGAATATGCGGTGTATGAGCCAAAAGCAGGTGACCAATTTGATTTTTCTGATTTTGAAAAAGTAAAACAACCGCAAGAAATCAAAGGTGTTACGAGATTACTTAAAAACATCGTAAGAGTGGGGGGTTCGGAAATTGTTATATTAACCGCTAGAGCCGCATATAAACCAATCAAAGATTATTTAAAAGATATAGGATTAAATAATTTATTTGTGGTCGCATTAGCAGATTCAGACCCACAAAAAAAAGCTGATTGGATTGAGGATAAGATTAAAAGTGGGGTGAAAGATGTATTTTTTATAGATGATTCCCATAAAAATGTTGCGGCTGTAAAAGCTCTTTCTAAAAAATATCCAAACGTATCATTAAAAGTAAGACACGTTCAACACGATATTCCAGCGGCTCCTAAGCAAGATGGTAAAGCATCTAAGCAAATAAAAAGAGAACCAATTAAACATGCTGATATGAAAGGAAACGATATGAGTTTAAAATCTCTACTTCCAAAAACCGATTTAGAAAAGAAAATCAAAAACCCAGATACGGGTAAAATGATTAAATTAAAAACAGCATTGGGATACGAAAAAGATACAAAAGCATTTAAAGCAGCACAATTCGCATTAAAAAAGAAATAAGTTATGATTTACCTATTTACAGGTCAGCCGGGAAGTGGTAAAACTACTTTGGCTAAGAAGTTACAATATTGGTTACAAACAGATAAAAAGAATTGGAGAAAATCCGTATTCCATATAGATGGCGACCAATTAAGAGAACTATTCCCTAACACCGATTATTCCAAAGAAGGTAGAGAACGAAATATTCAAAAAGCATTTGATATTGCAAAATATTTAGATAGCTGTGGAACTGATGTTGTCATATCATTAGTTTCTCCTTATAGAGAATTGCGAGAGAAATTTAAATCGGAATGTAAAGTACAAGAAATATACTGCCATACTAAAAAAATTAGAGGTAGAGAGAGTTTCTTTGCATTGGATTACGAACCGCCTATTCAATTTTATGTTGATTTGGATACATCCGCATCACCTGATGATACTTTTTCAAAATTAATAGGGCTAATCGGGTAGAAATATTATTTTTTGATATTTATAATATATCAAAATAATGTTATGGAAATAGAAAACAACGAAGGATTCTTTCCGAATCTAACAGAACGCATCACAAAGCGAGGATTGGGAGCAAAGCCAATCTTAGAATCACAAATTAAAGCAGCACAAGAAAATTCTAACTCCGCAATGGAAGCGGCTAGAGTATTGGGTATATCTTATAATACTTATAAAAAATACGCAAAACTATATGGTATTTTTGAAGATTTAAAAAATCCAAATGGAGTTGGTATAAAGAAGGCATTTGGTGCTAGAAAAAACAAATATCCAGCCGAAGAATTATTAGAAGGAATGCACAATCATATTCCTCTTTGGAAATATAAAAACAAAATATTTCAAAGTGGATTGGTTCCCGAAGTATGTAGTTGTTGCGGATATTCAGAGAGAAGAATCACAGATAATAAAGCACCAATCATTTTGGATTTCTTAGATGGTGATATAGATAATAGACATATTGATAATGTTAGAGCATTATGCTACAATTGCTATTTTCTATTAGCAGGGGATAATCGAATCAAAATCAAAAAAATACCATTAAGATATCATTTAGATGAAGAAGAAAATATACAGGAGTAAAGTTCCATTTAGAATAAGTTTTGGCGGCGGTGGTACTGATATGCCGGAATATACTAAAACTCATATTGGTGCAGTAATTAATACGACTATTCGTTTATTTACTCATACCTCTTTGCAATTGAGAGATGATAACAAAGTTACATTTAAATGGATAAATAAGAATGAATATGAGGAGCATGATTTCAATAGTGAGTTGGATTGTTCATACGGATTAAAGCTCTTTAAAGCAACTCATAATCACATTTGCAAACGATTCAAAATAGAACCAATTGGTTATGATATTGTTTCATACCAAGATGTACCTACCGGAAGTGGTTTAGGTACATCATCTACATTAATCGTTTCTCTTATAGGAGTTTATATGGAACTATTCAACTTACCATTAGGTGAATATGATATAGCAGAAATGGCAATTCAAATTGAAAGAATTGAATTAAAAGAAAATGGTGGTAAGCAAGACCAATATGCCGCAGCATTTGGTGGATTCAATTATATGGAATTCAGAGGAAACGATGTAATTGTAAATCCAATTCGAATTAGAGATAGAGTACAAGATGAGATTGAAAATAATATAGTTTTATACTTTACTAATTTTACTCGCAATAGTTCAGATGTATTAGAAGAGCAAGTTAAGAAAATGGCTGATAATAATACGACATCCTTACTTTCACTACACGCATTGGTAGAGCAAGCTAAACTTATTAAAGATTGTTTAATAAGGGGAAACATAGATGAATTGGGTGAAATATTAGATTATGGATTTCAACAAAAGAAATTATTAGCTAAAGGTATTAGTACACCTGAAATCGAATTACTATATGAAACAGCATTAAAAGCAGGTGCAACGGGTGGTAAGATAAGTGGAGCAGGTGGTGGTGGATTTATGTTTTTCTATTGCCCAAATAACACCAAATATGATGTCATTAAAGCATTAGATAAATTGGAAATGGGATATCATCAACCATTTACTTGGAATAAATTTGGAATGAGAACTTGGCAAATTGGATAATTTTTCTTATATTTGAATAATATGGTAACAGTAACAGAAACAGCAGCTAAAAGAGTTGTAAAACTTATCGAAGAAAGTGGATTTGCAACTCCATATCTAAGAGTATCAGTAAAGGGTGGTGGATGTAGTGGTCTATCATATGAACTCACATTCGATACAGAACAACAACCAAACGATACACTTTCGGAAGATAAAGGAGTAAAGATATTGATAGATAATAAATCCTTACTATACCTAATCGGTACTGAATTGGAATTTTCAGATGGTTTAAATGGTAAAGGTTTTCAATTCATAAATCCTAACGCTAGCCGAACATGCGGATGTGGAGAAAGTTTTTCACTATAATATGGCACTAAAAGTTATTAAAGAGAATACGGGTAAAATGGAAAAACCTCGCAAATTTGAATACATATTCGAAGATGAAGATTGTGTTTCAATTTGGAAGTACGATTTAAATAAACAACCAAACGGACCAATTTCAGTTGAAAATAAATACACAGCTAAATATCTAAAAGAGATGGAGCTGATTAGAAAAAGAGGAAGATAATTTGGTAACTCCAAAAAAACTCCTTATATTTGTTTAATTAAAAAACCCAATTTATGGCTAGTAAAAAGCAGGAAATTTTTGAAACGATGAAATCATTGTTTACAAAATTTGAAGAAGAGCACAACAAAACAACAAAAGTATCTCAAAAGAATGCAAGAACGCATATCGGTGATTTGAAAAAATTAGTTACTGATTATAGACAAGCATCGGTTGAAGAAACTAAAGGTGGTAAGTAAAATTTGGGAGAGTAATCTCCCATTTTTATTTGGTAATTTAAAAAAATAGTTGTATATTTGAAACATTAAATAAAATAATTAATTTAAAACAAACAAAAGTTATGGCAAAGTTTTATTCAGTATTAGTCGCAGTAGAAGTAGAAGATGCGAAAGGTAAAATTAAAAAGAACAAAGAAAACTATTTAGTTGATGCATTATCGGTAACGGAAGCAGAAGCTAAATTGGTTCAGAAGTTCGTATCCGAAGGTGTTAATTTAGAATACGAAGTAGTTAAGGTATCTGAAACTAAAATCTTAGAAGTATTCTAATATGGAAAAAGAACTCAAAGAACAAAAAGAATTAGTCCTTAAAAGAGTTCCGCCAGGAGATAGATGGGTATTTGCCGATGGTAGTCAAAAAGGCATTTACCCATCTCTTACTGATGCATTGGAAGGTTGGTTTCAAATCAATGGTGATACCAACTTTTACATTGAAGCAAGGAAGGGAACAGTTGAAATTATTAAGCAGGAAGAGGTAGAAATACCTGTAAAACGTTTCTCACTCTATGGAGAAGATTAAATCATTAGTGATTGCAAGTGGATATTTTAATCCCGTCCATGAAGGACATATTGAATATTTAATACAAAGTAAACGATATGGTGATAAACTAATTGTCATTGTAAATAATGATATACAACGAGCTATGAAAGGTTCTAAAGAATTTATGAATCAGGCACAACGAAGGTATATCGTAGAAAACTTAAAGCCGGTTGATTATGCAGTCATAGCATCCGATGAAAATAGATTGGTTTCTAATACAGTAGAAAAAATTTATAATACTTATAAGGATGAATACCAACGATTCGTATTTACTAATGGTGGAGACCAAACGGCCGAAACGATTGGTGAAAAAGAAATTTGTGAAAAATTAGGAATCGAAATGGTTTTTGGTTTGGGAGAAAAAATTCAATCATCTTCTTGGCTTTTAAAAAATAAATAATGAGCTTTATTATCGGTAAAAATTGTGTTGGATGCGTTGATACAGCGTGCGTAAATGTATGTCCTATCGATTGTATAAACGGACCTATCTATACAGATAGATTAGGAAGAGAAGTTAGTTCTATGACTAAAGAAGAACTTTCTGATAAACAATTATTTATAGACCCATCTATGTGTATCGATTGTGGGGCATGTATTCCAGAATGTCCCGTTGATGCTATATATAGAGATGAAGATGAAGCTATATCGATGGGAGATTTAGAATCTGTTCATAAAAATTATCAATTTTATGGATTGGAGTTTAAATAAAATTTTTTATATTTATATTTACAATAAATTGTTAATTAAAACAAAACAACTATGGGATTATTCGCATTCATTAAAAACCTTTTTGTAAAGGCAGAACAAATCGAAGAAGCAGCTGAAACTTTTGTTGAGAAAGTAGAAGAAATTGCACCTGAAACAAAGAAGGTAACTCAAAAGGTTAAATCTGGCATTTCAAAAGCAAAGAAAGCTACAAAAAAAGCAGCAGAAATAGTTTCTGAAAATGAAACAGCAATCAATGTTGCAGAAACAGTAGTAAAAACTGTAAAGGCTAAAGCTAAAGCTACAAAAAAGTAAATCAAAATCAATCAGAGAATAACTAATTTTTTACATGGCAAAGGCAAAATCTGCGAATACCGCACAAAAGGTTTCTTTCGGCAAAAAGGCTACTGGCAAAATTAAAAAAAACTACGGCCCTAAAGAACAAAAACCAAAACAATATAGAGGACAGGGTAGATAATATGATAAAGTTAAAATCACTATTAACCGAAGAGGAAGTTGTAAAGAATAGAAAAACGGGCAATGTTTATGTGGTTCAGAATTATGACCCATCTAAGCATGATAAACCCACTCCTACGGAAATCCATAAAGCTAAGCAAGCTAATAATGGAGTACTACCAAAAGGAGAGCCGCATTCTCAAACTCCAAAGATTCCACAAAATACCACACCTACTAAATCAGGTCAAAAATTGGGTGGTAGTGATTTCGCATCATCTGCTGAAAAAGGAAATGGTATTCCTAAATTAAAGGATTTAATGCCAGGAGCAGATTTCTCAAACAAACCCCTATCTCAAGTAACTCCCGTAGAAAGACAACAAATATCTACTATTATAGATAAGTTGGCTGAATTGGGTAATCAGGCAAAAGCAAGTGGTGAAAAAGCACCAAACTTTAATTTATGCCAGGTTTCAATTCCAGGTACCAACTTATATTGTGATGGTAACAAAGGTATTTCTCGTGAGGATATGCCGCAATTTAAAGGAACGCCTGAACCAGGTTCTCCGGCTGATAAATTACCAAAAGATAAAAGTGGTGAAGCTGATACCGAAGAATTCTTTAAACAAATGTTAGAGAAACAGGGTATAAATGTATCACAACCGGCGGCAGTTCCACCGGATAGATTAAAAGCAACTCAATCGGAATTGGTTGGTGTTAAGGTAGCAGGAATGAGTAAAGCATTGGAGGAAAATCCAAAGCATCCCTCAATTACCGCACCTATATATGTTTCAAACGATGGATATGTATTGGATGGACACCATAGATGGGCGGCAGTTGTAGCATATAACGCATCACATCCTAATCAGCAAATTCCAATGAATGTACGAGTTATAGATGAACCAATTGTACCATTAGTACAACGTTCAAATAAATTTGCGGAAGCTATTGGTATTAAAGCAAAAGCCGCTGATACCGGCTCTAAAGGATAAACTATGTACCCAGTTAGAGGATATCAAAAACCTGAAACAACTTTTCACACTATAAGTGAGTGGGAAGAAATTGCGAATGAGTTTTTGGTTTTACAAAAAAAAGGATATGATGTTAGGGGTGGCATGGTTGATGATAATGCCGAATTGGTTGGATTGATTAACAAATATTTTGGATATCAATTATATATAGAAACCGAATTATATTCAGACCTTACGAAAAAGAATGTATTGGATTTCATAGAGGATTTCATAAACCATAGAGTTTGGGGATTAGCTGATGAATTTGCAGAATACATTGTTAATATACAAAACGATAAGATAGCATTTTTTCAAAGTAGAGGGGCAATCGAACCTTATATCTTATTGGATAAACAATTTACAAAAGATACATATGGTGATACAAACATAGAAATAGAAACTATGCATTGGACATCTCCAGAAGGTATGAAAAATTTAGTAGATAGTTTACAATCAGGTTACACTTATGCGTTATCAACTTTTACTGTACAGCAAAAGCAGTTTTTTAGACCTGAAAGTAATGTTTTGGTTAAACTAAAAGGTAGGTTGGTAGCCGCTTTTCAATCGGATGTGAAATCTTTCGCAACCGATAAAGGGAATAGAGCAGCTAACTTATTTAGATTCTCTTATCCTGATAATGAGAACAATCTTTGTAGAAATTGGGAAGAATGTAAAGAAAATAAAACATCTTTATGGAACGAAATCATAGTTCAGCCAATATCTATACTTGATTATAAAATGGTAACCAAATATTAAATTCAGAGAATTATGCTACTTAAAAAAGGTGACAACAACGAGAACGTAAAATTATTACAACAAAAATTAGGAATAGACCCAATTGGTAACTTTGGACCAAAAACTGAAGAAGCTGTAAAGGCTTTTCAATCTAAGCACGGATTAACCGCAGATGGTATTGTAGGCGATGGGACGTGGGCAAAGATAATGAACGGAGGTTCAACACCAACTCCTACTCCACAGCCAATAGTATCTACTCCGGCACCACAAGTTGCAGGATTGAAATTAGATAAACTTAAAGGACATGTTCCGCAAGTTGTAATCGATTCAATTCCAGAAGTTGCTTCTAAATTCGGAATCAATACTCCATTGAGAGTTGCACACTTCTTAGCACAATGTGGACATGAGAGTGGTGGATTCAGAGTAACACAAGAGAACTTAAACTATTCAGCAAAAGGATTGAATGGTATTTTTAGAAAATACTTTCCAACCGAAGCGGCAGCAGCAGCTTACGCTAGAAATCCACAAAAGATTGCTAACAAAGTTTATTCATCTCGTATGGGTAATGGGAGTGAAGCAAGTGGTGATGGCTACAAATTCAGAGGAAGAGGATATATCCAATTAACGGGTAGAGATAATTACACTGCATTTGGTAAATCAATTGGAGTGGATATTCCAAATAACCCAGATTCAGTTGCTACAACATACGCATTGGCATCAGCAGCATGGTTCTTCTCTAAAAACGGATTACATAAGATTGCGGATGAAGGAGCGAGTGATGTAGTAGTAACAAAAATAACTAAAAGAGTAAATGGTGGTACGATTGGTTTACCAGACCGTATCAAACATTTCAAAGAATATTATCATTTATTGGCATAGCAAAAAGGGAGAAGAAATTCTCCCTTTTTTATTTGGATTTGTAACAAACTTTTCGTATATTTGTTACAATACTAAACAAAATAAAATGAAAGAAAGATTACAATTAGTTATAAACGTTACATTGGTAACGTGTGTAATAGGATTAGCATTATCCTATGTTACGCAAATAGTTCCAAATTTTCCTAAATTAAATTTTTTAGAAGCAATAGGAGTATATTGTATTTGGACACCGATTCATAATTTATTAATGAGAAGGGATGAAGAGTGATACTAATCTTAGAATAGTAATTACATTAATAATAGCAATATCAATTATTACAATTTGGTCAATACGTGATACAAAGAAAACGATAATTACAACAAATTGTGCTAAGTCGGATTCTTTACAAAATGTAATTAATGAATTACAAACGGAATTAGAAACGCAAGAAAGGGGATTTTCTAATAAAGAACAACTATATGAAGATATTCTTTTTGAATATGAATATGGTTTAGATAGATTGAAAGAAACGCACCCATCTGCTTATAAAGAATTTCACCGAATCATTGCTTTTAAAGAACGATATTCCGTTGAAGATAAAATTGATAATCAAAAAAGATTAAAATCATATGAACAACTTAGATAAACATTATCAAACATTACTGCAAGATATTTTAGATAATGGAGTAAATAAAGGAGATAGAACCGGAACGGGAACTATATCGGTGTTTGGTAGACAAATTCGCCACAAAATGAGTGAAGGGTTTCCGTTACTCACTACAAAAAAAATGGCATGGAAAACTATGGTAACAGAGTTATTATGGTTTTTAAGAGGTGATACTAATATCAAATATTTAGTTGATAATGGTTGCCACATTTGGGATGGTGATGCATATAAGAACTATGAAATAAATTTTAGAGATGAACCACCATATACACCTTCAAAGGCTATTTGGACACAATCGGAGTTCATCAACAAAATTAAAACCGATGATGGGTTTGCAAAACAATGGGGAGATTTAGGACCAATCTATGGTAAGCAATGGAGGGGATGGGATTGGGATTTAAATCCAACCCCAATTGACCAAATTCAAAATCTAATCAATGAACTAAAAACAAATCCAGATAGTAGAAGAATGATGGTAAGTGCTTGGAATGTTGGTGCATTGGATGCAATGGTTCTTCCACCTTGTCATTATGGATTTCAAATTTATACTAGAGAGTTAACGGGTGAGGAGAGATGGGATTTATTAAAGAAGAAAGTTGGCGATGACAAGTTTAAATCAATGGTTGATGAAATAGTTCCATTCGGTGGAGGATTGAGTGAAGAATTACAATCTTACAATATTCCAACACGCTCTATATCTCTAATGTGGAATCAAAGAAGCGTAGATACCTTTTTAGGATTACCATTTAATATCGCATCATATGGTTTATTACTAATGTTAATTGCAGATGAAATGAATATGATGCCAGATGAATTAATTGGGAACTTAGGCGATACTCATTTATATAAGAATCATATTGAGCAAGCAAAGGAACAAATAAAGAGAGAACCATTTGATTTACCAGCAGTACACGTTAGAGATGGAATTGAATCATTTATGCCAGGCGATATTATATTAGAAAATTATCAATCCCATCCGGCTATTAAAGCACCACTAAGTAATTAATTATGGAAATAGATATAAATATTAAAGCACCTCATAGAGTAGATAAAAAATGGGGGTATGAATTATGGGTTCACAATGATGAAGAGTATTGTGGAAAATTATTAGTATTTAATAAAATTGGAGATAAATTCTCAATGCATTATCACCTTAAAAAGAAAGAAACTTGGTATGTACAAAAGGGAGGATTCATATTCAATTGGATAGATGTTGAAAATGGGAAGCTAAATACAAAAGTATTGGCTGCAGGAGATAGTGTTCTGATAGAAAGAGGATTACCACATCAATTAGAAGCAATGGTAGACGAATCTACCATATTTGAAGTATCGACTGAACACTTTGATGAAGATTCGTATAGAGTATATAGAAATAATTCGGATGATTTGAAAGGTTAGTTAAAAAAGTTATATTTATATGAGTAAATAATAAATCAATTGGTTATGTATAAGTTAATGGTAGTAAAAAGGCATAATCAATGGTCACACAAAATGTTTATTCAGTAAACTTCTTAGAGAAGTTAAAAGAAAAGCTCGCAATGGGCTTTGTCTACTTAGTTGCAACTTTTATAACGTTAGCGTTAATAACCCAATTAACGTTTATAGCTCTGACCGCTTTAGGTAAAGATGCTATAATTCAAAGAGCGGTAAATGAATTCAATTGGAAATTCGATGGTACGTTTAAAAATAACCCAGGAAACATCATGTACGAAGCAGATGAGCATGTGTGGGTTGAATCTGTAACAAATAATGTTAAAATTGGTAAATTGGCTGGAAACAGACAATTAGAATTCGGTGTAAAAAATATATTAGAAGAATATTTGCAAGAAAGAGGGTTAGATTTAACTCCATCGGCGCAAAATAAATTGCAAGTTCAAATCGTTTATTTAGACGTTTTGACAACTAAACAAAATATCTCCGTATTTCACAAAAACGAAGAAGAAGTTGTCATCAGAATGAAGGGTATCCTTTATAAAGATGGTAAAAAGGCAAAAGAGGTTATGGTTGAAGAAAGTTCATCTGAAATCTCAATGTCGACTCTCATAGTAGATGAAGGTGGTAAGTTCAACCAAACATCTTTAAGCAATGCCTTAAAGAAAACTTCGGAAAAACTTATAACCAAAATCTTTGAGGGAAAATAAAATGAAAAAAATCTTATTGTTTTTAGGGGTATTAATGATATCCCTTTCATCATTTGGACAACTGACAATCAGTCAATCGCTAACACCTGCAACGGGTTTAAAGGTAGGTGATACAATTACTGTAAAGTACAATCTAACAAAAGGACAGGTAATTAAGAATCCTCGTTATCTTTGGTTTAGATATCAGTACAACAATAAAGCATTAGCGTATGTATCTACTACGTTTAATCAAGGTTCATCTGCACAAACATTCTACACAGGTTGGAGTAACTATAAGTTTACTTTCAACGGTGGTGCAAGTGATAATGATTTGAATGTTCAATACGGATTAACTCCGTGGAATTATGCATCAAATGCAGATTGGAATGTTGGACAATTAACGGTTCAAAGAGCAGATGCATCTATAAGTGGTGTAATTGCTACTCAAAAATATATCTTAAAAGACCAAAACGCTTACAACAACATTTTCAAAATAGATTTGGCAACCGGTACTGATGTAGATGGTACTAATGTTGGAACTATTTATGGTGGCGGTTCATCATCTATAACAGGTGTAACGGGTAACACATCTCAATTCAAAGTAAAAGTTTTATATCCACAAGGGTACACTATTACTGACCATTCGGTTCAATTGATGAGATTGAAATCAAATGGTAGTGGTGAAATAGATTGGGCACAAGCTCCAATTGCACAATTACCATTAGATGCAAGTGGTGAAGCTCTTTTCACAACGCAAGTTAAAGTTGGTGATTCGGTTGGTGTATTCGTAGGAGCAGCATTCCAAAAAAGTTGGATGAACAACATTGTAACTGTATCTGATGCTTATAAAGCATTTTTAGGTCACTCACAAACCGATATTAGTGGAACTGCAAACTTTTTTACTTTACCTACATTAGAAAAGAAAGTTGGTAAGGTAACTAACAATATGAACGCATTCGGTGAAGGAGATTCATATGCACTATTTGCACATGTAATGGGACAGAATATGGATTCAAATGCAATGATTCCAACCAACACTTCAACATCTGTAAGATGGTATAGTGGTCTATTAAATCAGAGTTGGTTAGATGGTGTTGTAAAAAATAGAGTATTGATTGATTCCCCAATTAAAGAAGTTTATGCGGTTTTTGCGTGGGGTGGTGATTTGAATTGGTCACACTCATCAGACCCATCGGTGATTGCAACTAAAATAACTGCGGGACAATATACGAATTCAGTAAGCGATAAAGCTACTAGCTCAATTAAATCTATGAGTACTGCTCCAATGGCGTATCAAACATTGGCAGCTGAAAAAGCTACATTGGGTATTACATCTACATTGGAAGCCGGTAAGGTTGTATTAACTACAACTTTAACAAAAGAAGGTTTAGCTGGATTACAAGTGATAATGAACTACGATGAATCTAAATTAACATTAGATAATATAATATTTGATTCTGGCTCTACAATTACTAACTTTTCAACTCACAAAGATGGTAGATTAACATTTGGTTCTATTGACCAATTGAAAACTGCGAGAATTAAGGTGGGAACTCCATATAAATTGGTATTTACACCAAAAACAACTTTAACTAATACAGCAGGATTATTCTACTTTGTTCTTTCAGATGCAGTTGATGCGGTAGGAAGTAAAATTGATTTAATAGTTGAATAATATGAAACACTTATTAGTTACATTATTTCTATTTATATCATTTTTAGGGTTCGGACAGAGTGTATCTGCTCCGGACTCTAAATCGTTTATACCATCCACCAATGGACAAGATGCAAATGGATTTGTATTAAATGGATTTGGTTCTACATCAATCTTATTAGCATCAATCAGTTTAGTAAATCCACCATCTGGTACAACATTCTATCTAAGTACAACAACGGGTTTAACTGCCGCAAGTGGATTTACATTAGTAGGTAATAAAACTCGTTTAGTTGTAACGGGAACGATGGCTAATATCAATACGGCATTGGCATCCTTAAAAGTAAATACAGGTTCAGTAAAAGGAAATGTTTTATTATCGGTAGCAGCAACTGTGAATCCAACGGGATATTATTATAATGGTGTAAATGGACACTTTTATAGACCGATATCAACGGGAAACACTTATACGGGTGCAAGAACTGCAGCAGAAGCAACAACATTCAAAGGACAAAAAGGATATTTAGTAACAATCACATCCGCCGATGAAGATTTGTTTATTTATAATAATGTACCACAAACTAGCATTTGGTTTGCATTAACCGATGAGGTTGTTGAGGGGCAGTGGAGAATTGATGCGGGACCTGAAAAAGGAACTCTAATCAAAACGGCAAATGGGCAACTGAATGGAAATATAGTTGGTCAATACAATAACTGGGCAGGTGGTGAACCAAACAATAGTGGTAATGAAGATTACGCAGTAACTAAATGGGGCGGTGGTTCTCAATGGAATGATTTACCAAATGGGTTTAGTTGCCCATATGTAATCGAATATGGGACTTGGTCAAATCCAGATGATGCAACGTTTACGGAATTTTATACCAATTCAGTATCACATTCAAACGGAGAAGTTTTAACTGCTAAATTCAATATCGATTTCGGTGGTAACGTAGATGAAACAAAATTTTCAGCAAAAGCAAACACTTATGTAAATAATGTATGGAATGTAACAACTAATACATCAAGAACATTGAGCGGTTTAGGTAAAGTAGATATCACAAACGATTTGGATACCGCTAAAATATCAAATGATGGTATTAAGGTATCATCGACAGCAGGACAAGTAGAATGGTGTGTAATTTACGAATATGATACCTACAACCAACGATATAGAATTGGTATAGATAGTAGAGAGGTAAATGGTATTCTTTCAGACCCAACAAAAATAAGTAGTTTACAATTATTTGATTTATATAACGGACCTGTAACATATAATAGTTATGACCCGAATGGTTGGACGGAAGTATATGTTTATACTCAAACACAATTTAATTTTGCGGGTTCATCGTTTACATCTAACATACGGAATGGTGGTTCATATTATGCACTAACCGCTGAATTCACATTTTCATCAAATAGAAATTACAAACAACACGGTATTGATATTATTGCAAACAATCAAACTGAATTAAATACTTTATACAATAGTATTGTGAGTGTAACAGATGTCTATTTGGCGTTTAAAGAATTATCAAATGGTGGAATATTTGGAAATCAAAGTGGATTGGAATTTACAAATGGTATTCAATATATGAATGCGGATGTTGATGGTAATGGTGTATTTAACGAAAGTGATACTTACAAACTATTACAACATTTAACGGGAGTTGTACCATTAACACAATATTCAGCATTAACTTATTTGATGAAACTATATAGTAAAACTGAATATGATGCTATAACTAAATCAAATTGGAATACACAATTTAATTCAACTAGAAGTTTGTATCCATTTAATTTGAATAGTGGAGTATTGAATAACACGTACAATTTAAATGTAACATGGTTAGGAGATGTAAATCTATCACATTCGGCACAGCAAACCATAAGTAGTGTCGCAACCAACTCAATGAGAACTATGAGTTTATCAACTCAATCAGTTTCCAATCAAATCAACGCATACCTAATGGGCGAAAATGTTGGTGGTAAACTGATAGTAACAATTTCAGTAGACCCTTTACAACAAGAATTGGTTGGTACACAATTCAATTTAAACTATGATAATACCGCATTAAGTTTTGAAAAGGTAGAATTTACCACAAAAGGAACACCTACGAATTTTGGAACTGATAGAGGGTCTTATGTAACATTGGGTTCTCTGATAACCGATGGTTCAACTACT